>Ga0129298_10000425_pt1 | contig 16537 bp, 11 predicted proteins | sample I19B2metaG_FD_94707 | JGI IMG/M metagenome (GOLD analysis project Ga0129298, IMG submission 94707) | Lake sediment bacterial and archeal communities from Gulf of Boni, Indonesia to study Microbial Dark Matter (Phase II) - ​I19B2 metaG | ecosystem: Environmental > Aquatic > Freshwater > Lake >... | reverse complement strand
TCACATACCCCGCCGGGTCCGTCAGCCCCGCTTCGCTGAACCCTTTGAGCCGCAGGCGGCAGGAGTCGCACAGGCCGCAGGAGAGCCCCTCGGGGGTCGGGTCGTAGCAGGAGTGGGTCAGGCCGTAGTCGACCCCCAGCTGCACACCCCTGCGGATGATCTCCGCCTTGGACATGGCGATGAGGGGGGTATGGATGCGGAAGCGCTTCCCCTCCACCCCCGCCTTGGTCGCCAGGTTGGCCATGGCCTCGAAGGCGGCGACGAACTCGGGGCGGCAGTCCGGGTATCCCGAGTAGTCCAGGGCATTGACGCCGATGTAGATGTCACAGGCGCCGATGACCTCGGCCCACCCCAGGGCGAAGGAGAGGAAGATGGTGTTCCGAGCCGGCACGTAGGTCACCGGGATGTCGGCACCCACCCCCTCCTTTGGGACGGCGATGTCGGAGGTGAGGGCGCTCCCCCCAACCTGGCGGTAGTCGAACTCCACCACCAGGTGGTCTACGGCTCCGACCCGGCGGGCATTTTTGCGGGCCAGCTCCAGCTCCACCGAGTGACGCTGGCCGTAGGCAAAGCTGATGGCATAGGGGGCGAATCCTTCGGCAGAGGCGATTGCCATGCAGGTGGTGGAGTCCAGGCCGCCGCTGTAGAGAACGATTGCTTTAGGCTGCATAATGGTCCTTGTGGCAGCTTGCATGCTGCCTTTCAATGGGTTCTTTTCCAGTAGGGATAGCTCTTCAGGTCTATTTTCATGCGCCGCACCAGTTCGTAGAGCGGCTTGAAATCATGGTCGTCGGTGGGGATGAACCTGCTCGCCCCGAATTTCGCCAGAACCGGTGCGGCCTGCGGATCCCCCTGCATGGAGAGCAGTGCCTGCCTCAGCTTATCCCTGGTCGAGGAGTCCAGGCCGGGCCTGACCGCCAGGGTGTTCTCCGGCACCTCCTTTTTGGGGGACCTGGCGATTATCTCCACTACGGCGTCGAAGACCCTGTTCTCCCTGCGGAACCTGCTGACCACAGTGTCCTTGGCCCCGCCAACATCAGCCTGGTGGCTGAGAACCGCGCGGATGGCGGCTTCATGGTTTGTTGTCCAGAGGATCTTCATCTCCCGGTCCAGGTCGATCCCCCTGGAGAGGAGGTACTCCTTCTGGGCGAGGTAACCGGCGGTGGTTGCCGGGTCGACAAGGGCGATTGTTTTCCCCTTCATCTCCGCTGGGTTCCTTATGCCGCTGTCCCTCCTGGCGAAGAGCACCCCGGTGTAGGTGGATTTCCCCTCCGGGGTGACTGGCCTTGCCAGGGGGATGATCCCCATTCTGGCCCTGGTCATTACATAGACGAAGCTGCCGAAGAAGCCGGCGTCGATCTTGCCGTCACGCATCTCCTCGTAAAGCTGGCCGTAGTTGGAGATGGGTCTTATCTCGACCTGTAGCCCGGTCTTTTTCTCCAAGTAGCGGCCAAGGGGGGTGTGGCGCTCCATCTGTTTTACCAGGTTCATCTCCGGGATGACGCCGATCACCACTCGCTGGTTGTCTCCTGCCATGGCCGGCAGCGGCAGGAGGAGGGGCGCCAGGAGCAGCATGAGGAGGGAGATGGGGAAGAGTTTCTTCATGGTGTTCTCCGTCAGAATAGGGATAGCTTGACGTAACGCTTCGGGTTCGCCTTGATGTCCTTTATCAGGGCATCGATGCTGTCTAGCATGGTGATCAGCCTGTCATAGGCTTCCCGGTCGTTGAGGACTCTGCCGGCGGTCCCCTCCTTCCCCTTCAGGCGGGTGCCAACCTCCTCGAAGGCCTTGACGGCGCCGTCCGCCCTGGTCACCAGGGCGACCCCGCGGTCGTAGAGCTCCTTGTCGGTGAGGAGCTTGCCGATGGTGTTGTCGCTGGAGGTGAGGATCTTCTTCAGCTCCCGCATGTCGTCCGCGGCCAGGGCGCTCTTGTCCGCCAGCCTGACCATCTTGTCGTACAGCTCCCGGTCGCGCACCAGCCTCCCCAGGGTGCCGTCAGCCGACTGGATGTCGCTCAGGGTGGCGTCGGCACGGCTCAGGATGGCGATGATCTTCTCGTATGGCTCGCTGCTTCGCATCAGCCTGCCGAGGGACCCCTCGCCACGGTTGATGGTGTTGGCAAGGGTCTTCAGCTCCACCGAGAGGAGGGTCAGGTTGTCGTAGAGCTTCTTGTCCGTGGTCAGCTTGCCGAGCGTTCCCTCTCCGCTATCGATCTTCTCCATGATACGGTTCAGCCGGTCGAAAGAGGAGCCGGCCTTCTGCATGACGTCGTCGATGCGGGTGACGTTCTCGCCGCTCACCCTGGCGGGAGGGGTTTCAGAGTAAAACCTGCTGGGGGTAATGTCAACGTACTTCTCCCCCATCAGCCCCCGGCTCTTGATGGTAATGCGGGAGTCGTTGCCGATCTTCTTCATGGCGCTCCTGCTCACCTGCAGGGTGACCTCCACCTCGTTGCTCGCCTCAGGCCTCTCGAAGCCGATGTCGGTCACCAGCCCCACGTCCACCCCGGCCAGCCATACTGGCGCGCCGACCTTCAGCCCTGCGACATCGGTCATTATCAGGGAGATGGTCCCCTTGGGGATGAACATCTTGGTCTTGTCACCCATCATCAGCACCCCCCCGGCAAAGAGGAGCAGGGATGCCACGATGAATATGCCGGTCTTTACCTGGGACCAGCGCAGATTGTCACTTCTTTTCATGTCTCTTCCTGTCGGTTGGCGAACTTAAACAGCGAAACCTCGCTGGGGGAGAAGAATTCGGCGATCTCCACCAGGTTGGAGGCTTCCATCTCCCCCCTGGTCCCCTCGAAGATCAGCCTGGCGTCGTGAATGAAGGAAAACCGGTCGGAGACTGCGAAGGCGGTGGGCATGTCGTGGGTGACCATCAGGGTGGTCTTCCCCTGCCGCTGCAGGCCGAGCATCAGCTGCTGGATGTTGTAAACCCCTATGGGGTCCAGGCCGGTGGTCGGCTCGTCGAAGAAGATGTACTCCGGGTCGGCAGCCAGTGCCCTGGCGATGGCCACCCGCTTCTTCATCCCCCCTGAGAGCTCGGCAGGATAGAGATCCATGGCCTGCTCCAGGCCGACGAAGCCCAGCTTCTCCATGGCGATCCGCTCTATCTCCGCCTCCCCTAGATCCCCCTCCTCCAGAAGCCTGTAGGCCACGTTCTCCCCCACGGTCATGGAGTCGAAAAGCGCCCCCCCCTGGAAGACGATGGAGATATGTTTTCTTGCCCTGTTCAGCTCCCGCTCACCCATCCGGCCGATGTCGGCCCCGTCTATGGTGATGCTCCCCGAATCGGGGCGCAGCAGCCCCAGGATGAGCTTGAGGATGGTGGTCTTCCCCACGCCGCTCACCCCCAGGATGGTCCGGTTGATCCCCGGTTCCAGGGTTAGGTTGAAATCCCTGAGGATCGTCCTCCCCCCCACCGAGTAGCAGACCTGTTCCATCCTTATCCCTTTTTCCGGGCTCTTCGCCATCCGTTCCCTACCTGAAGAAGATGAAGATCTTGGTGATGAAGAAGTCGGAGACCAGGATGAAGACGGAGGAGACCACAACCGTCCTCTTCACGGAGACCCCGACCCCCTCCGCGCCGCCGGAGACGCTCAGCCCCACCCGGCAGGCGATCATGACGATCAGCAGGCCGAAGAAGGCCGGCTTGGCCACCCCCTCGATCAGGTCCTGGAAGCGCATGAACTGTGGCAGGGATTTACAGTACATCAGGGGGCTGATGTTATAGCCGGCGGCGATCAGGTAGCCGCCGGCAAGGGCTACTGTGTCGGCTACCACGGCGAGCAGGGGCATGGCGATGAGCATCGCCTTGAGGCGGCTGGTCACCAGGCGCTTGACGATGTCGGTCCCCTCCACCCGCATGGCGTCCACCTGCTCGGTGACCACCATGGTCCCCAGCTCGGCTGTGATGGCCGAGCCGACCCTGCCGGCAATCATCAGGGACGACAGTACCGGACCCAGCTCTTTCACCATGGTTACGGCCACCATGCCGCCGACGTAGCTGGTGGCGGCGAAGGGCTTCAGCTGGATCAGGGATTGCAGTGCCATGACCATGCCGGTGAACAGCCCTGTGAGGCAGACTATGAAGAGGGAGTCGACACCGATCTTGTCCAGCTGGCTGACGAACTCACGGTAGTAGAGAGGCCTGGAGAAGATGCCCCTCACCGCCCTTAGGCTGAGGATGCAGACCTCCTGGAGTTCGGAGAGGAAAAAGAGGAGTTTCTGTTCGGCGAATCTTACAGGCATGGTCTCCGCTTACTGAAGCGCCTCCGCCAGGACCTGGCGGATATCCTTGACATGGATGAAGGTCAGCTCTTTGCGCACATCCTCGGGGATGTCGTCCAGGTCGTTCATGTTCCGCTCCGGGACGATCAGCTTGGTCACCCCGGCCCTGCGGGCGGCCAGGACCTTCTCCTTCAGGCCGCCGATGGCCAGCACCCTGCCGGTCAGGCTGATCTCCCCGGTCATTGCCGTGTCTCGCCGGGCCGGGCGCCCCGTGAGGAGGGAGACCAGGGCGGTGGCCATGGTGATCCCGGCGGAAGGGCCGTCCTTGGGGATGCTCCCCGCGGGGACGTGGATGTGGATGGCGGCATCGTCGAAGGCATCCTCCGGTATCCCCAGCTCCGCCCGGTTCGCCAAGGCATAGGAGAGGGCCGCCCGGGCCGACTCCTTCATCACCTCCCCCAGTGAGCCGGTGAGGATCAGCTCCCCCTTCCCCTTCATCCGGGTGGCCTCGACGAAGATGATGTCCCCGCCGGTCTCGGTCCAGGCCAGCCCGGTCACCACCCCCACCCGGTCCTCCTCGGCCGCCACCTCATTGAAGAACCTGGGGTGGCCGAGGAACTCCTCCACCAGCTCCGGGGTTATGGGGGTACGCAGCTCCTTCCCCTGGGTGATCTCCTTTGCCAGCTTGCGGCAGACCGTGCCGATGCTCCGCTGCAGGTTGCGCACCCCCGCTTCGCGGGTGTATTCGGAGATGATCCGCACCAGGGCGCTCTGCTCGAACTGGGGGGGAGACTTTGCCAGTCCGTTCTCCTCCACCTCCCGGGGGATGAGGTAGCGGTTGGCGATATGCTCCTTCTCCTCGCTGGTGTAGCCTGAGAGGGAGATGACCTCCATCCTGTCCTTCAGTGCCGGCGGGATCGGGTCGAGCTGGTTGGCGGTGGTGATGAACATCACGCCTCGCAGGTCGAAGGGGACGTCCAGGTAGTGGTCGGTGAAGGTGTTGTTCTGCTCCGGGTCGAGGACCTCCAGCAGGGCGCTGGCAGGGTCGCCGCGGAAATCCAGGCCGATCTTGTCCACCTCGTCCAGCATGAAGACCGGGTTGTTGGCTCCGCAGCGGTAGATCTCCTGGATGATCCGTCCCGGCAGGGCGCCGATGTAGGTGCGGCGGTGTCCGCGGATCTCCGCCTCGTCCCGCATCCCGCCGAGGGAGATACGGATGAACTTGCGCCCCAAGGTACGGGCGATGGAGCGCCCCAGGCTGGTCTTCCCCACACCCGGCGGGCCGACGAAGCAGAGGATCGGCCCCTTCATGTCCTCCTTCAGGGTGCGCACCGCCAGGTACTCCAGGATCCGCTCCTTGACCTTCTCCAGGTTGTAGTGATCCTCGTTAAGCACTGCTTCCGCCTGGTTGATGTCCCTGTTGTCAATGGTGCCGGTCTGCCAGGGCATGCCGGCCAGGTAGTCCAGGTATGTACGGGAGACGGTGTACTCCGGGGATGCGGGATTTATCCTCTCCAGGCGCTTCAACTCCTTCTCGGCGATGATCCGCACGTCTTCGGGGATGCTGGCGGTTGCCAGCTTCTTCTTCAGCTCGTTCAGATCACTCTCCGGCTGCTCCTCGTCCCCCAGCTCCTCCTTGATCTGCTTCATCTGCTCCCGCAGCAGGTACTCCTTCTGGGTCTTGCCAACGCGCTTGGAGACCTCCGCCTGCACCTCCCCCTTGACCTGCAGACGCTGCACCTCGTTGGTCAGGCTGGTGTAGACCTTCTTGATCCGCTCGATGGGGTCGACGGTCTCCAGCATCTCCTGCTGCTCCTCCAGGGAGAGGTTGATGTAGATGGTCACCAGGTCCGAGAGGCGGGCAGGGTTGTCGATGTAGTCGATCATCTTCATGACGTCATCGGGGAGCGGCCGCCCGTAGGAGAGGGATATCTTCAGCAGGGCCGAGAGGCTGGAGACCAGGGCCTCGGAGACGATGGTCTTCTCGACGAACTCGCGGATCGGCTCGATCCGTGCCAGGGGGAAGGGCTTCTCCACCGTCACCTCCACCAGCTTTACCCTGGAGATCCCCTCCAGGGTCACCCTGGTGGTTTCGTCCGCCAGTCTGGTAAGCTTGGTGACCCGGCAGACCGTGCCGATCTCGTGGATAGACTCGGCCAGGCTCCCCCCCCCATCCCGCCTCAGCTTGAAGAGGGCCACCAGGTTGTTGTAGCTTACCGCCTCCTCGAAGAGGGGGAGCTCCCGCTCCTTGAGGAAGATGTTGAAGAGCATGTACGGGAAGGCGACCATCTCCCGCAGTGGGTAGAGGGGGACTATCTCCGGGATGTGGGTGGTCTCTGGCATGGGTTGGCCCTCGCGTGTATACCTGCCGATATTGCCGTAAAGATTAACCTTTAGGGTGGGTGGTGTCAACCATATCGGCATGTTGGCGGTGAAACTGAAACGGCCGCAGCGGAAAACCGCTGCGGCCGGGGGGACGACCAGGCAAGGCCGATTCCCTTCTCTGATTACTCGGATCGCCTATCCCTGCAGTTCCTCCCACTCTCCGTAAAGGGCCGCCAGCCTTGCATCGGCTGCGGCGTGCTCCCCCCCCAGCTGCTGCAGGAGGGCGTAGTCGCCCGAATTCACAGGGTCGGCCAGCTTCTCCTCGATCCGGGCCAGCTCCTTTTCTGCCAGCTCGATGGCCCCCTCCACCTCGGCGATCCTCTTCTGCCGGGACCGCTCCTCCTTCTGGCGCTGCTTCTCCTCCTCACGGCTCTTCAGCCGCTCCTTTTTAGAAGCAGGTTCGAGGAGCGAGGTTCGAGGTTCGAGATGCGAAGACCCGGCGGGTGTGTCGATGGCCTCGCCGCTCTTCTTCGCCAGGTAGTACTCGTAGTCGCCGTGGTAGGAGGTGAGACTCCCCCCCTCAACCTCCACCACCCTCGTTGCCAGGCCGTCTATGAAGTGGCGGTCGTGGGAGACGAAGACCACGGTGCCGGGGAAGGCGCGCAGGGCGTCGAGGAGGACCTCCTTGCTGAAAAGGTCCAGGTGGTTGGTCGGCTCGTCCATGAGGAGGAGGTTGGCGGGCCGCAGCAGCATCTTGGCCAGGGCGAGGCGGTTGCGCTCTCCGCCGGAGAGCACCCCCACCTTCTTGTGGATGTCGTCTCCGGTGAAGAGGAATGCGCCCAAGAGGTCCCTGAGGCGCGGCACCATGTCGTAGGGGGCACCCTCGTAGAGCTCCTCATAGGCGGTGCGGGAGCCGTCCAGGGCGTCGGCCTGGTCCTGGGCGAAGTAGTCGATCACCAAATTGTGACCAGGTGCTCTCTCCCCCCCCTGGAACTCCGCGCCGTTCAATACCTTCATCAGGGTCGATTTCCCCGCGCCGTTATGCCCCACCAGGGCCAGCTTCTCGCCGCTCTCCACGGTCAGGTCGATGCCGTCCAGGACGATCCTGGCGCCGTACCCCTTGGTCACCCTCTTCAGCTCCATGGCGATCTTCCCGGCTTTCGGCGGGTCTGGGAAGCGGAAGCGGATCTTCTTGCGCTCCGGGGGGAGGACGATCCGCTCGATCTTTTCCAGCTGCTTGATGCGCGACTGCACCAGGGAGGCCTTGTCAGCCTTGTAGCGGAAGCGGCGGATGAAATCCTCCAGCTTCTCCACCTCCTCGTCCTGGCGGCGCTTCGCCTCCCTCAGGGCGTCGACCCGGGCCTCCCGCTGCAGCAGGTAATTGCTGTAGTTGCAGTGGTAGTCGGTCATGGCGTGGTTCCAGACCTCGGCGATGCGGGAGCAGACCTGGTCGAGGAAGAAGCGGTCGTGGGAGACGAGCATCACCGAGTATGGGTAGGAGCAGAGGTACTCCTCCAGCCAGTTGCGCGCCTCGATGTCCAGGTGGTTGGTCGGCTCGTCCAGGAGGAGGACATTGGGTTTCCTCAGGAGGAGCTTGGCCAGGGCGATGCGCATCTGCCAGCCGCCGGAGAAGGTGCCGCAATCCTTGTCCCAGTCATCCGGGTGAAAGCCGAGGCCGGTGAGAACTACCCCCACCTCCGCCTCCATGGCGTAGCCGCCGCGGAGGCGGAACTCCTCCTGCAGGTGGCCGTAACGCTCCAGCAGCTCCCGGTAGCCCGGGTCGTCGTGGGAGGCTTGCTCCAGGCTGGCAGTCAGGCCGCGGATCTCGGACTCCATGGCCTGCAGGTCGTCCAGGGCGCCGAGCACCTCGCGGAAGAGGGGCCTCCCCCGGGTGACGATGCCGTCCTGGGGGAGGTAGCCGACAGTCGCCCCCCTGGCGAACTGCAGCTCCCCCGAGCTGTGCTCCACCTGGCCGGCGATGATCCGCATCAGGGTCGACTTGCCGGCGCCGTTCTCCCCCACCAGGCCGACCCGTTCCCCCTTCTTCAGGTGCCACGAGATGTCGGTGAAGAGGGGGGTGCCGGCGAACTCCTTGCAAAGGTTTTTCAAATGCAGCATGTCCGTGTATCCTTTGGAGGTGAGAGAAAAACGATCCTGATTCTAGGTAATCTTGACCGATAATGTCAACGAATCCGCCATTTCTTTTGCGTCGCGAAGAGATGGAGGTTTACAGTTTCCTCATCGAAGTGGTATAAATAATGGATTTATTTGCAATTGGATTGATTTCGACAATTTTTTTCGAATGGCGCCAGCTGACGGTTGCGCCGTTTCCGCAGGTAGCGGTGGGTTGAGGAACGGAACAGCTCTGTTCCCGCCCTGGGAAAACATATACCAAAAAGTCCGGCAACAGAGCCGGCATGCGCGGTTTGCCGGGAGGCTCGAGCCGCGCGGGAAGAGGATAGAATTTCATGGCAAAGAAGATGCTTATCAATGCCCTCCATCCAGAGGAGTCGCGGGTCGCGATCGTGGATGACAGTGGGCGGCTGGTGGATCTGGACATCGAGATCACCGGCAGCGAACAGATGCGCGGCAACATCTACAAGGGGGTGGTCCTCCGGGTCGAACCCGGGCTGCAGGCGGCCTTCATCGACATCGGCCTGAAGAAACCGGGCTTCCTCCAGGTGGGGGAGCTGCACCCCGACTGGTGGCAGTGGCGGGACGAGATCCCAGAGGAGCAGCGGAAGAAAAGGCCCCGAATCCAGGAGGTGCTCCGCAGGGGACAGGAACTGCTGGTGCAGGTGGAGAAGGACGAGCGTGACATGAAGGGGGCGGCCCTCACCTCCTACATCTCCCTGCCGGGGCGCTACATGGTTATCATGCCCGGCAGCGACTCCTCCGGCATCTCCCGCAAGGTGGAGGGGGATGGTGAGAGGAAGAAGCTGAAAGAGATGGTGAAGGAGATGACCATCCCAGAGGGGATCGGCTACATCATCCGCACCGAGGCAGTGGGGAGGACCCTGGAGGAGCTGCAGAAGGACCTGGACTCCCTGGTGGACCGCTACAACGAGATCGTCGAGCAGGGGAAGAAGACCAAGGGTCCGGCCCTCATCTACCAGGAGCATGCGGTGGTCATCCGCACCATCCGCGACTACTTCTCGGCGGACATCGACGAGGTGCTGGTGGACAGCAAGGAGGTCTACAAGGAGGCCAAGGAGTTCTTCAAGGAGGTCATGCCCAAGTTCGAGAAGCGGGTGAAGATGCACCAGGAGAAGCGCCCCATCTTCTCCCGCTACCAGATAGAGGAGCAGATCGACCAGATCTACGAGAAGAAGGTGCCGCTCAAGTCCGGCGGCTCCCTGGTGATCGAGCCGACCGAGGCCCTGGTCTCCATCGACGTCAACTCGGGGAAGTCCACCGGCGAGCGTGGGGTGGAGGACACCGCCTTCAAGACCAACCTGGAGGCGGCCGAGGAGGTGGCCCGCCAGCTCCGGCTGCGCGACTTGGGGGGGCTGATTGTCGTCGACTTCATCGACATGCGGGACAACAAGCATGAGAAGGAGGTGGAGAAGACCCTGAAGGGGGCCCTGAAGAGCGACAAGGCCAGGGTTACGGTGGGGCGGATCTCCCAGTTCGGCATGCTGGAGATGTCACGCCAGAGGATCAAGCAGACCCTGGAGCAGGGGAGCATCCTGGACTGCCCCCACTGCAGCGGCCGGGGTAAGGTGAAGAGCGTGGAGAGCATGGCCCTCTCCTTCCTGCGCAAGGTGCACGCCGCCGCTGCCAAGGGGAATGCGGCCGAGGTTCACGGCGGGCTCCCCCTGGAGGTGGCCTACTACCTCCTCAACCGCAAGAAGCGTGAGCTGACCCAGATCGAGAACGACTACGACATCGAGGTTACCATCAAGGGTAAGCCGTCCCTTCTCATGAACCAGCTGGAGCTGGATGTTGTCAAGAGGGAGAAGCAGCACGAGCCCCCCCACGAGGAGAAGCCGGCCAGGGAGAAGGTGGGCGTTTCGCCTGCCAGGGGAGAGTCTGGCGGGGAGGAGGTACCTGCCGAGGGGGGCGAGAAGAAGCGGGGTCGTTCACGCAGGAAGAAGGTTGATGCCGAAACTCCCGTCGAGGAGGCGGCCGTTACTGCCCCCCCTGAGGCGGAGGCTGAAGCATTGCCACTTGTGGGGTTAGAGGGTGAAGAGACCCCATCTGCCGAGCCACGGCATGGCGAGGAGCATGGGGAGAATGGCAGGAAGAAGCGCCGCCGCCGGCGGCGCAAGAAGGGGAAATCCGTCGAAGGTGTCGCTACGGCAGCGGAGGTGGCGGCCGAGGGTGGCGAGGAGCCGGTAGAGGGGGAAGAGGAGGAGCTTGGGGTTGAGACAGGAGAGCAACACCCTATCGCCGCCGAGCCCGGCGCCGGCAAGAAGAAGCGCCGTCGCCGGCGCAAGCGTGGCAAAGGCGGCCAGGAGCCGGCTGAGATCGCGGCCGGAGAGACGGTCATTGGCGGAGAGCAGCCCGCCGCCCCCCCCTCGCTTCCGGCCGAGCCGGCACCCGTGGAGGTGGAGGAAGCCCCTCCGGCGGAGAAGAAGCGGCCGGCGCGGAAGAAGAAGGTGGCAGGGGCTGAGCCGTTGGCTGCTGCGGCGCCTGCCGAGGTCCAGCAGGTCGTGGCTGAGCCTGCCCCGGAAGCGTCCTTAGCGGAGACGCCGGAGCAGAAGAAGCCGGCCCGGAGCCGGAAGAAGAAGGCCGAAGCAGAAGGGTCGGTTGTGGCCGAGCCTGCGGCGCAAGCGCCGCCCGAGGGGGAGCCCGAGGCAGCGAAGAAACGGCCGGCAAGGAAGAAGAAGGCAGCGGTGGAGGAGTCCCCGTATCAGACCCCCGCGGAGAGCGCGCCGGAAGCCGGTGAGCCCGCTGCCGTAGAGAAGCCGAAGCGTACCCGTGCCCCGCGGAAGAAGAAGGAAGCGGCAGAGTAGTCCGGGGGGGACCATCTCCCCCTGCAGCGCAGGTGAGTCATGCAGACAGCGATCTTCATAGCAGTTTTCGGCGCCTTGGGGTGCCTGGCCCGCTACCTCCTCTCCGGCTGGGTCTACCAGCTCCTGGGGAGGGTCTTCCCCTACGGGACCTTTGCGGTGAACATCCTCGGCGCCTTCCTCATCGGCCTGATCATGGAGCTTGCCCTGCGCAGCACCATGATCTCCGCCAACCTGCGCATCGGCCTGACCGTCGGCTTCCTTGGCGGGTTGACCACCTTCTCCACCTTCAGTTACGAGACATTCCGCCTGCTGGAAGACGGCGAGCTGGTCGTCGCCACCACCAATGTCCTGGCCAGCGTGGTTTTCTGCCTGGCATTCACCTGGCTAGGCATTGTCGCAGCCAGGACTCTCTAGGGGCAAACAGGAAGGAGCTGTAATGAGTCCGATCTGGGAAGAACAGTACCTGCTGCGCATATTCGTCGGCGAGGGTGACCGCCACGGCAGGCTGCCGCTTTACGAGGCCCTGGTGGAACTTCTCCGCCGGGAAGGGGTCGCCGGTGCCACGGTGCTGCGCGGCATCGCCGGCTTCGGCGCCAGCCACGTCTGCCACAGCGACAAGCTGCTGGACATCTCCCACGACCTGCCAATCGTCGTCGAGGTGGTGGAGAGCAGGGAGAAGATCGACGGGATAATGCCGCTCCTTGACTCCATGCTCAAGGGGGGGAGGATGACCCTGGAGACGGTCTCCGTTCGCCGGATCTAGCCCCTCACCCCAAGTTCAATCGCTGTCCGGTTGTGGTACTGCCTTTCTCTGCTATAATTTAGCTCCGATTTGCCATCCGAAGCAGGGAGAAGAGCATGCCATTTCTGCACAACATCACCCCGGAGTGGCTGGAAGAAGAGTACCGCCGCTGGCGGGAGTCCCCATCTGCCGTCGACCCGGCCTGGCACACCTTTTTCACCGGCTTCGACCTCGGCTGCGCATGGCAGCCCGAGGCTCCCCACCCGGACCTCCCCGAGGCCCTGCGCCAGTCCGGGGTGCAGTCCCTCCTCTACCGCTACCGGGACATCGGCCACTTGCTGGCCTGCACAGACCCCCTCACCCCATGCCCTACCACCCACCCACTCCTGGAGCTCTCCCAGTTCGGCCTGAGCGAGGCCGACCTGGCCGGGGTATTCCATACCCGCCGCTATTTCAAGGATACCGCCACCCTGGGGGAGATCCTTGAGACCATGCGGGAGACCTACTGCCGCCACATCGGCGTCGAATTCATGTATATCCAGGAGCCGGCGGAGCGCCAGTGGCTCATGGACCGGATGGAGCCGTGCCGCAACAGGGAAGAGCTGTCAATTGACGAGAGGCTCCATTTCCTCGGACTGCTGCAGCGGGCTACCCTCTTCGAGGAGTTCCTCCACCGTCGTTTCCCCGGGCAGAAGCGCTTCTCCCTGGAGGGGGGGGAGGGGCTGATCGTCTGCCTGGACCGGGCCGTCTCCCGCGCCGCTTCCCAGGGGGTGAGGGAGATAGAGCTGGGGATGGCCCACCGCGGCAGGCTGAACGTGCTGGCCAACATCCTCGGCAAGCCGCTCCCCAACATCTTCGCCGAGTTCGAGGACAACCTGCAGCTAGGCTTCGTCGGCGAGGGGGATGTGAAGTACCACAAGGGGTACTCCGTCGACCGGGAGCTCCCTTCCGGGGAGAGGCTGCATCTATCCCTGGCCTTCAACCCCAGCCACCTGGAGGCGGTAGACCCGGTGGTGGTGGGGAAGAGCCGCGCCCGCCAGGACCGGCTTGGTGAGAAGGGACGTCAGGAGGTCCTGCCAATCCTCATCCATGGCGACGCCGCCTTCGCCGGCCAGGGGATGGTGACGGAAACCCTCAACCTCTCCCAGCTGGAGGGGTACGGCACAGGCGGTACCCTGCACATCGTGGTCAACAACCAGATCGGCTTCACCACCCTCCCCGAGGATTCCCGCTCCACCCGCTATGCCACCGACGTGGCCCGGATGCTGATGGTCCCCATCTTCCATGTCAACGGCGAGGAGCCCGAGGCGATCGCCCGGGTCGCATCCCTGGCCCTGGATTACCGCCGCGAGTTCGGCCGGGACGTGGTGGTGGAGATCATCTGCTACCGCCGCCACGGCCACAACGAGGGGGACGAGCCCGCCTTCACCCAGCCCCGCCTCTACGCGGCCATCAGGGGGCGGCAGCCGGCCCATGTGATCTATGCCCGCAGGCTTGCAGATGAAGGGGTGAGCGGCGAACTGGTCAGCTCGATGGCCGCCGCCTACCGGGATGAGCTGGAAAAAGGGGTGGGGGGGGAGCCCCTGTCGGTTGATGCCGGCTTCGGCGGCGACTGGCAGGGTGTGGTGAGGGAGTACCTGCAGACCCCGGTGGAGACTGCCGTAGCGGAGGAGAGGCTGCGGCAGCTGGGCGCCGAACTGGCCGCAATCCCCCCCGGATTCTCCCCCCACCCCAAGCTCGTCTCCCTCTACGGCAAGAGGTCGGAGGCACTCCAGGTGGGGGAGGGGGTCGACTGGGGGAACGCCGAGTCCCTGGCCTTCGCCACCCTGCTGGGGGAGGGGGTGACGGTGCGCCTCTCCGGCCAGGACTCCCGTCGCGGCACCTTCAACCACCGCCATGCGGTGCTCCACGACCTGGAGAGCGATGCCACCCATACCCCCCTTGCATCCCTGGCGGGAGGGGAGCTGTTCCATGTCTACGACAGCATGCTCTCGGAAAACGCGGTCCTCGGCTTCGAGTACGGCTACAGCCTGGCAGCGCCGGGTGGGCTGGTGATCTGGGAGGCCCAGTTCGGCGACTTCGCCAACGGCGCCCAGGTGATTATCGACCAGTTCATCGCCAGCGGCGAGAGCAAGTGGGACCGGGCCTGCGGCCTGGTGCTGCTCCTCCCCCACGGCTACGAGGGGAACGGCGCCGAGCACTCCAGCGCCCGCATCGAGCGTTTCCTCTCCCTCTGCGCCGAGAACAACCTGCAGGTGGCCGCCCCCTCCACCCCGGCCCAGCTATTCCACCTGCTGCGTCGCCAGGTGAGGCAGCCGTTCCGCAAGCCCCTGGTGCTCTTCACCCCCAAGAGCCTGCTGCGCCACCCTGCTTGCGTCTCTTCCCTGGCGGAGCTAAGCCAGGGGGGCTTTCGCGAAATCCTCGCCGACACCGCTTCGCCGCAGGGGAGGGCGCGCCTTGTCCTCTGCAGCGGCAAGATCTGGCACGAGCTGGCGGCGGAGCGGGAGAGGCGGGGCAGTGAAGACGTGGCCATAGTGCGCATCGAACAGCTCTACCCCTTGAGGGGGGAGCTGCTGCTGGAGGCGCTGGCCCCCTACGGGCCCCCGGCGGAGGTTCGCTGGGTTCAGGAGGAGCCGGCCAACATGGGACCATGGCCATTTCTCCGCCCCCGCCTGACTGCGCTCCTCGGGGTGGAGCCGGCCTATGTGGGCCGCCCCGAGTCAGCCGCGCCCGCCAGCGGCTCCCACCGCATCCACGGCGAGGAGCAGGCGCGGCTGATCGCAGGGGCATTCGACTAGCTTGCGGAGGTTTTCATGGAGATAAGAATCCCCTCGGTGGGGGAATCGGTGGTGGAGGCCCTGATCGGCAGGTGGCACAAGTCCGACGGCGACATGGTGGCCAGGGACGACATCATCTGCGAGCTGGAGACGGACAAGATCACCATGGAGCTGCGCGCCGACGCGACCGGCAGGCTGCGGATAGCCGTGCCGGCCGGCGAGACGGTGAAGATCGGCACGGTGATCGGCCGCATCGACGACGAGGCCGCCGCTCCACTTGAGCCGAAGGGGGGGGAGCCAGCCCCTCCCCCCACCTCCCCCGCGGTGCGCAAGTTGGCGGCGGAGCAGGGGGTGGACCTGAACGGGCTCCGTGGCAGCGGCAAGGGGGGGCGTGTCCTGGCGGAAGACCTTCTCAAGGCAGGAGTGAGGAACGAGGAACGAGGAGCGAGGGGAGAACCGCCGATGGTGAAATCAGAGGAGCCGGCACCCTATGCGTCGTCGCCCGCCTCGAGCCTCGAGCCTCGAACCTCGAACCTCCGCGAGCGGCGAGTCCCCATGACCCCCATCCGCAGGAGGATAGCCGAGCGGATGCTGCTGGCCCGCCAGCAGAGCGCCATGCTAACCAGCTTCGCCGAGGCGGACATGGGGCGGATCATGGAGCTGAGGCGCAAGTACCGGCAGCACTACGAGGAGAAGTTCGGCATGAAGCCAGGCATAATGCCGTTCTTCGTCAAGGCATGCTGCCAGGCCCTGGGGGAGTTCCCGGCTCTTAATGCCTCCATTGACGGCAGCGACATCGTCTACCACGACTACTGCGACATCGGCATCGCCATCGGCGGCGAGAAGGGGTTGGTGGTGCCGGTTCTGCGCGGCGCCGAACGGCTCCGCTTCCGGGAGATCGACGCGGCCATCGATGGGTTCGTCGCCAAGGTGAGGGAGAACCGCCTGACAATCCCCGACCTGGAGGGGGGGACCTTCACCATCTCCAACGGCGGCGTCTACGGCTCGCTCCTCTCCACCCCGCTCCTCAATCCACCCCAGAGCGGAGTCCTGGGGATGCACGCCATCCAGGAGCGCCCCGTGGCCCGGGAGGGGGAGGTGGTGATCCGCCCCATGATGTACCTGGCCCTCTCCTACGACCACCGCCTCATCGACGGCAAGGAGGCGGTGCAGTTCCTCAAAAGGGTGAAGGAGCTGGTGGAGGAGCCGGAGGAGCTCTTGCTTGAGGGGTGAGGATGGATGCGACTTTATCGCAATCTCGGCGTTGACCTGCGGGATTCCTTGTGCGGCGTAGCGCTGCTACGCCTCCGCGTCATCCCTTGGCCGCCTTGACCTTGCGAAAAATCCGCATCCATGAGAATTCTGGGGTTTTTATAGTGAATATGTACCGTTTTTTGCGGATTTGCGGTGAAAATAAGCATTTGGAGATTCTAAAATGTCCGGACAGATATACGACCTGATCATCATCGGCGGCGGCCCGGGGGGGTACGTGGCCGCCAT
>Ga0129298_10000424_pt1 | contig 16557 bp, 15 predicted proteins | sample I19B2metaG_FD_94707 | JGI IMG/M metagenome (GOLD analysis project Ga0129298, IMG submission 94707) | Lake sediment bacterial and archeal communities from Gulf of Boni, Indonesia to study Microbial Dark Matter (Phase II) - ​I19B2 metaG | ecosystem: Environmental > Aquatic > Freshwater > Lake >... | reverse complement strand
TCTCGGTGCCATTCGAGGGGTCAGAACCCATCTTCAAAACCCGGACCATCCTGCAAAGAGGCTTTTTCGGGGTATTCTTGAATATCTTCCTCCTAAGAATCGGACGATCGTCTTCAACACTCTTTTTAACAATGCTTGGTTCCATGGGAATCAAAAGAGAAACCAGTTCGAAAAAGAACGCGGTTTTCGACCTCCTTTCGTCATGATCCTCAGCCCCACTTGGCAGTGCAATTTGAAATGTGCAGGTTGCTACACCCTGGGGTACCAGAGGCATCCTGGACTGTCTTATGATCTCGTGAAACGAATATTAAGAGAATGTGTGGATTTGGGGCTCCATTTTATCACAGTCCTTGGTGGCGAACCCTTTATGTATCCCTATCTTTTCCAGATGATTGAGGAACATCCCCAGATCTTCTTCCAGGTCTATACCAACGGGACATTGATGACGAGAGAGAAGGCAAGGCGAATTCAGGATCTTGGAAATGCCATGGTGGTGGTGAGCTGCGAGGGCTATGAAGAGGAGACAGACAGATGGAGAGGCCAAGGGGTCTTCAAGAAGATTATGGAGGCCATGGACCACCTTCGGGAAGCGAGGGTTCTGTTCGGTTCTTCAGCAACGGTGACAAAGCATAATGTCGATGTCATCTCTTCTGAGGAGTGGATCGATATGCTCCTTGAGAAAGGGATCGTGGCCCAGATGTATTTTCTCTACCTTCCTGTCAATGGTAAAGGGGATATCAATCTGATGGTCACCCCTGAACAGCGAAACCATCTCCGGAAGCAGGTGATGCATTTTCGGGCAACCAAGCCGATGTTCATTCTTGACTTCTGGAATGATGGCCCGCATGTCCAAGGATGTATCGCTGGAGGGAGAAGATACTTCCACATCAATGCCAATGGAGATGTGGAGCCGTGTGTCTATACTCATATCGCCACGCATAATATCAAGAATGTCTCCTTAGCAGATGCTTTGGATAGCCCTCTCTTCAGGGCCATTCGAAAGAGGCAACCGATGAATGAGAACCAACTGAGGCCCTGCATGATCATTGATAATCCACACATCTTCAGGGAGGTCATTGAAGAGTCAAAGCCCTATTTCACGCACCCGGGTGCCGAGGAGATCGTGACCCAGATGAAGGAAGAGATCGATCAATATGCCAGCCGATATGCGGTTTTTGCGGATAAGATCTGGAGGGAGGAGTATCTCAAACAACCCATTGTGACGACGAGCTGCGCCTCCTCGAGCATCGGGGTTTCGATGTCCATGAGAGCCGCTTCGTGAAAACTGCCTTTTTGAAATCTTCAGTTTCTGTAGCGTCGGCATTTACTGTCGGCGCTATTTTTTTTAAAATGGTTTGGGGAAAAATATTTCCCTCTCGTCTCAGAGGAAACAAAAGAGAAAGGAGTGGGAGAGAATGTCTTTGAGAAAGGGTTGCAAAATTGAGAGAATTGAGGCGATTCCTTTATCCTGCACACTTAGAGAGAGCTTTGGATTTTCGCAGGCATGGGTTGAAAGGAGGCAGACGGTATTGGTCAAGATTGTGACCGATAGTGGTCTGCAAGGTTATGGTGAGTGCTTCGGCCCTGGCCCAGGCAATAGAGAGATGATCGAAGGTTTCTTTGCTCCTATTCTCAAGGGTCAGGATCCCCAAAATATAGAGGGATTGTGGGACCTGATGTATAAAAGGGCAAGGGCGGCATTCCAGTCTTTCATCCCAATGACGGCGTTGAGCGGTATTGATATCGCCCTCTGGGACATCAAAGGCCAGATCTTGGGGATGCCTATTTTTGAGTTGTTAGGCGGTGGCTATCATGAGAAGATAAAGGCCTATGCCACAGGCCATTACTTCAAAAAGACACGTTCTCCGGAAGAACTGTATTCTCGCATCATCCCAGAGGCCCTTGAGAATATCAAAACGGGTTTTGATATGCTCAAGCTCAAAATAGGATTGGGCATTCTCAACCTCGGTATTGAGAAAGACATCGAGTTAGTCCAAAGGGTGAGAGAGGCAGTGGGAAAGGAAGTGACCTTAATGGTGGATGCGAATTATGCCTATGACGTGCCTACGGCCATATTCGTTGGGAAGGAATTAGAAAATGCAAAGGTCTTCTGGTTTGAAGAGCCCATCGACCCGATCGATGTGGAAGGGCATAAGCAGCTAAAACCGGCTATCCATGTACCGATTGCTGCTGGGGAGTGCCTTGCAACACGATATAGTTTTAAAGACTTCTTCGTCCAGAGGGCAATCGATATAGCGCAACCAGACTTATGTGCTGCTGGTGGGATTACCGAGTGTCGAAAGATCGCCGATATGGCAAAAGCGTATCATATTCAATTCATCCCCCATGTGTGGGGATCTCCTGTGGCCATTACAGCCGCATTGCACCTCCTCGCTTCTATGCCAAAGCCAAATCTGTTAGAATTTGATCGATCGAGTAATCCCATTCGGGAGGAGATGGAGAAGTCCTTGATTCTACGAGAAGGTAGTTATGTTAAGGTCCCTGATGGGCCTGGCCTTGGAATAAAGATCGACGAGAGCAGTATTGGAAAGTTTATGGTAAGTTAAGGAGAAGAGTCCAGAGCGAAAAGGGGAGACCTTATGAAAATTACGAATGTTGAGACCATTCCTTTATCTTTTCCTCTCGAGAAACCAGTATACGATGCAAATTATGAGATGGCGACGAAACCATGTGTACTGGTTCTGATTTCAACTGATGAGGGCGTGAGCGGCTTGGGAGAATCAGCCCACTTTGGAGGCCCCTTGGTCGTCCTGAAAACGGTTATAGAGGAGGAGCTAAAGGCTCACATCCTCGGAGAAGACCCCTTGAATACCGAAAAGATTTGGGAGGTCATGCATAAGAGGTCATACAAACACGGAAGAGGAGGAATCCTGATCTCTGCGATCAGCGGGATTGATATCGCCCTATGGGATATCAAGGGAAAGGTGGCTGGGCTGCCTCTTAACAAACTCTTAGGAGGATCTACAAACCGGATCATGGCTTATGCCACAGGCGGGTTCTACGCAGAGGGCAAAGGCCTTGAAGGTCTTATTCAGGAGATCGAGCTTTATAAAAGGAATGGGTTTAAAGCAGTGAAGATCAAGGTTGGCCGAAGTTCTCTGGTAGGTTTTAATCCCTTGAGGGTCATGGAACATCGAGGAATCTGTGAGACGAGCCTGAAAGAGGATCTTGAGCGGATTAAGGTAGCAAGGGAGACCTTGGGTGACGATATCCTTCTCATGGTAGATGCGAATTATGCATGGGACGTCCCAACGGCTATTAAAATGGGTCGAAAGATGGAGAAGTACGATATCTATTGGTTTGAAGAGCCTGTCTCACCAGATGATGTGAATGGAAGCGCCCAGGTGGCATCGGCCCTGGATATCCCGATTGCTGGTTATGAGACGTGTAGTTATGGCCGCTACAGCTTTCGAGACTATATTGAAAAGAGAGCGATATTCTTTGTGCAACCCGATATTGCTTGGAGTGGCGGGATCAGTGAGTGCCTTAAGATCGCCCACTTGGCAAGCGCCTTTGATCTTCCGGTTGCGCCTCATATCCACGGCTCTGCAGTGAGTGTGGCAGCCTCACTCCATTTTATGGGAGCCATACCCAATGCAAGCCTTGCAGAGACTGTCTTCCCCTCTCATCCGTTAATGGAAGAACTGGTTAGAAACCCGTTTAAAGTCGATCGGGATGGTTTTATCACCATTCCCGACTCTCCTGGTCTTGGAGTTGAATTAAATCCGGATGTGGTGAAGAAGTATCGTGTTTAATCGTCGGATTCAAATATTTGTGTTATAGAAAGGTTATTCATTCACTCGAATCTCACCCTGGATGAAATGGCTTCTCCTTATAGCACTTTTAAGCAACTTGCGAAGTCGGAATCGGAAGGCAAGGATTATCAAGTCAGAATCGATTTGAGAGATACTCCTGTGCTGGTGATGGCGCCGCATGGAGGAAAGATTGAGCCGATGACAGCGGAGATTGCCGAGGCCATTGCAGGGCACGATTACTCATTTTATAGTTTCGAAGGGTTAAAAGAAGACGGGAATAATATATTACACATTGAAAGCCATCTTTTTGATGAACCTCGCGCGTTACAAGCTGTCGGAAAGGCCGATATCGTGATAACCGTTCATGGACAACTTAATCGGAAGGATGCGTTTGTCATGATCGGGGGCCTTCACAATGGCTTGTGCTCAGAAATCAGGCGTCAGTTAGAAGCTACTGGTTTCCAGATTCGGCCTGTGGGGAGAGGCCTTGAGGGGATTGATTCGAGGAACCTCTGCAACCGTGGAAGGCTTAAGGCGGGCGTTCAATTGGAGGTGAGTCGCAAAGTGCGAGATCTCGTGAGAGCTGATAAGAGTCAACTCGAGGCATTTGCGGGTGCTGTAAGAAAAGCACTTCAAATATATTTGGCAGGTTGCTGAAAAAGTCACTCTTCGCTGCTCAGAACATTTTTTCGACAATTCTAAAGCTCGCTTCACTGCAAATTCAAAACTCGCCCTTTGGGCTCAGACATTGAATTTGCGATCGTTCCGCTTCGCTAAGAATTGTTACCGAAAAAATCTTAATTCGCGCTCAGAGTGACATTTTTCAGTTTTTCAGCAGTCTGGTCGATGGTGAATAACGTTATCTTTCCATGAGTGAGGAGAAGCATAAGTGACAAAAGACAAATTTCCAGTCACGTCTGCGATCCGTTTTTTGAGGGACCATCAGGTGGAGTTTATTGAGCGACCTTACAAATATGAGGAACATGGTGGGACAGAGGTGGCCGCGAAAGCATTTGGTGTGGATGAACACCTGGTGATCAAGACGCTTGTGATGGAGGATGAGAAAAAGATACCCTTCATGATTTTGATGCATGGCGATAAACAGGTATCCACTAAGGAATTGGCAAGAGCGATTGGGGTTAAGTCCGTCAGTCCATGTCCTCCTGAAGTCGCATTGAGACATACAGGCTACACGGTGGGAGGAATCTCTCCATTTGGAACGAAGAAGCCTCTTCCGATTTACGTTGAAGAGACGATCCTCAGCCTTCCAAGTATATTCATCAATGCGGGAAGAAAAGGCCTTCTGTGTGAGATTTCCCCTGCAGACTTGATCAAGGTCTTAAAGCCGATACCCGTCCGGGTTGCCAGATAGAATGGAGATGGCAGAAGAAAGATCACGGCAAATCTCTTCAGTGGATAGCCATGCCCATTTGGATGAGCTGGATGATCTTTCAGAAGCTCTTCAAGAGGCAAGGAGGGGAGGGGTGAAAGGAATTATCGGTGTCGGAGTCGATGTGGAGTCCAATAAGAAGATCCTCAAAATCGCTCAAGAGAATGATGGGTTCGTTTATCCTGCAATCGGCTACCATCCCTGGCAGATAAGAGAAGAAGAGATAGAAGAGAACCTATCTTTTATTCGCAATCATATTGAGGAATGTGTCGCATTAGGTGAGATTGGGCTCGATTACAAAGTGAAGGTCAAGAAAGACTTGCAACAGAAGATCTTCAAAAACCTGCTGGATATTGCTCAACGATTTAATAAGCCGATTATCGTCCACTGCCGCTTTTCTCACCGCCGAGCCTTTGAAATGGTAAAAGAGGTTGGGATAAAAAGAGCTGTCTTCCATTGGTATTCAGGACCCATCAACCTGTTGGAGGAGATCTTAAATAGTGGCTACTTTATCTCCGCAACCCCTGCTTTGACCTACAGTCCACCTCACCAGGAGGCTATCAAGAGAACTCCCCTTGAGAGGATTCTGCTTGAGACAGATTCCCCAGTAAGCTATCAAGGCAGAGAAGCGAGACCCAAAGATGTGGGAATCTCTTTGGAAAATGTTGCACGACTGAAGAAATTGGATCCTGTCATGGTTTCAGAACAGACGACGATGAATGCCTCTTGGCTATTTCAAATCCCTTTTAGTCTCCGTTTGCATTGATGGGTCAGATTTACGTTTCAAAACATGAAAAAATTCTTGAGGAGGAAGATTGAAAAAAATGAAGAAGAGGCTTTTGGTAATCGGAGGAGTCGCTGCCGGGCCGAAGGCAGCAGCCAAGGCAAGACGGTGTGATCCAGAAATGGAGATCGTCGTTTATCAAGAGGAAGAAGAGATTTCTTATGCAGGGTGCGGACTTCCATATTATATCAGCGGTGTTGTTAAAGAGAGGAAAGAGTTAATTTCCCGAACCGCTGGCCAGTTTGCTCAAGATGGGATCCGGATTCAGAAACACCGCAGAGTTGAAGAGATCGATATTGGAAGGAAGACGATTACGGGTCGGAATCTTGATTCTGGTCAGGTTTTCACAGACCGCTTTGATCGATTGGTCCTTGCAACGGGTGCTCAACCTCTGAGGCCGAGGATCGAAGGCCTCGATCTAAGAAGTGTCTTTTACCTCCGTTCTATTTTCGATGCCGATGCCATCGTCGAACGGATTCAATCAGATGAGATTCGAAATGTGGTGATTGCAGGAGGAGGCTACATCGGCCTTGAGATGGCTGAGTCCCTTGTTCAACTGGGTAAGAAAGTGACGATCGTTGAGATGGCTCCCCAAATCCTGACACTCTTTGATGAGGACTTCGCGGGAATCCTCAGGCAGTATCTGGGGAGGAAGGGAGTTCAGATCCTCACATCCGAACCCATCAAGGCTCTCAGGGGGAAGGATGGGAAGGTGATCCATGTACAGACGGCTTCTCAAGAGATAGAAGCTGATGCGGTTCTGATGGGTCTTGGAATTCGGCCTCAGGTTGAGTTGGCGAAAAAAGCGGGCCTCAGGATTGGTGAGACGGGAGCGATCTGGGTGAACGAGAAGATGGAGACGAGTACAGAAGGAATTTATGCAGCAGGCGATTGTGCGGAGACGATCCATCTCGTCACAGGGAAAAGGGTCTGGATTCCTTTGGGATCGACTGCGAATAAACAGGGAAGAGTCGTTGGTGTAAATGTCTGTGGAGGAAATTCAACGTTTCCAGGGGTGATGGGAACAGCCATTTTTAAGGCCTTCGATTTCAATGTGGCAAAGACAGGATTGGGGATGAGAGAAGCTGAGAAGGAAGGTTTTCGTCCTGTTCAGGCCATTGTCACAGGATACGCTCGGGCTCACTACTATCCAGGAGGGAAGGAATCGACTCTGAAGGTGATCGCAGACAGGGAGACGGGCCGTATCCTCGGAGGGCAGGCAATCGGAGAGGGACCCTCGGATAAATTCACCGACATCCTGGCCATGGCCCTGCACGGAAAAATGACTTGCCAGGAATTGGCGTCGGTGGATCTCACTTATGCACCTCCTTTCAGTCCTGTCCTCTCTCCTGTGATCGTTGTAGCCAATGTGCTTCTCAACAAACTTGAAGGAAAGGTGGAAGGTATCCAGGCCTCCGAGGTGAAGGAGAAGTTGGAGAGAGCAAGAGAGACGATTCAAGTATTGGATGTCAGAGAGGAAGAGGAGATAAAACAGAAACGGATTCCCGGTTCGGTGTGGATTCCCCTTGGAGAATTGAAAAAACGTATTCATGAACTCGATCGGAGCAAGGAGACTATTGTCCACTGCGAATCGGGGCTCCGTTCCTATAAGGCCTGCCTCAGGCTCCAACATGCGGGCATTGAAAATGTGAAGAATATTGATGGTGGCATGTTTTGCTGGTGCTATGATCTCTTATCTGACGAGAAAAAAGCGTAAGTGCGTATCAGGAGACGACAACCTCGTCCACGTACTTGACCCAGTCGTAACCATACGCGTCTTCGTAAACCAATCGCAAAGGAAAACCATGTTTCTGAAGAAGGGTTTCGCCGTTGACACGATAGGCCAAGAAAATCCTTTTCTTATTCAATTCCTGTAAAGGAATTCTCACTACCTTCCCGTGAGCGCCTTTAATATCGAGATATCTTGTCCCTTTTTTGATCTGCGCCTCCTTAAGGAGTTGCCCAAATTTTACCCCTGTCCAACGCCCGTTGTTCGCAAAGAAACCAGGGCAGATGAGAAGGACGACTTCAGTTAGAGAGGGGTATTTGAGGATCTGGTCATAGGTGAGGGAGAGAGGCCGTGCGACCTCTCCTGTTACCTTTAATCGATACGTCTTTAAATCGATTGCCACATCGGTCGGCCCCATCGTTCCAAATTTTTCGAGAGGATTGATTTCAAGATTTCGATTGTCAATCTCTTCGGGGTTCATGTTTTTGAGTTCATCTCTTTTAAAACCTTTTGGAAGGATTTTCTTCGTTTGAGCCCAAAGGATTGAAACAAATTTTGAAAAGAAAGGCGGGATAAGGATTGAACTGATCAAGAATTGTCTTCTTGTCCACATAATTCAATATTAAAATAATCCAGATGATAAAGAAAGGAATCGAAGATCAAAATGCTGAGCCCGGTTAAGAGAAGCATTTAAGGAAAGAAATCATTTGTCGAGGGGACTTCTTACTCCGAGTATGTTCTTTGAGGCTTCAGCCCCGCTCACTGGGGAAACCTTTGACGGTCAGGCAATTGCGGGGTCTGACTCCGTTAAAATGGCGGGATGCAGGTAGGAAACGTACCCGACACCATAGAGTTGACCTCGGCAGCTAACAAGCGGGTCGAGGCGAGCGTGAATAGCCCGTTGTTTAAATTGAGGTGAGTGCCCGCCGCCTCACCCTTTTCGTTAGATCTATAAACACCAACCAATAATAACGCTTGACAATAATGTCGCTTCGCGTTAACATTCATCTATGATAAAGAGCTTTCGTTGTAGAGAAACCGAAAAGCTCTTTTTGCGTCAACGGTCGTCTCGATTCTCTGCTGATGTCCACCGTATAGCCCTAAGGAAGCTGCTTTTACTCGATGCTGCCGAGAAGTTAGAAGATTTACGTATTCCACCAGGGAATCGGTTGGAGAAACTTACAGGCAATCGCCAAGGGCAACATAGCATCCGCATCAATGACCAATGGCGTATCTGTTTTCGCTGGTCTGAGGGGGATGCCTATGAAGTAGAAATCGCGAATTATCATTAGGAGGTTATTACTATGAAGCCAAAAGTGCTTGCACCTATCCACCCGGGTGAAATTCTTATGGAGGAATTTTTGAAGCCACTGGGTATCAGTCAGTATAAATTGGCCAAAGACATCAATGTTCCGGCGCGTCGCATAAACGAAATCGTTCATGGCAAGCGTTCTATCACTGCTGATACGGCTTTGAGACTATCTCGTTATTTCAACCTTTCCGAACGATTTTGGTTGAACCTCCAGGCACGGTACGATCTCGAGATGGAGAAGGATAAATTTAAGGGGAGAATCGAATCCGAGGTAAAAGTACTTGAACTGCAAAGCGCCTCTGACCTATGAATCCAGCAGACGGCATTTTATGCTGCCACTGATGAAAGATAGAAGGGAAACAGGTCATTTGCTGCGTAATGCCTCACTGAAGCCTGGGTGAAGTCCGCCGATCTGGCAGGAATGCCTTCGAAAATCTTATCAAGCGGATGGTCTAAGTTTTTAAGGGTATGGGTAATATTCACTATCAGTAGTACCGTCCTTGCATTGCTGGCTCGATTTTTTGGTTTAGGGGACGATCTGAGGATACCGCTATAAGATTTTCTCCGACATCCCTGCCGGATCTCCTTAGGTTCCTACAGAAGAGTGAGGCATTACTTTGCTGCTGAGATTCCGCTTGAAACGGATTCATCTGTTGAGATTTCTTTGAGGGCTGGCAAGTTCATTCTGGTATCGATCAATAAACCAAAATTCGTCCTGAAACAACTCTTTGCGCGTGTGACCAAAGAAAATCTTCATCATGAGGTTGAAAGCGGCCCTGCGGGACGAGATGAAGTCTGGTAGGTTCAGGCGCTAAGGGGATAGTCTCCGAACTAATTACTTATAACTTCATTTTACTACGGGGATGATATTTCCTCCGGAAGGGAAGATTGCAACATCGGCCTTGGGTATCTTCTGAGAGACACGATCTATCGCTTCCTGAAGAGTGGAGGCGTATGTAAATCTCATCATCTTTACCAGATCCGGTGAGAGGCCATCCGTCACGTGAAAGACCGTAAACTTTTCGGCCAGCTCTTTAAAATAAACGACCTGCATAATATAGGAGATACCAAAGGACCTGAGGTGGTCTGGAACATTCCCTTCGATCAACCGGCGATGAAAATCAGCAGCGCTTTCTGAACTTCCCATCTCTTTGATCAAAGGCATGATCGGGCCTGCTTCCTTCTGTGGAGCCACCCAGACGATAGCACCTCCGGACCGCGTACAAAAACCGGCCATGGTCAGAGCCTTTGTTGCCTGAACGCCCACCTCCAAGGGAAATGCCGAGGTAATGGTGACGTCGGCAATCTTTGGTAGCGGTACGGAGTAGAGGGAGGCTGCATAGTTGGAAGCCTGCCTGTGCTCTTCAACAGCGTCTCCTGCAAAGGACCGGATGACCTCCTTCTTTTCGTTGATGACGAAATCGAGCTTGAATGCCAATCTTGAGAGGCGTCCGGCATCGACAATCTCTTCGTAAAAGAAATTCCCATCCATCATATTGACTCTGCTATTCCGGTGGCGCATCCATGTGAAATGATGATCGGCTACAGAACGGTAGGAGCAGACTCCGGGCATGACGATTTTGCATCCCCCTCCATATCCTGCAACGGGATGGGGCATACATTCTCCAATACCGATGATCAAATCGGCAAAGGCAACGCGGCGGTTTACTTCGACCAAGGTCCCCCGGTTCGTCTTTCCAATGATGACGTTATCTGAAGCATGGGGATCGTGAGAAAATATCCGACCTTGCAGCCGAGAGAATGGTTCTTTGCCCACCTTCTTTTCTAACTGCTCCATGGTTGGAATGGGATGGGTTCCCAAAGCACAGATTCCGGTGATCCTTTCATCCGGTACACCTGCCCGGTTGAGACGGTTCATGATTTCAGGGAACGCCAGGTAAACGGGTGTTGGCCGCTGAAGATCATCGAACAATAGGACAACATCCATTCCGGAACGTGCCAGTTCTTCGATCTTTGGCGATCCGATTGGGCGATCCAAAGCACGTTTGATCTCTTCGAGAGGGTTCACAACTCCAGCAATTGGATGCTTGTCCTGATTCGAAATTGAGTTCCATCCCCTCGGGAGAGAGAAATTTATCTTTCTTTTTCCATAATTGATATAGTACTCAATTTTAGTGCCCCATTTCATATTGATAATTGTTAAGATATTCGAAGACCAATTTCAATGTTTCCTTCCCAGTAGGCTTCTTACTTTCAAAGATATTGAAAGAATAGTGACATATGTTAAGATACAGGTGCAAAAATCCATTAAGGATGATCGATGATCGAGATCAAATTTATAGGCCGTGGGGGGCAGGGCGCGGTCATCGCTTCTGAAATTTTAGGGAAGTCCTTTTTCTTGGAGGGTAAATACCCTCAATGTTTTTCAGTTTTTGGTGGAGAACGCCGGGGTGCCCCTGTGTTTGGATTTTTACGCGTGGATAGTGAACCGATCCTCTTGAAATGCGGAATCAAACATCCGGACCAGGTGATCATTTTTGACTTATCTTTGGTGGATGAGACGGAGATATCTCAGGAGCTCAAGCCAGGTGGGACGATCCTGATCAATACGAACAGAGAGATCGATTCGCTTAAAAAATTGAGAAAATTCAAAATGGGTTTGATCAACGCAGGCCCTATTGCAAGGAACGTCGGGCTGGGAGACACTTTTAACACGGCCATGTTAGGTGCCTACATTCGTTTAACAGGTTTGGTCAAGCTGGAGACGCTCATAAAAGCGGTGAAAGAGATGGTGCCAGCCAAGATAGAAGAGAATGTTCGGGCGGTTCAAGAGGCGTATGAGCAGACCAAGATCTTTGAGAGAGAGGGTTGAGTGTGACTGAATTTGTGATTCCCATATCGTACGGCAGCACAGAGGTGATTGAAACAGGGAAGTGGAGCTTCCAGAAGCCCGAAACTGTTTTTATGACAGCTCCCTGTCAGGAGGCATGCCCTGCGGGGAATCCTATCCCTCAATTCCTCTATCTTGCTACCGAAGGCAGATACGGTGACGCCCTTCGGACCCTCTTGAGAGAGAACCCATTCCCAGGTGTGTGCGGAAGGGTCTGTTTTCATCCTTGTGAAGCTCACTGCAATCGGGGCGAGTATGATGAATCTGTCTCCATCAGTGCAATGGAGAGATATATTTCTGACGTCCCAGCGGGTAGACTTGCGGATATCCAGCCTCTCTCAAATAGAGATCCGAAAGATGTGGCTGTCGTCGGATCCGGCCCGGCAGGTCTCTCTTGTGGTTATTTCCTTGCTCTTTTGGGCCACAGGGTGACCATTCTTGAGGCTCAAAAAGAGCCTGGCGGTGTGATGCGCTGGGGAATTCCCGAATACCGACTCCCCAAATCGGTATTGAGAAGGGAGATTGAGAGAATATTGAATCTCGGCATCGATATGAAGACAGGAGTCAAAGTAGGCTGCAAGTTCTCTTTTAACGCATTGATGCAGTTTGATGTTGTTTTCCTTTCTCCGGGAGCCGGACTCAGCGTCCCTCTCAAGATTGAAGGCGAAGAGTTGAAAGGGGTGTGGAATGGTAAGGAGTTGTTAGAAAGGATCAACTCAAGAGAGAAGATACGATTGGGAAAAGAGGTCATTGTCGTTGGAGGAGGCAATACGGCAATGGATGTAGCCCGCTCTGCATTGCGCCTCGGCTCCAAGGTGACCATCGCCTATCGAAGGACGAAGGATGAGATGCCTGCTATCCAGGACGAGATCAGGGAGGCTGAGGAAGAGGGGGCACGGTTCGAATTCCTAATTCAACCTGTCAAGATAAGCTTCCGTAAGAATAGAAGATTGGCCGTAAGATTCCAGCGCATGAAGCTGGGCAAACCTGACCGGAGCAATCGGCCGAGGCCGATTCCAGTGAAGGGAGATTTCTTAACTCTCGAAGCAGACAGTCTCATTACGGCTGTGGGTGAAGGCATTGATCTTTCGTGGATTCCTGGGGGACTCATTGAGGACGGTCTGATTGAAGTAGATTCGTCCCTTCTCACTCCTCACCCTAAAGTCTTTGCAGGTGGCGATGCCATCGACCAACCTCGAACGGTTGCTACTGCTGTTGCTTCAGGGAAGAAGGCTGCCATCTCCATCGATTTGCATCTCAGGGGGGTATCCCCTGATGAATTTCTTCCTCGGATCAAGGTGGGAAATAAGGGCTCTCTTTCCATGGAAGCCTACATTTCCGGAATGGATGAGGGGAGATGGCCGGAGACAAAAGATGTTGTTTCATACGACAGAATAAATACCTTATATTTTGAACAGAGCAAACAAGTTAAAGTGCGGAGGTTGAGCCGGGATCAGGCATTGAAAGGATTTTCAGAGGTTAATCGAGGTTTCTCTTCCGATCGGGCGCACTTTTCCGCTTCGAGGTGCTTTACCTGCGGGACCTGCAACTACTGCTACAACTGCTACTTCTTCTGCCCGGAAGGGGTGATTTCACTCGATCTCGTTCATCAGCTAAAGATGGTCGATTTGGAGCACTGCAAGGGATGTGGTACCTGTGCAAGGGCGTGCCCGAGGAGTGTGGTCGAGATGAAGGAATTGCGATGAAAGACTTCGTGACCGGAAATCATGCGGTGTCCCATGCTGTCAGATTATGTCGCACTCCCTTGATCGCTGCATATCCCATCACGCCCCAGACACCGATCTATGAAAAACTCTCCGAATGGGAAGCATCGGGCATCCTCAAGGGGGTGATGATGCGGACGGAGTCAGAGCATTCAGCCATGGCCGCATGTATCGCAGCGTCATTAACTGGTGTCAGGACGTTTACAGCGACCTCTTCGCAGGGCATCGCCCTCATGCACGAGATGCTCCATTTTGCTGCTGGATGCAGGGCTCCGGTGGTGATGGCCAATGTCAATCGTTTGTTGGCTGCTCCATGGGGATTCTGGGCTGACCAGTTAGATAGCCTTTCTCAGAGAGATACAGGATGGATTCAGTTCTACTGCGAGAACGGACAGGAGGCCCTGGACAGTGTGATTCAAGCCTATAGGATCGCGGAACAGGTATATCTGCCGGCCATGGTCTCTCTGGAGGCGTTCTTTGTTTCACACTTTATGGAACCTGTGGATATTCCGGATCAGGAGCAGGTCGATCGTTTCCTCCCGGCGATGGATCTCCCCCACAAGTTCGATATTGATAAACCTGGATTTCTCGTCCCGGTGGTTTCATCGGAATTATACCGGAAGTATAAACAGATGGCCCAGGCTTCTATGGACTCTGTCAAAGGAATTGCAGTGCAACTGGATCGAGAATTTAAGAAAGAATTTGGAAGGGGCTATGGAATTATTGAGCCCATCATGCTTGAAGATGCGGAGGTTATTATTGTGACAGCAGGGTCCATTACCAGTACGGCAAGGATGGCAATCAAAGAACTTCGTAGCCAAGGGCATAAGATCGGCTTACTTAAGATACGCCTCTTTAGGCCTTTCCCTGTAGAGGCCATTCAGGAGGTCCTCAGAGGGAAGAAAAAGATTGGCGTCATTGATCGAAACATCTCCTTAGGATGCGGAGGGATATTCTGTCAGGAGTTGAGGGCAGCACTCGTCCATTCCTCAGACCATCCACTTATCTTCAGCTATATCGCGGGAGTGGGAGGTTCGGATGTAACCCCTGAAGTTATTCAAAAGATTGCTTTCGATGTCATAGAGAGAGAAGAATCCATGGATCAACCCATCTGGATCATGGAAGACTTTTGAATCATAAATGCCAAATGCCAAAGCTCAAATGTCAAATCAAATCCTAAGCTCAAATGGGGAAAGTTTTACTTCTGACCTTTGACATTCATTTGACATTTGGATTTTGAAATTTGGAATTAGGGAAATCTGGTTGGTTTCCTAATTATGGCGGAGTTATGGAGACGATATGATTTCGCCAAAACAGAGTCCGAATCTATTGAGGCCTGGACATGCGGCCTGTGCTGGTTGTGGGCTCGCCATCGGTATGAAACTGGTTCTTCAGACGATGGGGCGTCGAACCATTTCCGTGATTGTTCCATCTTGCGAAGGAGCGATAGGAGGTGTGTATCCTAACACTTCCTATGGTGTCCCGACCTTTCATTCTGCTTTTGAGATAGCCGCGCCGACCGCAGCCGGGATCGCCAATGCCCTTAAAATTCAGGGGAAAGATGATATTCAGGTGGTAGCTTTTGCAGGAGATGGAGGAACATTTGATATTGGCTTACAGTCTCTTTCCGGGGTGGCGAAAAACAACGATGATATCATTTATGTCTGCCTGGATAATGAAGCCTACATGAACACTGGGATTCAGGTGAGCTCATCGACCCCTTCTTTTGCTTGGACGGGAACAACGCCCGAAGGAAATCCCCGGAGGAAGAAGAATATCATGGAGATCATGGCTGCCCACTATAATCCATATTCTGCAACAGCCACGATCGGCTTCCCTCGGGATCTTCAACAGAAGGTTGAGAAAGCCAAAGGCATCCGAGGAACGAAATTCATTCATCTCCTGTCGCCCTGTCCAACAGGGTGGAGGATGGCCTCTGATATTTCTCCAGAGATATCGATCCTCGCTGTAGAAGCGAACATTTTCCCTCTTTACGAAGTGGAGGACGGGGTTCGTTGGACGATTAACCATGAGCCTCGTCGGCTTCCCGTTCAAGAATATTTGTTAAGACAGGGAAGGTTTAAACATTTAACAGAAGATCAAATCAGACAGATTCAAAAGGATGCTGACGACGAGTGGAACAAATTAAGGCTTAAAGCGAGGAATTGGGATGCGAATAGAAAATAACTTTTCTTAGTCGTCTCAGAGGAGGAGAAGGCATGGAAGAGGTGAAAAAAATTCGAACAGCTTGCCGGAGTTGCCACGGAGGATGCGGTGTCATCGCCCACGTCAAAGACGGCAAGGTGATCAAGGTGGAGGGGGATCTCGATTCCCCTATTAGCCATGGGACCCTGTGCAGTAAGGGCTTGTCCATCACGCAATTGGCCTACCATCCTGATCGAGTGCTTTATCCTTTGAAGAGGAAAGGAGAGAGAGGGGAAGGCAAGTGGGAAAGAATCACCTGGGACGAGGCCTTGAATACCATCGTAGAAAAATTCAAAAAGGTGATTGCCGAGTACGGGCCAGAATCGATCGTGGTAGGTCAGGGGACCGGCAGGGATTATGAAAGTCATCTTTACCGTTTTGCCAACCTCCTGGGAACCCCGAATGTCCTTACAGCCGGGCATATGTGCTATGTCTCAAGGGTTGGGTCGACGCTGATTACCTGCGGCACTCTACCCATCGCCGATTATGAAGGCGGGCCAAAATGCATCGTCATGTGGGCCTGCAATCCGCAGTGGACGAACCCGGACGAATACAAGGGGGAGAATTTCTGGAGGGCCTATAAAAAAGGGGCAAAACTGATCTGCATCGATCCTCGCAAAGGATTTCTCGCGAACAAAGCTGATCTCTGGCTCCAGATCCGTCCAGGAACAGATGCTGCCATGGCCCTGGGCTTTCACCACGTCATCATCGAGGAAAAACTTTACGACAAGGAGTTTGTGGAAAATTACATCAACGGCTGGGACGCATTCAAGGAAAGGGTGATGA
>Ga0129298_10000423_pt1 | contig 16583 bp, 17 predicted proteins | sample I19B2metaG_FD_94707 | JGI IMG/M metagenome (GOLD analysis project Ga0129298, IMG submission 94707) | Lake sediment bacterial and archeal communities from Gulf of Boni, Indonesia to study Microbial Dark Matter (Phase II) - ​I19B2 metaG | ecosystem: Environmental > Aquatic > Freshwater > Lake >... | reverse complement strand
CGACTAGCCGAAAGTTCGCTATATTGTATATCACGGCTATATCGGTAAGGAAAAGTGTTTGTCCAAGAATGGCTTCCATTGCGTTAAAGCCAAAGAACCTTCTTAAGAATTTATAGAGAACTAAGCTCGTCAATAAGAGCGAAATAATAGTGATTATCTTGAAGCCATCATCAACATTAACGGGAAGAATGTGCACAAGCAAAGGAGTAAGGACCCGGTAACCATATGCCCATCCAGTATAGCCTTTCGGAGTTATCAATGTGAAAGGATCCTTAGCCATGGCGAAGTAAGCCTTTGCGTCTCCCAGCAAAGGCCAAGGTTTAACAAATGCCACCTCAATGGCCAGTATTAAAGCAGCCACTAGAAGAGAAGAAAATGCCTCTTTGGTCCGTTTGCCAAGACTATGTTCTATGTTAAAGAATAGGTCTGACAAAGTTTTATCACATAGGAGGTTCAATCTGGTCGAAGTGCTTGAGGGGTTGCAAACTCGATAAATCGTATTCCGTTGTGGTTCAGAATAATTATCGACGCGAGGGGCGAGTGCTGGTAAAGTTTGTCTTTAGCTTTGTTTGTGGTAATCAATCTTTTCAGATCCAAATAGTCTCCTAGTGCCTTGTAGCTTCAACGAATCGTATACGCGTGTCTAATGCTATTATCATTGTGGGAAGGCTACGATCGTTGCAAGGTTGACGCCTTAGCCTTGAAGGAAATTGGACGCGTAATACCTCTTACACGGAAGCTCAAAAAATGGGCCTTTGAGACCATCGAGAAGATCGCAAACGGTAAGAAAAGCATAGGTTGCTGTGAACTCCATAAGATAAGCCAAGTCAGAATTTAGCGCTGTGAGTGCTTCATGTCCATACTATTTGGCTCTTTGCCTAGCTCGGTGTCCCTACGTATCCGCCTTGGATCAGCGTGCGCATCTTCCTCTCGAGCTCCTCTATCCGAGTTCGGTCATCCGGCGTGAGGAGGCTCTGCGCTTCGAGCAAGCGTTTAGTCAACTGGAGCAGTTCAAGGTATAGGGGAGCGTACGCTTCACGCGTGTATCCAGGTGGGAGCTTGTAGTAGTATGGGTTGGCTTCAACGCTGATATCCATCTCACTCGTGAAGGCAGGGCTCCTCTTCATGTGTATCCATCCGAACCCGATAGCCACTGGAACCGCAACCACCGCTACTACTAGAAGAAATATGATGAAGCTTGGGAAGACGAGTTGTAGCTGTGCGACATTCGGGACCAATAGGTAGTAGACTATGACTATCGTGTTGAAGACGCTAACTGGCAACGCTAGGTAGAGCGAATAGCCCGTTCTGAAATAGTACCATACTCTAGCCAGAAACCTGATACTTATCTTAGATAACATCAGTCACACCACGTCTTTCAATCCCTTCTTGTAAGACTTCTCTCATTATTAAATAGGTAGGACTTGCTAGGGTTGATTTGAAAGGAAAGCTTCTGCCCACCTATCTTATCTCCTCCAATATTCGCGCATAGGCTTTCCAACCCTTTTCTGCAGCTAATCGGGCGTCTCAACTCAACTCTTTGAGATGTACGAGGGCAGAAGTCAGGTTTACGCATTAGCCTTAATATCTCGCTATCAGAGACCTTTCTGATCGAGCGCTGACGGTTTGAGGTCCCTGTTACCCACGCTCTCTATGCTTTAGGCGCGATTCCTACTTTCGTTGGCGAGAGGCATCCGATGAGCCAAAGGGTAGTTGCTGACATGCCCGCATGTAGTTGTGCGGTATATGGATGTGGTGTTCAGGGTAGCAGCGTCATCATAAGGTTCTGCTATTTGTCTTCTAGAATTTCTTTGTAGAAATCTTCCATCTTCTTCGCGACATCCTTCCATTTCTCTGCTTCTGGGATTTCCCCCTCAGTTGACACCCGTTTTTAGCTTGAGGTCAGCTTGGATAGGGCCCATCCGGATTTAGCGTGTCATATACGGCTCAGCTCTACTCAAGAACTATGCCGATTGTAACTGACCAGAAAGCGAAGATTTCATGCTTCCAGGAGGCGCTCATAAATGCGAGCCAAGTTCTGTGCGAAGAGATTTCGGTCAAAGCACTCTATGGCTCGTTCGCGGCCTCGCTGTGCAAGGGTGCGCCGATAGCTTTCGTCTTCTAAGAGTTGCTCTATGGCCTCCGCCAAGTCCTTCGGTTCGTGGAGAGGCACTAATCGAGCTGCCTCTCCCACCACCTCGGGAATAGAACCTGAAGGGGCGGTGACAACAGGCAGGCCAGAGGCCATCCCCTCCAAAAGCACCATTCCTAGTTGCTCTTCCCAGTAAGAAGTGATGAGGCTGGGCGCCACGAAAACGTCTGCTGCCGCGTAAATGGAAGCCATCTCTCGGTATGGGACGCTACCCAGCCAGCGGCAGCGACCCATTAGCCCCCAGTGGTTTGTAACGTCCTGTAGCCTCGTTTGTTGGGACCCTGTTCCAACCCAGAGTAGCAACCATCGGTCGCTCCGCTCTCGTAGGATCCGCGCAGCCTGAAGTAAGTCCCAAACGCCTTTCTCCCACTCTAATCGCCCGACGAAAAGGAGAATAGGTGCAGCCTCCGGCAAGTTCCACCGTTTCCTAGCCGAAGAGCGTTCCTCCGGGCGGGGGCGAAAACGTGTGGTGTCAACTCCTGGCGTCAACACTTGCATTCGCCTACGTTCGACACCTTCCCATTCCAGCGCGCGGGCTGCTTTCTCTGTCACGGGAATGAAAAAATCGGCGTTTTTGCGAACAAAGCCCTTGCGACGGCGCATTCTGGGATGCTCTTCATGGTTGAAGGGGATATTGTCCCAACAGGTTACCAGTACCGGCGGTCCATCGCGGCGACGAAGGCGGACGGCCTGCTCGGTGTAACTATAAAAGGTATCGGCCGTGTGGATCAAGTTCCCCCGCCCGACATGGCGTTCTATTCCCCAAAGCCGGCACTCCTCTCCAGTGTGTACTCGATAGAGTACATCCAAACGTTCTCCGAAGCGCAGTCGACGGAGGAAGTCCTCCCAGCAGAACAGGCGGAGAGGGGACATTCCCTCCGTAGACTGGCGGTTGGACCATGAGCATACCGGTTGAATCTGGAAACGGTCCAGCAGAGGAGCAAAGTTTTGCCATTCCCAAGGACTCAAACTATCGCCTCTTAGGAGCCAAATCCGGGGTCTCATACCTAAATGCTCCAGAAAGTCTAACAAATAATCTTAACATAACGCTGCATGCTGAATTCTTCCTCTTGGGTATATCAGCTTACAGCCCACTATCCCGATTCTCTTATCATATTCAGCTACCTTGATCAAGTTATCCACCCAGTTCCGCGAGCAAAAGCAAGAGAATGTAATCTGAACCTCGTTTCAAAGCACGCTTAATCCCGATGTTATTACCCTCGCGAATCCTGAATTCGTTCTACTTTCTAATATCAACCTTAGGATGTGAACTCGCTTGAGACCCTGCCCCGTTCCACCCTCAACCGTGTGTATGCTATACTCAATGTGAACCCCATACCTAGAACCATCACGAAAGTAACGAATGATCTGTTCCTTCTTATAAGCTACGCCAACGACTAATCTATCGACGTCGTTAAGTCTAACCCATTCCACAATCCATTCTAAAATGGGTCTGCCTCTCAATCGAACCATAGCCTTGGGGACAGTGTCACTTATGGGTCTTAGACGCGTTGCTGCGCAGCCACCTAGGATTGCGGCGGTCCTCAACTGAGTCATCGCAGGCTCAGCAGGTGATGTACCACCTGTAAAGACTGTCGAGTCATGCTATAAGTTGCCAAGATATCTATCATAGAGCTCTTTCATCCTTCGCGCAGTCATTTCCGATCCAAAGGCTTTGGCTCTTTCAACTCCGCGCCTGGATAATTCTTTACGAATCGAATCAGACGAGAGGATATTCAAACAAGTCTCGCTCCATTCGTCTATATTCCATCCTCTTACCACAATACCGCTATTGCCTACTACCTCAGGGAGGGCACCAGAACTGGACACAACAACTGGCGTTCCACAAGCCATGGCCTCCAATACTACTAACCCGAATCCCTCGTGTAAGGAGGGGAACATAAAACAGTCCGCCCTTTCATACCAGTGGGCGAGTTCTTCCCGGCTAATTCCCTTCAGCCAGATAATTCTTTTATTTACGCCAAGTTTAGCGGCCAGCTCCATATCTTCTTTATCATATCCTACTTTCACAAGCCATAAATCCCTAAAACTATGAGTTAGCTTATTGAAAACTTTTATGAGAAATCCTGTGTTCTTTTTCATACCTCGGCCGACATGCATTATTGTCTTATTGGGTTTACTTACTTCCACGGGCTTAAAGAGAGAGGTATCGACTCCCGGGTAGACGACTTCGACCTGATCTGACTCAAACCCTAGATACTGTAGTATCTCCCTCTTCACGTAATTAGATATTGCGTGCACAAATAGAGAGCGCCTGCCCACCGATTTGTAAAAGTGCCGTAGTCGCAAGCGTTGTCCTAGTCCAGACACTTCAGGAATGGCAAACTGAACAAGATCGTGTATTGTCAGGACGCTTCGACCAACTTGTTTGACGAAAGGTACGTAACTAGTAAAATGATACACGTTATATCCTTCAGGAATTGGGACAAAAGAGTTTACATAATGGAAAACAGGTCCAAATGGTAATCCGTACGCTACATCAACCACAATGCCTGTCATCCTCCTATATGGTTTGAAAACCAGACGGCTATCCACATTACCAATGTCGGTAACGCATGAATGGAAGCCTCTTCTTCTGACATAACATATTGATGAGTGTACACCTATCTCTGCTAGATCTCTGCACAGCGTTCTTGTAAAGACTCCTACACCATCAGCAGATATGTTGTTTGAGACTAGCGCCACCTGCATATTCTTCGCCCGAAGCCTTGCAATGTCTTACTTCACTATAATCCCTATGGACCGTGGTCTATCGTTTGTCCTATCCAAAATGAGGGGCTTCTTTCGGACACTTCTGGCGAAATCATAAAATGCTCTACTTAGGTCTATGTCGTCACTTACTAGAATCCCCCCTTCTGCAAGCTTCTCCCAAGCCATCGCGAACTCAAACATCATTACCTTGTATGTATGTTCACTGTCGTGTATGAAGAAATCCAGTTTCTCAATCGAGTGTAGGATTTTAGGCATTTCGTGCGTTGAATCACCAAAAATCAAGCTCCATCTGACTTTTAGATTATCGGGAACGAGGTACCCATCACATTCATCCTTATGCGTTGTGCCATCATCTCTGATGTACTCCCTTGAAGGCAGGTCTATTGAATACAGATGCCCGCTTCGTAATGTTGACAACGCCTTCAGAAGTACGCATGTACTGTAGCCCCGACATACACCGGTCTCCAAAATCAGCTTTGGTCTGAGAAGTCTAACAGCCTGATATAAGAGGACATAGTAAGGTTCTGTGAATGGCAGTAACAATGACATCTGATGCATCTCTCTTTCAATTTCATGTTTCATAGAAGGATACACGGTGGTTACGAATTTACATATCGCGTTGGCCAAGGTTCTATTATCATGAGTTGAATAGTAATACGGATCTAGTCTCTTGCTATAGCTGTTTAAGAAAGCTGACACTATTTCACGTTCATAAGCCTCTCTGAGCTTAACCAAGGAGTTCATATCTCTTAGAAGAGCGCATCTGAAGGCTTCAACTGGATGCTTTAGGGCGCAGAGACCTTTGACTTTGAGCTCAAAAAGACCATCTCTCAACGTGTCGTCAACAGCCTCCTTTATCACGGTAATTCCTCCTGGGAAAGGCTAAGGCGCTAAGTTATGTTCCATATGAACATAATATACTGCTTTTATTTTCTAACAGTTCGTTTAGGGTGCTCACCGAGGCCTCCTAATTGAATAGATAATCCCAGCACTCTCCGCTAGTACCTAGACGCTCCTCTGTGAGGAATATAAGAAAGCAATAAGCCAAGTCCGAACCAGAAGGCTGCGTACGTCTGCCGGAGTAGGATGTAGAGCGCCCTCCAACGCCTTCTAATAGGAGACCGCGCATATTGAACAACCATCCTCCACCCGAAGAGCCCTATGAGGATAAAGCTGATGCCTACGTTGAACGGTGCGGCTAAGGCGGACATGGCCAACAGCACCAACTCTCCTAGGAGCCATCTGGCCGAGAGCCATGGGTTCAGGCCGTATTTGGCGCAGTATCGCCTGAAGGTCTTCCCGTACCAGAGGTACTGCTTTCTCCATTCGCGGAGGTCGTGAGGAAAGTGTCGCCTGCAGTATGCATCTATGAATACTGGCCTTATCCCGGCGCGAATATTAAGGTCGTTGTCTTCGTAAAACCCCAGCGTTGAATCAAATAGTACTTTTCCAAACACCTCCCTTCTGTATCCGCAAAAGGTATGCACATTTGAGCACAGATCTGGTCGCACATCGTCCACTGAAGCATGGTATTCCAACCAAGAGTCTTCGAACGGCTTAACTCTCACACCCACACTCTGATGCTCCTTGAGGGCCTCTACAACCTTCGATAAGAGGCCACGATCGGTGAGTACGAAGTCCGCATCAAAGAATGCGATATACTTTCCCTTGGAATTTTTGATGCCGATATTCCTCGCGTTCGCTGGACTGCGCAACGGCCCAAAGTCACGTTCATGAAGAACCTGGAACCTGAAGGAGCCAGAGTTAAGCCGATCTCTCAACTCATTCATGGTATCAACGGTACCGTCCGTCGATCCTCCATCGACCAGGGCCAACTCTATTGGGCGGTAATCTTGGCCATAAATACTCAGGATAAGATCTCCGATGCGGTCTCTTTCATTTAGTGCCGGAATGATAACCGATACGATCTCACCTGAACAGGCCACAGCCCATCCATCAAAGCTCTTAGTTTATTATCGGCTGAGTACTCTTGTAGAGAGTCACGAAGTTTGGTGGCTGTATCAAAGCTACTATTTTGGCATCGGGTACCTTCCGTATCGTGGATTGCACAATAGACCGCTTCTTCCATAGCCGTCCGATATTCTTAATATTCCAGATTATGCCACGCAGTTTTGCGCGGGCCTTAAACGGCTTATTCCTTAATAGAATAACGCCTCGAGCGAGCTCAAGGAGAAGTAGCAACGGTATCCACCTCACAAGATTGATGAGGCTATAGTTCTTGATTAGTGTCGATATGCGGTTCCTCGTAAAGTAATAAGTCATGTGATATTGTTGCTCGCTGAGGGCGAAACTTCTCTGGTGGTACACGATTGAAGTTGGAACAAGCATTATCTCGTGGCCTCGTAGCCTAATCCGCCACGAGAGGTCAGTATCCTCATAGTAGAGGAAGAAGTCCGAATCAAATGGCTCGCCATCTATGAGTACTTCGCTGAGCACGCTCTTTTTGATGGCCATTGCTACGCCTTCAGCGTAGAACAGTTCATGCGGTCGGTTTGAACTCATGCCATCGGGGCTGATGTATCGCCAGTGGGCGTAGCCTAGGCGATCAAAGCTCCAGCCCGCGCTATCGATGGTCCGTCTGTCCTGCAACTTTATCAGCTTGCTTTGAACTGCGCCCACCTTCTCGGAGCTAAGGGCCTTCACCGACTCCCTTAACCACTCCTTGTCCACCTCAGTATCGACATTTAGGAAAGCTATAACGTCTCCACTCGCATGTTTGAAGCCGATATTGCTGCCTCCAGCATATCCTAGGTTCCGTTGGTTTCGAATTAATTTCACCCTAGACATATTACTGAAGAGATCACGAATGAATTCACAGCTTCCATCGGTGGAAGCATTATCAACTACGATCACCTCGATGTTCGAATAATCCGTAGCTAGCACCGACCTCAGGCAGCTTTCGGCGAACTTGGCGCCGTTATAATTTAGGATAACCACGGAGACGTAAGGAAGATCAGCTTGCTCGTTCAACGATCGCTCTTACCGCTTTTCCCGAAATTGATGTGTGGAGGATAGTTCGCGCTTATCATTTCTTAACGCTCCTCTGTCGGCCGCGTCTTTCTGGCATGTACCGGATTAGCCCGTACATGGTGCCAATCAAGCGGAGGACCTCTTCCATGATCCTAGTCACATCGTTACCAATGGTGTGATACCAAGAGCGGAAGACTGTCCCGTATCTGTAGTAGATCCGGGACGCGCTAATTCCATGTAGGAAGGCCCATTTAAGTGACCTGCCTATTAATCTCCTCTTGTTATGGAAGACTATGGCTTTCTGAAGCTGCTTCACCGCTATCCCATGCATCATCAGGCGGGAAAATAGTTCCGTGTCCTCACCTGGATAGAAGGTTCTATCGAACCTATGCTTGCCTAACGTCTTTCTTGTGATAGCAATGTTGGCCATGCTTATCGGCGACGGAATAACCTCAAGGCCTCTTACGATTTTTTCCTCCTCAACTTCCGAGACTAATTCCTCAAGCCAACTCTCTGTCGGTACGCAATCAGTCTCCGTAAAGACCAAGATCTCTCCCTTGGCTATCTCAATCCCCGAATTCCAGCCGTCTGCTATGCTCTTATCATGCGTGATTATAAGCTCGAAGTCCCTGAAAGTCTGCCTGTTAAAGACCTCTAGGAACTCTCGCAGATCTGTGCTCTCTTTGCAGGTTGTAACGACGCTGACTTTAACCGAGGCTTATTCCTCCAAGACCCTTAAGTCGCCTTGCGAGTTCATTAACTCAACCATTGAATCGGCGTTTACCAGTTATGCCTTTCTAGAACGAATTACCAGCCGCTTGATCTTAGCAACGAGTTAATCAGCAAGACCAAGGGCAAGTCGTTGAGAGGGCCCCAATTACCGCACAACTTGAGATTAGGCTTACCGAAGGTCGAGTGTTCTCGCCAAATCATCTTCGCCCGTGTAACTAGTAGTAAGTTAGTTTGAAGGGCTTTATCCTTGAACTCACCAGGCTCATATCCATTGTCAGGGGCGGTCCGGAATATTCTTCTATCGTCATTGGTTGTACGTCAGGCGTTGTGATCTTTGCGAGCTCGAACATGGACATCCTTTTGTCGCCACAAACGTGAAGAATACCAGTAATACGCTTTTCCAAGACTTTCGCAATGGCGTTGGCCAAGTCATCCGCGAAAAGATAGGTTCCGAATCTATCTTTGAATGCCTTTTGATAGGGCCAGCGGCTACGCGGGACGAAGTTCGTCCTGATGATGAGCCAATTATCAGATCTGACCTCTGAGACCACAAACTCACTGACAAGCTTGGTTAATGAGTAGAAGTTTTTCGGATACGGCAGATCGCTCTCTACATAGTCCCCTCTGTCACCGTAAAAGACACATGCTGTTGAGATGTGTACAAAGTAGCAATCAGGTCTAGATTGCAAGCAAGCTTGCAATAGGTTTCTTGTCCCGTCTACATTTGTCTTCCATGCTAACTCCCTATTTTCTTCGCACTGTCTTATTCCCGTCAAGGCTGCAGTATGAACTACCGTATCGACCTTGTGAAGCCGCATATAATGAGTTACTAGTTCTCTGTCTGTTATGTCTAACTCGGCTCTTGACGGATGCAAACAGTCTGGAAAGGTCTTTACTAGTTCTCTGCCTAGCTTTCCGGTGCTACCTGTTACTAAGAGCAGATTTCAATTCCTCCACAGAGTCTTTGATTCCACGTTTAAACTCGAAGCTCAACCTTTCCGTTATCTTGGTGGAATCCACGACATAGCTTCTCTTGTCAATGATCTGCTCCATCACTTCAAGCTTGCACGGAATTAGGTCGGAAATCATTTGAGCTAGCTCCAAGATCGACATGTTTTCCGATGCGACGTTATACACCTCAGAGGCAGTGCCTAGAGCTTGTACGAAAGCATCAGCTGCATCTGAGACGTGTAGGAAGGGACGAAGCTGCCGACCTCCGTATACAACGATTCTTCCCGCCATCGCTTTCCTCACAAATTCGTTAACGACTAGATCGACTCTTAACCGAGGTGAGTAGCCATGTAGGGTCGCGAGGCGAAGGACTATCCCTCCGGCATCTAGGATGTCTTTCTCCGCAACGAGCTTCGTCATGCCATAGAGGCTGAAAGGTTGTGGGTCATCATTCTCCTTGTATTTTAAGCCTGTGGCTCCATAGACCGAGCAAGTGGATGCAAAGAGGATCTGCGTCCCATTTTTTTTGCAAACTTTTGCCAAAGCTTTGGTAGCAAGATAGTTCGTCTCTACAGCGAGATTCGGATCCTTGTTACAGGCTGCATCACCGACTACCGCCGCCAGATGGATTACAGAGTCAAAGTCTTCAGCGATATTCTCTAGCCTACCATTGTTTCTGATATCCTCCTTAATCCATTCGACCTCTCGATTCGAGGGTTCTCTAAGATCCAAGACTGTGACATCGTGCCTTTCACCCAGCCTTGTCACCAAGACTGAGCCCAAGTATCCGGACCCGCCTGTTACAAGCGTCCTCATCTTGATTTTATCTCCCATACATCTCCGAACTTGTACGGGCTAACCCGAAAATCATCACGCAAGGATTCTTCCAACGTAAGTGTCGATAGACCGATGAGTAAGGTTTCATCCTCCAAACTCATCCATCCGTTATAATATCCAGGGGGCACTACAATGAGTTGAGGCCGCTTGGTCGAAAGTATAAACGTCTGTATCTCCGGTTCCTCTTCTCCGCGTTCCTTAACCAAGACCATTTTGGATGACCCCCGCGCTACAAAGAAGAGCTTCCATTCAATCTGATGCTTATGAAATCCTCTTATCGTGCCCTTCGAGAAGTTGCCAACTACGTAAATACGCTTTATCTCCGGCAGAGCAGGATCTACTTGGTAGACTTGGTAAAGAAAACCCCTATCATCCACTTTCGGTTCAATATCAATGACTCTAGCTTGGCTCACTAAGGAATCACCAGATCGAGTTCCTGCGCCAATTGAACAAGAATAGCCAGCGATGCGCTATAGGGGTTTCTACTCCTAACGAAATTGGCAAATAGCTGTTCGAATATTTGTTGCATAAGCTGGCTTACAGCGCTCCTTGTTGAAACCTGTCAGAGATCTGCTTAGCTGCTAAATCAAAAGCGATTCTAGCGGTCTGTAAAGGAAAAATTAAGTAGACAAGGTACCTAAAGAGACGCGCATCAGACACTTTTCGTTTCGACTGAACCTTCACCCTTTCCGCGAAAATGGAACGCACGTTGGCAAATACCCACTTAACCGCCATGCTAGAGCCCACTAGGGTACCATATCGTACGCTTGCACTCAGAAAGACCCAAGTAGCCGATAGGATCGCTGGAACCGCAAAGGCAGCAAGAAACTTTGACTCCAGATTCTTAAACATTAAGTAGAGAAAACCCTTGACTTCCGAATAAGCTGTTAAGTCTCTGTACTTTGGGTCCTTCCTCAAGGTTCTGCCAATATGGTAACATAGAGCGGTTGGCACGAATACCACTTTGTAGTCCACCATCCAAATACGCCAACCTAAATCCACTTCCTCCCAACCGAAGAAGAAGTTCACGTCGTACTGGTTAATATGGTTCCATAAGCTCTTTCGAAGTAAGAAGAACCCTCCTAAAGCATAAAGAGTTTCCAGAGGATGCTTGAACCGCGTTATCGGTTCATTATAGTGCCATCCGCCTTCGTCTATTCCTATCCCTAGAACTAGGGTCGGATTTTCCGCTACCAAGTTCGCCCCGTAGACTGTTCCAACTTTTGAATCACTGAGTGGAAGTAGCGCCTGAAGTATTGCATTCTCTTTTAAGAAAACGTCAGGATCCAAGAAGCATAACACAGGCGCTCGGGCTTTCGAGGACGCAAGATTGCGTGCAACCGCAAGACCAAAGTTCCTACCAAGAAAGATACACTCTACCTCTTTTTCGAAGGTTTGAAGAATCTCACGGGTTGAATCCGTTGATGCATTATCCACTACAATGATTTCCAAGTTTACTCCAGTCTGTTTCAAAACGCTCTCTATGCAATCACGAATATATGAAGCACAGTTGTAGGTCACGATGATAACGGAGACATCTGGATTAGTCGATTTTCGTGATACGCCTTTCATCCTCGTTGATGCGCCTAACTCATGGGCTGACCAGAGAGTCATCTGCTTATCTTGTAGAACTTCTGCGGGAACAAGTAGCCTCGAAGATACCCATACCAGCGTTTCAAGTTATACTTCAAGACGTTCGCGTCCTTTGTGAAAAATGCTGCTACCAAAGCCAACGCTGGATAAGCCATCACATTCCTGATTACAAAGGGTAGAGCGGCCTTTCCCACAAGTTTCTGGAGGATCCGCAAGTTAGCACCCATCCAGTAGCCTTTCTTCTGGCCATGAGCGAAGTGGTGAATACCTCTCACCTTCATCGTGAAAGTAGTGTAGCCTCTTCCTCGAATATGCAGCCATATATATACGTCTTCGGCGGCTCCCAGCTCTTCTGGAATTCTTATCCCTTCCACGGAGTCCTTCAAGAAAAGTGTGGAGTTCGTGAGAAAGAAGTTTCGCTCCAAAGCCGGGATCAGCCTCCACCAGAACTCCGTATACTTCTGTAATGGGATAGGAGGTCTCGACATAGGTAACAAGACCACGGCGCCAACAGGCCTTCCCTCACCGTTTCTATTGCGTAGAAGTTTCAACGCATTTGGATACCAATCGGCTTCTGATATCAAAACGTCAGAGTCTAGCATCATGAATACGTCCGTCCCCGCCTTCTCTATCAGCAACTGCCTAGCATATCCAAGGGACTTGTTCTCGAAATACACTTCGGCTTCATGATTTTTCAGTATCTCGAAGGTCCTGTCGCTGCTGTAGCGATCGACCGCAATAATTCTGTTTATCGGAACCGATCTCTTGATGGCTGTAAGAGCTTGATCTAAATAGCTGGCGCTGTTGTAAGTCGGAACCAAGACGTCTATAGGCTTGGTTGGATCTATGGACGTCAACTTTGCCTCCGATTTGATATAGGTCTGTCCTGAATAGGTTTGAATTCCCTTGCCTCACAATATTTCGTCTATGAGCTTCCCTTCAAAACGGGAGCAGATGTGGCAAACGCATCTTCGAAGATCTTCTCAGCGCTGCATTCATCTATGAAGTCTTCAATTCTGTCTTGCATTTGATAAAGTAGACTTCTGTTTTTGAGTAGCGTCGTTATGGTTTTTGCTAGCACGTCTATGTCGTAGGGTATGCAGACCACGACTCCCTTCTTCTCTAGCTGGTTTGCCGCGACCGCTGAGACTTGACTTACTACGACAGGGATATGGTGCTCAAGATATGTCTTGACCTTGCTGGGCTCTACATAGCGTGTCAAGTCATGTGCTGTTGGAGCATACATCGCTATACCTACGGAACATCGAGAAAGTATCGCGCTCAATTTTGCCTCGTCATATACAAAGCCGAAGAATCTCACGAATTCTTTTAGCCCTCTACGTTCGACCAGTCTCTTCAACTTCTCTTCTTCAGGCCCCGACCCAATAATGAACAACTTGAAGTCAGGAATATGCCTCAATATTTTTGGTACAGATTCGATGACGAGTTCCAGTCCTTGGTAAGGTCTCAAAAAGCCTACGTAGACCGCTATGTTGCTCTTCAGCTTCGATGTTGAGATCAACTTTGGCGTAATGGGGTGAGGAACAGTGGTCTCCAAACGTGGTCTCAGCTCAGGCGAATTGGCGTGCCTAGCCTGTCTTATTGCTTCAGAAAGATTCCAAGTCACGTCCGAAAGCGATATGCACAGGTTATCTATAATCCGGAAGCCAGCTGCCATAACTCGATTTCCAATAGAGCCAGATTCTCCCGGAGGTTGTATGTAGTCGTATGAGTAGTAGACGACTCGTTCTGCAAACTTCAGTCGTTTAAGGAGAAGCCCAGCCAATGTCGGCCCATAGCTCGCACCAATATACAAGTCAAATCTTCTTCTCATCCTAGTCGCTGTAAGGACGATCGACGCCATGTCCAGAAGGTAAAACAATGGCCATAATGCCTTAGGCTTAACGTAGCCAGCCAGTGCTCTCATAATCGCCCTCAGATCCTTTACAGATCGAGCGTAACTGTACAGAGTTATCTGAGGCTTCGCATCTCTAACGTAGGGGGCTACTAGTCCGATGAAACCTAGGCTCGGTGTCTTGTCCAAAAGGTAGTCTCGCAGTTCTTCATTACGATTTATGACTAGGTAGCCGGCAACCATTACGCTGAACGATTTGAGGTACGATATCCTGTCAGGCAAACTCAACAAGGACGCCATTTTCTCTCTGCGCTCAGATGTTATCGTTCAAAGAGCAGAGCGTCTAAATGTCTCCGCACATCTTCCTTATTCTTTGTGGCGTAATACCATTCTATGGTTTTTTTCAGTCCTATGTCTATCGGAACCTTTGGCTCCCATTCCAGAAGCTTCCTGCACATCGTTAAGTCCGCGGCTCTACTGAATACTCCCTCAGGTTTGGTAGCGTCAAACTTCGTCTCTTTCGGCCTGAAGCCCGTATATTCGAATATCTTCTGAACGAGATCTTTGATCGTAATGTGCTGATCCGTACCTATGTTTATTGGACTCGCATCGTCTATTTTCTCTGTTGCACGCACAATTCCCTCAACAGTATCTTCAACGAATGTAAAGTTTCTATCCTGATCGCCAGTCCCCCAAACCTCATAGGGATCCATCTCAACGAAAGCTTTCGCTATCAGCGCGACAACGGCGTGGGACTCGTTCTCCCTGGGTCCGTATGCTGTGAAGATCCTGCAACTTACGCCCTTCATCCCGTATTGTTTGTAGTACGCTTTCAGAGCCGTCTCGCCCATCAGCTTTGACCACCCGTATTCTTCGTCAGCGAATGCTTTCCCTTCTATAAATGCGTCAGCCATATTTTCGGATAGAAGTATTCTGGCATCGCTCGCGCCTATGTTTCTGCCCTTCGATTGGAGACTCCTCGGGTACACACATGCAGAGCTGGCGAAGCATACTTTCTTCACGCCTGCCCTGTAGGCGGAATCAAACACTACACCGTCCAGCACCATGTTAGAGCTACATTCGGCTGGGTGGATAGCGATATAGCCTCTTCCTCCATGGCTTGCCGCTAGGTGAAATACCATATCTGTGTCTTTCATACAACGATCGGCAAAACATCTATCCCGGAGGTCGCCCACGTGCAGAGTGATCTCCGATTGCACTTTTGACAGATGCTCCTTCTTCCCGCTTGATAAATCGTCGGCGACAACGACGTCTGCATGCAGGGCGACAAGCTTCTCCACTAGGTGGCTGCCTATGAAAGAAGCTCCTCCAGTCACCAGAACCTTCTTCTTGCTCCAGTTCAAGTCTATCATCGACTCCCAGTCTTAGCCAAGACTTCTTCGGCCCATTGATAAGTCTTCTTCAATCCCTCTTCCAGACTTATGTGCGGCCTCCAATTCAGAACATTCTTCATCTTGGTTGTGTCGGCGCAGTACCGGTTGACGCCGCGTGGACCGGAAGGATCGAACTTTATTTGGATGTCTTTTCCAGAGAGGCTGACGATCTTTTTGGCGAGCTGTCTAATCGAGATCACTTCTTCACCCCCGAGATTGACCGGCTCAGCGTCACTTATCCTCTCCATCGCAACGATGAGTCCCTCCACACAATCTTTGACATAGAGGAAAGCCCTTTCTTGGCGTCCATCACCAAAGACCCTAAAACTCTCTTTCGGGTACAGAATAGCCTTCCTAATCAATGATGGAACTACATGCGACCATCTTGGATCTAGATTTTCTTTCTCCCCATACGCATTGAATATCCTAACTACGGCACACTTGATACCATAATCTTTGTGATACGATCTACACGCCACCTCACCAAGAATCTTTGCCCATCCGTATGTGGTAGGGGGGTCAGCTGGAAATGCGTCGTCCTCCTTGAACCTGTTGAGGCTCGAATTCCTCCCTCTGTAGACGCACGCTGAACTCGTGAAAGCAAACCTCTCGACACCGCACGTTCTTGCAGCCTCAAGCATATTCATATTCATTAAAATGCTGGGCGTTAGGTTATCGACATTTTGAGTCCTAATGTATTGAACCCCGCCCACCGACGAGGCGAGATGGAAAACATAGTCGACATCTCTAGTCACGGAAAGGCAATTCTTCATGCTCGTGAGGTCGGTCTTATGAAACCTTATCTTGCCAAGGAAAGGTTCGATGTTTTCTACGGTACCCCTGGATAAATTGTCTGCCACACTCACGTCGCAACTCAGCTCAAGCAGCCTCTCTACCAAGTGCGAGCCGATGAAGCCTGCTCCTCCAGTCACGAGCACCTTTCTAGCCTCTAGCATCTGTCTCTCATCTCGAGCAAACTGCGAACCTACGACACTATCTGTTCAAATCTTCCAAGTGTTCTTACGCGCTGCCTAGTAGATGGATAGCAGCCTCTTCTCGATCCTCTTCAAATTGCTGTAGGTAATTGCGTACCGGAGGGTATATTGGGAATCATCTTCAACGCGTAGCTCTCCCCGTCGACCCACAGGGTTTCGATTTCATAGCCTTGATAGCTGCGTGACAAAAGAATTTCCCTATAGTAAGGTGGATATGCTTCGGCCAACTCCGGAATCTTTATCGTAAAATAATCATCGTAGAGGAAGATCGTATCCCACCCTTTAGACAAGAGGTTTCTAAACTCTTCTTCTGTGGGTGGAACATATGCAGCAGTAGCGTTCGGCAACAT
>Ga0129298_10000421_pt1 | contig 16595 bp, 18 predicted proteins | sample I19B2metaG_FD_94707 | JGI IMG/M metagenome (GOLD analysis project Ga0129298, IMG submission 94707) | Lake sediment bacterial and archeal communities from Gulf of Boni, Indonesia to study Microbial Dark Matter (Phase II) - ​I19B2 metaG | ecosystem: Environmental > Aquatic > Freshwater > Lake >... | reverse complement strand
CTATTGGACAAGAAATCATAGCATCGTTTTATAAATACCTTAAATCAAATGATATTTTGAACGACTTTGTTCAATTAAAAAAGGTTGAACCATACTTAGATAGTGATTTCTGGAATTTTGTTTTATATAATCCGCATAAGGGGAATATACTGATGAATAAATCAAATAGTATTTCCTACTTACTATATAATATGGGTTATCCGTTAACTAAACCAAAATTAAACCAATTGAGAAGTAGTTATTTAAAAAATTCTGGTGACTTAAAGCTTGCATTGCCCAAGCCCTTAATTCCATAAATTTCAAAGAATTAGTTATTGCTGATTGTAAACAATATATTTTTAAATTACATTTTGATAATGACTAAAGATCTTAACTCCATTTAATTTCATTTTTATTATAGAATATTTTATTTGTCTTTTTCTCAAAAGTAGGATCTTGAATAATCTTAAGATCGTTTAGTCTATTAAATTTCTCTATTAGAGTGCTTTCCAGCATTAAGCTGTTATTGTCAATTAGCTCCTTTTTTATAGCATAATTATTCCCCTGCCCCATAAAAGGGACGCTTGGATATACAATTGCATCCACTTCTTCAAATATTATATTTGATATGGCTGCGGTAATTTTGTAATGATTATGATCGCCAATAAGAAAGCGAAATTCTATAGTAAAGAAATACAAAATCTCACGAATCTCAGTCTCTAGCTCTTTAAAATCTTTATTAATGTAATAATCAACTATATTTCCAATTTCTATATCAAACTTAGTGTACCGCTTTTCTTTATACGGATGTGCTATAATTCCAACTATAAGATCCTTCTTTAATTTCCACACTCCAAGTGAGACTAATTCTTGATTCTTCCTATCCTTTTTTATTGCCAAAGATTCAAAATATGAAGTTGGCCTATCTTCAGAACAATAAAAAATCTGTTGCCCAGGGACATTACATCGACTATATTCAGTAATCAAATTCTTATTTTTTCGATATGAAAAATCATCAATCGTATTGTATTCTTGTTCATCATTTTCATGGACTCTTGAACGAAATAACAAAATCTCATCTTTAGCTTCTAATTTTGTTGTTAATGCAGGTATTAACTTAATCTCATTCCTAAGTAAATCAAATATCTCTTTATAACTGTCGGCTTTTTTACGATCAATCCTTCTAATATTTTGAATCAAGCTTCTAAGCTTCTTTATGTCAGGATAGCTCATTTTTGAAAGATGTATAATTAAATTAGAATTCAAAAAGTTATAAAACTATGAATAATTGCTAGTATTAAATTTAATTTAGCTTGTATAAAATTGAACCAATTTACAATATTTTAAAACTATAATTAATTATGCAACCGAATTATTAATAGGCATAGTTGGGAATCAATAATAATCAGTTTGATTTGTTAGTGTTATGCTGATATTCTGTATCTTACAAAATCCGTCACCAATTCTGTCACCCTCTTTAACACAAAAACCCGTAAGACGTTGATCTTACGGGTTTTGCGATTTAAAGAAGTGGTGCCACCAGGAATCAAACTCGCATCCCGTCAGTTATAACAAAACAGCGACCAACAAAGCAGTTCAAAGCCTCATCAAATCATTGCCTCCTCAGTCCATTAATCCACTAGATTGAATGCATACCGAAGGTAGTGAAATTTTTAGAAAAGGGAGAGGGTTTGTGAAAAAAATAACAGAGATTGTCTTCTGGTCTTCTGGTCTTCTGGTCTGCTGGTCTTGCGGTCTGGAAGAAGGCTGTAGAGGCTGTAAAGGCTTTAAAAGGGGTAGATAGGGAAAAGTCTTGCAGTCAGGAAGAAAGGTGTAGAAGGGTTAGAGGCTATAATGGCTTTAGAGGCTTAAAAGAAAAGCAGAGAAATTGAAAGACCGGGGCTTTATGGTCACATATTTTAACCTTGAAAGAACGGAGTCAAAAATGTTTTTATCCTGGTTTAACTTGAAGACGCATTATGCGACCTCAAGTTTTTAATGTTTTAATTTGTAAGCACAAACATGAAGTCATGCGATCTTGCGGTCGTTATGGCAAAGGGCGCAGGGCGCAGGGCGGAGCGGTTAATCAGTAATCGGTTTGCCTTTGGCGCTATTTATAGTAACAACAATTGAATGACTATTGAATGACTATTGAATGTTGGAGCGAAAGCGTAAATCCCGCGCTAGCGGGAACTATTGAATGAAATCTTCTCAGTCCGGTTTAAACCCGATTCGTTTTCGTTGTTTAAAATCAGTTTCGTCCTGCTTTGATTGTTCGAATTGTTTCAGGTATTCAAAAATGATCAAAATTTTATTATCATGATCCTCAAGTTTATTCCTGATCTCTTCAATATGGTGGGATGTATCATTGAAAAGTAACAAAGCTTCCCGCAACCTGATGAAAGTATCTATAATCAAGACATTAACTTTCTCAGCCCTTTCACTATTTAAAACACTGGATAGCATCAAAACACCATGTTCAGTAAAAGCATATGGCAGATATTTGGGATGCTGACCTCTCTTTAAGGTCACATTTTGTGACCTTAAACGATCATATTCCTTCCTGGTCAACTGAAACATATATCTGTCAGGAAACCTGCCAATATTTCTTTTAACTTGCTGGTTAAGGACTTTTGTTTCAACCTGGTATAACTCCGCAAGATCCGAAGCCAGCATAACATGTCTGCCTCTTACATTATATATCTTACTGATAATTAATTCTTCAGCAATAATTACATCATTTTTCTTTGATTTCATGTCAGCACTTTTTCATTAATATTTAATCCTTAAAATGGAAGATGCAAATTGCGACCTCCATTTTATAATTCTGTTTACTCTTATCGTTTCTATTTTAACGCAGCGAGCGTGTAGTCAAATATACCGAATTTATTTAAAACTTGCGACAGGCGACCATCCTTCGCTACCCTTCGGCAAGCTCAGGGATAGCTTCGGATGGTACAGCAGGCGACGGGAAGAAGAGTGAAAAAGTCATGAGGTCATTTGGCTTCGCCGTCATTCAGTGGTCATTTGCCCTACGGGCGTCATTCATTGTAATTGGCGCTGTGCGTGTTATTTGGCAAAGCCGTCAATGAGTGGTGGAGCCGATTGATTTGATATAATTGTTCAGTTTAATTCCAATGTTATCAATCTCGGCATTGAATGATTCATAAAATTCATCCGGAATCAGATTTCTGTTGTAGGCTTTTGTCAGCCAGGTCTTTGTTTCATATAATGATCCTCTTGAATAATAACAGAAATTTGTATTTTCCCTGTAATGATAACGTCCGAATCCTTCACTCAGATTTGCTGCAATTGAATCAGCTGCCCTGACAAGCTGCCTACCCAGAGTGTCTTTGGTAAAGTAATCCCATTTAACTACTATTTCACATATCCTTTCTGCCATATCCATAGACAGTCTGTAAACATTTAATTCCTCTAATTTCATACCCTTTTAGCACTTAGTTAAACTTATAAATAAAATCTTAAAATGAATCATGACTATTGATTGACTATTGATTGACTATTGATTGACTATTGAATGACTATTGAATGACTATTGAATGACTATTGAATGTTGGAGCGAAAGCGTAAATCCCGCGCTAGCGGGAACTATTGAATGGAATCTTCTCAATCCGGTTTAAACCCGATTCGTTTTCGCTGTTTAAAATCAGTTTCGTCCTGCTTTGATTTTTCGAGTTGTTTCAGGTATTCGAAGATCATGGTGACTTTATCATCTAACTCCAGATCCTTCTTTTCAAGTAACTCCAATTTTCTTATGATTTCTCTATGTGACTCAAGCATGGATCGAAATCTGGTAAATACTCTCATAATCTGAATATTTACTAATATTGCCCTCTCGCTCTTTAAAATACTGGAAAGCATAGCTACTCCCTGCTCAGTAAATGCATAGGGCCGTGCCGGTGAAAATTTTCTAGAGCCAAGCTTATCACAATTTGTGATAACCTCCTTCCATTCGGAGGTACTCAATATAAACATAAAGTCCTCCGGAAATCGTTTAATATTCCTGCGTACAGCCTGCTTTAGAGCTCTGTTTTCCACTGCATAAAGTGCCGACAGATCATAATCCAGCATTACTTTTTCACCTCTTATAAAATAAATAAGACTTGAAATATCTTTCTCCTTATTTGGTAAATGTTTATTCATATAATAATTATATCACAAAGTGTGAGAGGTAAATAAATTTATACTTGTATAAGTCGAACGCAGCGAGTGTGTAGTCAAATATACGGAATTTATTTCAGGTCGAGTCACAGTGATCGGTGATCAGTGATCGGTGATCAGTAATCGGTGATCAGTAATCGGTAATCAGTGATCGGTAATCAGTGATCGGTAATCAGTAACCGGTAATCGGTAAGTTAATTGTCATACTTTTGACTGCCAACTGTTGACTGCCAACTGCCAACTGTGATGTTATGTCCTGCAGTTTTACGGTCATGCGGTCGTGCTTTGTCAGCCGAAACCCTGGCGAAGGCTGGCGGTCGGGCAGTCCGGAAGGTTTACTTAAAGAAGTATTGTTCAAGCCAGTAGCGGTACATCGGATCCTGGAAAGAAAGCTCTCCGGCTTTACTGTCAAGAATGTCTTTTTCTATCAGGGCTTTTCTCGAACGTGTTACAACAGCAGACGAAGTGAGCCGGTATTTTGTGAGTACTTCATTCGATGAAAGAGCTTCTTCGCCTGCCACCATAGCCCTGAGAAGGTTAAGCTGATTGTCGGGCAATGCCTCAGTAATAGTGGCAAAAAGCAGACTTAACTGTTCCACGACTGAGATATGAGCCTGCTTTACAATTTCTTCAGTGCATGAATTTTCGGTACGAAGCCATACCTGCTGTGAGAGCTGCTGAACATAATAGGGATGATTATCTGCAAGCCTGACAATAATTTCAGCCAGCTCCACTGATATCTTTTTACCTGTGGCAGAAAATCTATTACAAATGAAGCTTTTCCACGATCCTGTATCAATCTTTTCAAGAAAAAGTACTTCTCCGAATTTGTAAAAAGGCATTGAAGGGTTAGTGAAAACATCGAGAAGCATATGGCGCTTACTTCCATACAGACAATATGAAACCTTCTGGTGCTGTTGCCAGTGGGAACGAAGCCGTTTCTGAAAAAAGAGCTGATCATCAAATCCTGCAATATTCTGAAACTCATCAACACAGATAACTATTTTAAGATTCTTCTCTGAAGCAATTTTCTCAGCCAGATCAAGGACCTCCTCAGGATTCTGCCTCAGCTCCTTCCAGTCAAAGTCGATGGAGAATTCATTAAGAGGATCAGGGCTGAGGACTATTTTTGGAAGAAGCTGCCGGAAAAATCGTCTGGCTGATTCAACGGCTTCCTCCCACCTTGAAGATGTTACCCTGAGCACAGCCATAGCAAGAAGTTTATAAAACTCCTCCTCGTCCCTTACATTAAACAGATCTACACTGCAAATACGCAGAGGACTTTTCCCGGTAAGCGCTGTTTCGGCAGCCTTCGATACCAGTGAACTCTTCCCCCATCTTCTGGGAGAAATAATAATTGTATTGATAAGCGACCTGAAGTTTGTAACCAGCAGAGCAGTCTCCCTCTCCCTGTCAGTGAAATTTTCACTCTTCGCTATTTTACCAAATACAAAAGGAGTATCCATATTTATGTTCCTGTTATGATACAAATTTATGAAACTTTTTTGTTTGAAACAAATTTGTTACAAATTAATATTGTCGTGCGGTCGTGCTTTGTCAGCCGAAGCCCTGGCGAAGGCTGACGGTCCTGTTATGCCATTGTTCCAACTAACTTACGAAGCTTTAGTCGCTGCTATGCCTTGCTGTGTTTTTTATCACGGAGTAATTCTTCTGAATGATCCGGGCTCAATTTTGAATGCAAAGTTAAAATCGAATCCTCCATAACCATCAATTGTATCAAGCGGAATTATTTCCTTGTCATTGATGTCATACCAGGTCAACTTGCTTCTATCGTAGTTGATAATTTTTCTTTCAGGGTCATGGAATATGCCACTGGTAGATAGTATCCAGTAATTCTGTTTAGTTGATTTGCGATAAGTGGTATCAAACACTACTATCAGCATAGCATCCTTAAGTTTGATATATTTTTCATCAGATCCGTTGTCGTTGCCCAGTTCAAGCCATCTGCTTACAATAGCATTACTGTCATTGATGCAATTGAAAGTTGCCTTATAGCTGAACTGATTCAGATCAATATTATGCTTTTGTATAACTGGTTCCCACCATTCGGACGGGGATGCAATCTGACCGGAACCCGGATTTTTCTTTTTGTTACAGGATACAGAAAGGATAATGACCATTAAGATCTGAAGAAAAATTAGATTTCTGAAAGTCATGGTTGAAGGGATTTGAATTTTTGACTTGAGTATATAAATATATAAATTATTCTTTGAAAGTGGGATAGATTATGATAACATGATTACAGTGTTTTCTTAGGTGATCGGTAATCAGTAATCGGTGATCAGTAATCGGTAATCGGTAAGTTAATTGTCATACTGCCAACTGCTTACTGCCAACTGCCAACTGTGTTAGAATGTCTTGCGGTCTTGCAGTCATGCGGTCATGCAGTCTTGCTTTGTCAGCTGAAGCCCTGGCGAAGGCTGGCGATCCTGTTATGCCTTTGTGCCTTTGCGCCGTTGTGCCGTTACACCTTAACCTGAGCTTGCCAAAGGGTGCGCCTTCGCGACAGAGGGGCAATTGACTACTGAATGACAATGAATGACTATTGTATGACTATTTCCTCCTCCCCTCTATTCCAAATAATCTATCCCCCTTACCTCATACACAATATCCTTCCCCACCTGTCTCAGAGTTACCCTGTCACCGGCTTTCTTATTTACCAGTACTCTGGCTATGGGTGAAATAAAGGAGACTTTCCCTTTGGAAATGTCTGCCTCATCCACACCCACAATCTGTATAGTCTGAATAATTCCTGATCCTTCTGTTTTTAGTTTAACAGTTGCACCGAATCGTATTTCATTCTTTGGCTGGGCCTTTAAATCAACTATCCTGGCTTCAGCAATCCGGTTATTAAGCAGCTGAAGCTTTGCATTAATAAAGTTCAGCTCTATCCGTTTTTCATCCTCGCTTGTGCTGTTCAGACTACTTCTTTCATTCTCAAGCGTCTGTTTTTCAGCCAGTAACTGATTCATGCCTGCCGGGGTGACAAAGTTTGTAACACCTGCAGGCAGATAGGCTCTCTGAGGAACTATAGGAACCTCTTCCTGATCATCTTCCTTAACAAAACCTCTGCTCATGGCCTGTTTATTTTTGTAATAAGCTAAATTAGGAAAAATTTGGGATTGCTATAAAGGCTTTAGAGGCTATAAAGGCTTTAGAGGCTGTAAAGGGGTTAGAAGCTGTATGACTCAGTAAGGGTGGTAATAGTTTTAGGTAATCGGTAATCGGTAATCGGTAATCGGTGATCAGTGATCAGTAATCGGTTTGATCGGTAATCAGTTGGTAGCACCGGGGAGGTTACACAGGGTGACACAGAGATCTATAATACAATACCTCTGTGAATTCTCTGTGTAACAAATCAGGAAACTATCGAACTATTGAACAATCGAACAAAAAACCCACCCCCAACCCCTCCAGGGAGGGGAGCCTTTATTCCGAACCATTGAACGCGGAACCCGGAACCATCACCGAATCAACATCCCCCTCGCCTTTAACTCCCCCGGCAGAATACTGTAATAAACAAACCTGTTTACCGGTGTATCTACTCCGTATTTTTCACCAAGCCTGACAACAGTACCGTTCTGGTATTCAATCTCCGAAGGCTTCTTTTCCCATACATCCCTTGTAAGCGAAGATGTGGTTTCATAAGGATAGGTATCAATGAAGGAAACAGATCTTTCCACAAAATCAGATTCAACATTCACCCCTATTTTACGTGACAGCTGATATACCTCCGTGAGCAGATCGATCATCATCTTCCTGTTTTCCTTAACGGATCTCAGCTCTCCGTATGTTGTGCCTGTAACAGCCAGTAGTCCGCTTGTGCAGATCGAAATAAACTTTTTCCACAAATCGGCTTCAATATCGTCTGATATTTTTGATGCTATCTCAGCTGTCTTCAGTACATTAAAAATCTTATTCAGTCTTTCTGTTTTGGATTTGTCAGTTTCACCAAAAACAATAGCCGGTGTTACTGCAGAATGGTTAATCACTCCCGGTGATTCAACATTACAGAATATACGGCACAAACCTCCCAGAATTTTCTTCCTGTCAATCTTTTCAGACAACTCTTCCGCTGCCAGCACACCATTCTGAAGCGGTAAAATGATGGAATCCGGATGGAGGATCCTGTTCAGATCATCCCTGATCTCTTTTATCTGCCATGCCTTGACACCAAGAATAACCAGATCGGGGCTTTCTATTTCAGTTATCTTTTCCGTCACTTTTAATTTATCCACCTTAAAATCGCCTAGTATACTCTTAACAGTCAGTCCTTTGTCAAGCATCGCCTTAAGCTGTTCGCCACGTGCAACGAATGTTACATCAAATCCCGCCCTTACGAGTTTTGCACCAAAATATCCTCCTACTCCACCTGACCCGATAATTGCTGTTTTCATCTGATCAACATTACTGATTCAAATAAACTGACAGATTAATCTATTGATAAAATTATTCCAATTTACTAAATAATATGAATTTGTGTGTTAAGGGGCAGGGTTTAGGGAGTACGACACACGGGACAGGGAAGGGAACGGTAATCGGTAATCAGTAATCGGTAATCAGTAATCGGTAATCAGTATAGTTAATCCGTGAGGTTACACAGAGAGACACAGAAATTCACATGATTTACTCTCTGTGGTTCTCTGGGCTCCTCCTGATTTCCTCTGTGTAACCAGTTATTCAGGAACCAAATTCCCAGCTTACTATTTCATTGAATGCAACCCGATTGTATTTCCTTCAGTATCCATTACAATTGAACAGAATCCGTACTGACCGATCGGGAATTTTTGCTGTAACACCTGTCCTCCTGCTTTTTCAACTCTCGATGTTTCTGAAGCACAATCGTCACAGGTAAAATAGACCAGAGTCCCACCAGTGCCAGGTTTCATTTCACTTGTTTTGCAAAGTGCCCCGCTGATATTTTCTCCCCCTTCGGTCCACGGAAAACTGAGCATTTCCAGATCACCGGTATCACCCGGTACCTGCATCGGAATCATTTTGATCTTTAAAACTGCTTCGTAGAACTTCTGAGCCCTGCCCATATCGTCCACGTAAATTTCCACCCAGGTAAAAGGGTTCTTTGATTTTGTCGACATATGTTTCTTCCGGTTAAGTTTAGATTCCTATCATACTAAACACATATCATACCCATTTTGTTTTATTTCCAACCTGAAACCTGGAACCTGGAACACTACTACACTAAAGCTTCGTAGTGCAAAGCCTGTAACCAAATAGATTATGAATCGTTATAAAACCTCTTGCTGTCGCCACTGTCAATGGCACACGTGTCCATATACCTCCCCATTCCCCCTTACCGCCATCACTGATATAGATCTGCCATCCAGAGCCATCGTCAGGAATAACTATTATACTGAGTGTACGATTGCTGCTGCTTCTGGCTACCATATAATAATAAGGATACTTCGGCATTTTCCTGACAGTAAAAACCGAACTGAAAACTTCACCTTCGAAAATGAGGAATTCCATTGTTACTGTTAATCTCAATGAGTCGAATGGTCCGGAATAATAATGATCATACTGATCTGCCCAGAAAGCATATTCCTCCTCCTCATAACTTTCAAAATCGTATGTATTGGTATCAACAGCCAGACTGTATTTTCCTGTAACCTCTTCAAAAGCACCTATATACCACCTTTTAAACATCCCCACGCGGATCTGCTTGTTTTGCGCAGAAACAGAAAGCACTATAAAAATTACCGGGAGTATCAGTAAAAGTCTCTTCATCTATACATTAATAATCTCAATCAGTTCCTGTATCAACATTTCAGGGACTGATTTGTTTCACAAAACATATGCTGTTACCCACCCCAACATACTGACCAAAGTTGGGTATTAACTGATAACCTCTTTTCCGGTACAGTCCAATGGCCTCCTGTTGTTTCAGGCTTGTTTCAAGAATGCATTTGCTGTACGATAACTCCGACGCCCAGTTCTCAAGTTCCCTGAGTACATTTTCTGCAATGCCCTTTCTCCTGTGGGACGGCACGACAAACATACGCTTTACCTCCATGGTGTCGGGGGCAAATTCCTTTATGGCTCCGCAGCCTGCAGGTTCTCCATCCTCATATGCTACAACCACATGCTTTATTTTATCAAGCGTATTGAACTGTGAGTAAAAATCATGCTTATCCCCGTTCCTTATTGCCAGATCAGCATCTAGTAAGCTTACCAGCTTCAGGAAGTCGGGATCGGTGGAGTTGGTTCTGGTAATGGTTGTCACTGTATCCTTGTTTGGGGCAAAGATAGGGATAATTGTCTTCTGGTCTTCTGGTCTTCTGGTCTTCTGGTCTTCTGGTCTTCTGGTCTGCTGGTCTGCTGGTCTTGCAGTTCTGTGATTCTGAAGGTATCGCCCTCTGTGTTCCTCTGTGCTCTTTGTGTCTCTGTGGTTATAACAGATTGTTGATAATTTTCTATAAAGTATACATCCTCATCCTGTACCAGGTTGGAAGTAATAATTACTTTTAAAAAATCAGCCCCTGCATTTTAGGTAATGATATAGTATTGATTATTAACTCGATAAGTTATGGCACAACAGTATCTGGATCATGCAAAGGCAATCCTGACCTCCAAACGTTCGAATTTCAAAGGGGGAAGCAAGGAGTCAGGGATTATCTCCCTGTTCGGGTATCAGAACGAATACGATCTGAGGGAAGGTTATCCGCTTCTGACCACAAAAAAGATGGCTACAAGATCGATGTTCCATGAGACAATATGGTTCCTGAGAGGCGATACAAATATAAAGTATCTGGAAGACAATAACGCCCCTGTATGGAGACCCGATGCTTTCCAGGCCAATCTTCCCGGGATGAAGAAAGAGGGTATTTTTCCAGAAGGTATAGCAAAGTATTCACCCGACTGGGATAAGGCAATAGAAGAGTATGGCCAGAGAATACGTGAAGATGCTGATTTTGCAGCAAGATGGGGCGATGCCGGACCAATTTATGGCAAACAGTGGAGAAGATGGGAATACTATGATCATGAGAAAGGGAGATTTGTTGAGATAGATCAGCTGCGTGATATGATTGAAGGTCTGAAAAAGAAACCTACCGGCAAGAAACATATTGTTGATTCATGGAATCCGGGTGACACTCCAAAAATGTCCCTGCCCCCTTGTCACGTTTTATACCAGGCCACAGCCAACGAGGAGGGTGAGATGGAACTGCAGCTTTACCAGAGAAGCTGTGATCAGTTCCTGGGTGTTCCTTTCAATATAGCCAGCTATGCTGCTCTTACCCAGGTAATTGCACAGGAAGCAGGGATGATACCAAAAACATTCATCCATACTTTCGGCGATTCCCATTTCTATGCATCGATCGGGAAAAGAACGATGTGGCACAAGGAGAATTTCAGGGAGGTACAGAAAAGAATCAGGGCTGTAACGGCAAAAGAGGGTTACCTCGAAGTAGCGGAATGGATCAACAAAAATGCCCCTGCAGACGGTAATGAGGAAAAATATGATCATGTAACAGCTATACTGGAGCAGTTATCGAGAGAACCAAAACCTTTGCCAAAATTACGCATCACAAAAAAACCCTTTGATCAGCTGACTATCGATGATTTCGTTGTGGAGGATTATGATCCGCATCCAGCAATCCGAAGAAGCATGGCGGTGTAATCTACTACAAGATCTTTTTACCACAAAGGACACAAAGTGCCTCAAAAAGGTGCACAAAGGATTATCAATCAAATATAAAAAACTTTATTTACTTTGTGTAACTTTGTGATATCCTTTGTGTTACTTAGTGGTAAGAATTAAATTTATGAAAAATGGAGGAGTTGGTTTTTGCTTTCCCGACCACGGAGCTTTGGAACTTACTCACCTATAAAGAGCGGGGATTCATCCGGGGCAGCAGTGATGCCCTGAAGATAATTGTCCGGAATGGGATATTCCGGAAAAGGGAGGAGCTGGAGGCAGATCCTTCCTTTAAACAGATCATTCCCTACGGGGTGATTTCCTGCAAAGATTCATATTATTTGTTTAAGAGGAGTTCCGGACAGACTGAAAAGAGACTGCAGAACCTGTACTCACTGGGAGTGGGTGGACATATGAATCCGGGTTGCTCAAAAGATAATGATGAACAGTTTATTATTGATGAACTGAAAAGAGAATTATCCGAAGAAATCAGATTATCAGATGGTTGCCTGATAGAGGCTATTGAGTTCATTGGTTTCATAAATGATGATACAATACAGGTCGGCAGATTTCATATCGGACTTTTATATAACATCAGGCTATCCGGCAAAGATGCAATTGTTAATGAAACAGATAAAATGACAGCAGAATGGATCGATAAACCATTATTGTCGGAGTTCTATGAAGGCATGGAAACCTGGACGAAAATTGCGTATGATCATTATATCAGGTGAGTGGGAGGAAGGGAGAAGTGGAGATTGGGTGAATGAGAGTAATTCTTAATAATTTGTCCTCCTTCGTCGGACGTAATTCAGCTTCGCTGTAATTAATTGTAATTTATCCGCCAGCCGGCGGACGTAATATTACAATGAATTACTACTGATTTACTACTGATTTACTACTGAATTACCAGAATTTCCCCCGAACCTTCGAACCTTCGAAACCATCAATCCCTTCACCCCCAAATTATTTCGCCGCCGGACCCAAAAATTCGATATCCATAAAATACTTTTCAGGATCATTTCGGTCGATGTAAACATCAATGGTTTTACGCCCTGCAAGAAGTGTACGCGGTTCTTCCCAGATGTACCTAATTGTGTGTGTATATTCCCTGCCTGTCATGGGATCAGCCCATTGGCAGAAGATATAATATGGATGCTTGTTCATGATAGTCGTTTCCATATCGATATCTATCTTCAGAATCTGAGCCTCAACTTTCCTTCCTGTTGTCTTGAAACTGTTTGAAGTTCTGGCCCTCTTCCTGTTGGTATAGACCATATAGATATTAAACAAAAGCAACACAGAACCCCAGAATACTGTTTTCTTTCCTCCCTTTTTTCCATCTGATGTGCGGCATTTATCAGGATTATCTATCAGGTAGAAAACCTTAACTTTATCACCGTTATGACGTTTCCTACTGCCCTTAATGGGATGTCTTCCAAGATAAGTTCTCTCTACTCCATCGTCAGAAGTGTACTTGATTTCATAGGTTGAAAAACCACTGTTAACAACAGTACCCTGTGTTATTTTTGCTTTTTTCTGATAAGCCGATGCTTCAAAGTAAATTACCACACCAGCAGTTATTACTATTGCACAGATTACAAAAAGAATTTTGGTTCCGGTATTCATTGTATCAGGTTTTGTAGTTAAAGAGTAAATATAATAAATCTAAAGGCTCTGTGTTACTCCGTGCTCTCCGTGCCTCTGTGGTTTAAAATGAATTTCTGTTGAACCTGGAACTATTAATTCCGGTCGTACTCCCCCTCAACCATCACCTCCTTAACTGCTTCGAGGTACCCGAATCCATTGAGCATGTCAGGTAAAAGATAGCTTCCTTCCACCCATTCGTTCCAGGCATTTATGGTGATCAGTTTTGGCTGTTCCGGATGACTGTCGGCATATTTTTTTGCCTTCGTCAAAAGGGCTGCAAAGCTCTGCGGTGTATTGTGATAGTGGACAACATCATGGATTCCTTTTGCAGGGAAACGGGGTGTATCATCCCATCCTATTGATACACAGGGAAAAACAGGCACATCAAGTATTGAGTCCATCTGCTCCCTGATCTTTACCGAATTGGCGCCGTAAACAAGATAATCTTCATTAAGTCCTCCCATATTATACATGGCAACGCTATTGAAGCCCATAGTTTTCACACTGCCGCTGAATTTAGCAGCTGCCTCCGGCGACATAACTGCTCCACCTCCCTGATTCCATTGTATATGAAGCCCTGGGAATCCGGCCTTTTTTACTTCATCACGGAAATAATCGAGAGCTTTACGGGCCTCCGCCTCACTGTTTCCAAAGCTTTCCATAAGTTTCTGAATGCTGAAAACCGAGAATACAGGCTCACCGTTGATTTTAAAATAGTTCGGGCGCTTAAAATACTGATTGATGACCCTGTCGACAATGATCTGGTAATTTTTCCAGTCAACTTTTGCATCCCACAGGATATCTGTCTTGTCGCCATAACGGTGATAGTTCCAGTAATTGTACTTCACATCATGATTGGCCCACATGATATAGAACTGCATTTTTTCATTGTTTGATGCTTTAAGGAAGCCATCATTTAGGGCGCTCTCAAGGAAAGGCCCTCCCTCATACCAGTACCAGTCATACACAAATATACTGATACCATGATCTGTGGCAGCATCAATCCATTTTTCAACCACTTTCGGATCGTTGTCCATTTCGTAACCCCAAAGTGGCTGACGGGGCTGGTAATGACCATCAAAACGTGGATTGCCTTTTTTTATCACTTCCCATTCACCGGTACCTTCCGGCCAGAGCTTATCCCTTCCGAGCGCATCATCATGACATGACGGCCATATATATGCAGCCACATAATAATCACTCTTTGCCGGTTTCTCAGCCTGTGTTGCTGTCTGAACACCTGATGTACATGCTGATAGAATCAGCGGTAACATAATTGCGCTTATCCTGATAAATGAGTTCTTCATGCGAATAAAATTTCAATCAATTTAATAAAAATTTCATGACAAAGACTATTAATTCTCTGTGAACGGGAAAATGATAACTTTACATATTAAAATGATTTCAGAAATAATTACTAAACTTCATATGAAAAGGTTAATTCTTTTTTTGAGTCTGATATCTATAACCATCAGCTTTACCAACGGCCAGCAGTCAGTAAGTGGTTCATGGTATGTTAATCCCGAGGATCTTATAAAGGATATTTATGTTTTGGTATCAGGAAAAAACAGCGAATCGGTCGACTGGCCGAAAGTGAGGTCATTATTCGACGATGAAGCGGTAGTTGTCCTTAGGGTATCAAGGGATAAATCAACCAGTTTCACTGCCGACGGATTCATTCAGGATTTTAAGGATTTCTACCAGTACCCCGAGGTGAAAGCAAATGGTTTCGAAGAGAAGGTCCTTGCGATGAAAAGTATGGTTTATAAGGATATTGCCTTTGTATCAACAGTATATTCTGCTGCCATAACCGGAAGCCAGCGACCTCCAACACGCGGTGTCGACCTCTGGCTGCTCAGCAAGCATGATGGCCTCTGGAAGATTACATCAATTGTTAATGAGGTCATCCCTGCCGGTCAGGAGCTTCCCGATGTACCTGAGTGGAAGTTTTAATTATGTCATGCGGTCTTGCGGTCTTGCAGTCTTGTGGTCCGGTTGTAACGTTGTTCAAATATATACTATCAAACACCATAAATATGCTACGCTTTAAATCTCTGTCCATTCTTCTTTTACTGGTTCTTTTAATCCAGCCCCTGGTTTGTCAGACTGAATACAGGAATCTCGATATTGTTTATATCGGAAACAGCATAACACAGGGCTCTAAGCAGGCTGAAGAAACACCTCCTGCTTATGCAACAAAACATATCAGGACATTAAATGGGATTGAGTCGGCCAGCTTCCTCAACCGCGGCAGGAGTGGCTATACAACAGTGGACTTCCTTCCGGCTGCCGGTGGAGAGCTTTCAAAGGTGATTGAGGCAGTCAGATCATTTCATACCGTCAGTTCGCGACTGCTGGTCTTTTCGATATCACTGGGAACTAACGACAGCGCTGAAGAAGGCCCCAAAGGATCACCCCTCTGGCCGGAAGAGTACCACACAAACATTAAAGCTATTACCGACAAGCTTCTGGCTGAATTTCCTGCTTGCAAAGTGGTTTACCAGCAGCCTATATGGTACAGCGAAACAACATATAACCGGTCGAGATATCTTAAAGCCGGACTTGCCCGTCTGCAGACTTACTTCCCTGAACTGAAAGCACTTGTTGAAGAGTATTCAGAGATAAAACCCGGACAGGTTTTTATAGGTGATACAAAAGCATTCGACTACTTTAAGGAAAACTATCTGACAGATCTGATACCTGAGGCAGGTAATGCCGGGACCTTTTATCTGCATCCTAATAAGAAAGGAGCCGAAGCACTGGGCAAATTCTGGGGTGATGGAATATACAATGCAATTACCGGGAATTAACAAAAGGACAGAAAGCAAATAACAGAGTCTACTTTTTCATCCACTTTGGATGCTGCTCTGCAATTTTCCTGTATACAGGACAGGTCTTGTCGTGTGTTCCCGGAAGGTAGCCGATGCTCATCATAAATTCGTTGACTATCTCACCTCCGGTGAAAGTAAAGGTCTTTTTGAACAGTTTCACCCATTCAGCAAGCGTCAGCGGATGATGCTGCTCAAGCCATTTCTCAAAAGAGCCATATTCTTTCTGAAGTGCCAGGACAACCTTTGCATTTTCAATTGCAGCATTTATTTTCAGCCTG
>Ga0129298_10000415_pt1 | contig 16686 bp, 14 predicted proteins | sample I19B2metaG_FD_94707 | JGI IMG/M metagenome (GOLD analysis project Ga0129298, IMG submission 94707) | Lake sediment bacterial and archeal communities from Gulf of Boni, Indonesia to study Microbial Dark Matter (Phase II) - ​I19B2 metaG | ecosystem: Environmental > Aquatic > Freshwater > Lake >... | reverse complement strand
TGGACGGTGTAGTGTTTGATTCCGCCTACAGGGCAGGCGTGAAGAAAGTATGCTTCGCCAGCTCTGCGTGCGTATACCCAAGGGGCCTCCAATCGAAGGGCAGAAATATCGGCGCGAGCGATGCTAGAATACTTCTATCCGAAAGTATGGCCGACCCATTTGTAGAAGGCAAGGCTTTCGCTGACGAAGAATATGGATGGGCGAAGCTGATGGGCGAGATGGCCCTGAAAGCGTACTACAAGCAATACGGGATGAAGGGCGTAAGTTGTAGGATCTTCACAGCGTATGGGCCGAGGGAGAATGAGTCGCATGCGGTTGTCGCGTTGATAGCGAAAGCTTTCGTTGAGATGGATCCCTATGAGGTGTGGGGGACTGGCGATCAGGACAGAAACTTTACATTCGTAGAAGATACCGTTGATGGGATCGTGCGTGCAACAGAGAAGATAGAAGATGCGAGTCCAATAAACATAGGTACGGATCAACACATCACGATCAAGGATCTGGTTCAGAAGATATTCGAATATACAGGGTTCAGGCCGAAAGAGACAAGATTTGACCCTACCAAACCCGAGGGTGTATTCAGTAGAGCCGCAGACTTAACGATGTGCAGGAAGCTCCTAGGATGGGAGCCAAAGGTTCTGATAGACATAGGACTGCAAAAAACCATTGAATGGTATTATGCTACAAAGAATAAGGAAGATGTGCGGAGACATTTAGACGCTCTGCTCTTTGAACGATAATATCGAGATCTAGGCACAGGAAGATAATGACGTTCTCGGTAAGGTTGCCCGATAGGATATTGTACCTTAGATCGTTTAGCGTAATTGTTGCAGGCTACCTAGTTATACACCGTATCGAAGAACTGCGGGACTACCTCTTGGACAAGACCCCGAGCCTCGGTTTTATCGGATTAGTAGCTCCCTACGTTAGAGATGCGAGGGCTCAGATAACTCTGTACAGATATGGGCGATCTGTGAGGGACCTGAGAGCGATTATGAGAGCGCTGGCTGGCCGCGTTAAGCCTAAGGCGTTATGGCCATTGGTCTACCTTCTAGACATCGCATCCATCGTCCTTACAGTGACTAGGATGAGAAGAAGATTTGATCTGTACATAGGTGCGAGCTATGGGCCGACATTAGCTGGGCTTCTCCTTAAAGGGCTGAAGTTTTCAGAACGAGTCGTCTACTACTCCTATGACTACATACAGCCTCCAAGAGAATCTGGGTCGTTCGGAAATCGAGTTATGGCAGCTGGCTTCAAGATCATAGATAACCTGTGCATATCGCTGTCAGACGTCACTTGGAACCTTTCTGAAGCCATAACACAGGCTAGGCGCACCAATTCGCCTGAACTGAGACCGCGTTTGGAGACGACTGTTCCGCACCCTATTACGCCAAAGTTGACTTCAGTGTCGAAGCTGAACAGCAACACAGCGGTCTACGTAGGCTTTCTAAGACCTCACCAAGGACTTGAACTCGTCATAGAATCTGTACCGGAAATATTGAGACATATTCCCGACTTCAAGTTGTTCATTATCGGGTCGGGTCCGGAAGAAGAGAAGTTGAAGAGACTGGTTGAACGTAGAGGACTGGAAAAATTCGTGAGATTCTTCGGCTTCATATATGACGAGACAAGATTGAGCGCGATACTCTCTCAATGTTCCCTAGGCATGGCGATGTATGCTCCAACTGCACATGGTCTCACACGTCATATGGAACCTAGCAAGATTAAGACATATTTTGAGCACTATATCCCTGTCGTAGTAAGTCAAGTTTCAGCGATCGCCGCGAACAGGCTAGAGAAGAGGGGAGTCGTGATCTGCATACCGTACGACGTAGATGCGCTAGCAAGAACGATAATGACGCTACTCAGCAAGAGAAGTCTGCTTTGTCAAATGCAAGACAGAATTGCAGACTTCATAGATGAATGCAGCGCTGAGAAGATCTTCGAAGATGCGTTTGCCACATCGGCTCCCGCTTTGATGGGGAACTGATAGACGAAATGTTGTGAGGCAGAGGGATTCCAGCCTATTCAGGGCAGATTTTTATCAACTCGGAAGCAAAGTTGACGTCCATAGATCCAACTAAGTCCATAGATGTCTTGGTTCCGACTTACAACAGTGCGACCTATCTAGATCAAGCTCTTACAGCCATCAAGAGCTCGGTTCCGATAAACCGAATTATCGCGGTCGATCGCTACAGCAGCGACGGAACCCTCGAGATACTGAAAAATCACGGAGCTGAGGTGTACTTCGAAAGCACCTCTCTCGGATACGCTAGGCAACTGCTGATAGAGAAAGCCAGAACAGATGTAGTCATGATGCTAGATTCTGATGTTCTGATACTGGACGCCTATTGGTACCCAAACGCATTGAAACTTCTATGCACAAGAAATAGCGGAGAAAAGCCTGTTGGGGCTGTGGTTGTCTTACCGACAATAAGACCGCCTCTTCCTTTACAGAAGTATACTGAGTTCTGGTGGGGGCTAATCCCATCTTTGAAGCGGGACTTCTTCCTTACGAATTCCACACTTTTTCTCAGGGACTCCGTGTTGGGGATACGAATCCCCAAAGAGCTTGGAGCCGCTGAAGACGTGTACATTTGGCTGTACCTTCGCAGCAGAGGGTACTGCACAAAGATGATGAAAGTCGAAGGCGTCCACTTCTTCACACATAGTGAGAAGAAAGGCTACTGGATGGGAGCAAATCTCAGACTCTTGCGAAATGTCGTGAGACACAAGGTTCTACCATTCATAGCAAGAAATCTTATGCTCTATCCAATCCTAGCCGCGGTGGCAGCATTATTCACGAGAGATCTAGAGGTGCTGACGTACAATATGAACAGGTGGTACGCTTATCTTCAGGGTTACCTGCACCCTCAACGATATCGACAAATCCAACGACTCTAGAATTTTATCGGCAACCAATATCTATCATAGTCTCAACACCATAGAGCTCATTCCTTCACAGCGTTAATCCTGATAGGCGATAGCGTCAGTTTCTTACTGGAATTAGAGGAGAAAGGTACTGATGACCGAATGCATCGTTAGGCATGTTGTTAGGGACTGCGAGAGGGATATACCCTGGGTGGTGCTTGTGCGTCATAGTGCATTTTCCACTACGGCCATGTATTTGGAGCGCGCGATGCAGAAGCTATGTAACGTCGTAAGCGTGTATGTCGATCCGTTTGACTTGCTATATCATCTACCCCGCGTCTTGTCTGCTAGAGCGCTAAGAGGCTATGTCAAGCACCTGTCAAACACGGACATACATCCAGATCTAGTTTTCGTCGTCGACCCTGTGTTGAAACGCCTGGACCTCAGAATTTTCAAGGCGCCAACAGCCTACTACGCAATAGACAGCCATATTTCGTTCGAGCGCCACTTCAAGCATGCTGGCGTGGAAGAATTCGACTACGTCTTTGTGGCGCAGAAGGACTATGTTCCTAAATATAGGGAAGGAGGTTGCGAAAAGGTCTGCTGGCTACCCTTAGCGTGTGACCCAGATATCCATAGAAGGTATGAACTGCCGCTATGCTATGACATTGCCTTCATAGGAAAAGCCATTCCAGGTACGGAAAGAGAGCTGCTCGTCAGCCAGTTACAAGCTAGATATAAGATGTATGCAGGACGGGCATATCTGCACGAAATGGCGAGGATATACAGCCAATCAAGAATTGTCTTTAACAAATCCATAGGTGGAGATCTCAACATGCGGGTATTTGAGGCGATGTCCTGTGGTCGTCTTCTAGTAACAGACTCAATAAGCAACGGATTGACTGAACTGTTCGTGGATGGAGAACATCTGGTCATATACAGATCATTGAACGATCTTCTAACTAAGGTCGAGAACTACCTGAGCGATGAAGAAAGGCGCGAGCAAATAGCTTCGAAGGGAGCAGACGAGGTTCGTCGTAAGCATACATACGCCAATAGGATTGAACAGATAGTAAATTCGACTCTTAGGTAGAGATCTGTTTGTCAAACCGGATGACAGACACTCTTGTTAAGTTTGATGAATACCCATCCCTGACAGTGGCTGTGCTAACGTTTAACTCAATGGAAACTCTACCGTGGTGCTTGGAATCTTTGGATAGGCTAAAATACCGAACCGATATCCTCGAATTCGTATTTGTGGACGGAGGCTCCACCGACGGATCATTAGAGACTCTGCGTAGATTCGCCAGATCGACGAGAGCAAGAACCACCATACTCGAAGAGGTTAAGGGGGAGCCAAGAAGCAGGCAGGCTGCTCTGGAAGCCGCAAGGGGTGAGATCGTTGCCTTTACGGATTCCGACTGCTATGTTGATGAAGATTGGGCTATAGAGCTGATAAGTGGTTACTGGTCAGCCAGCATTGCTGGCGTCGGTGGGAAGACATTATATGCGGGGCCGCTGGACACGGCTCTGCGTATCTACTTCAAATATCTGCAGGAAAGAGACTTGAGGGGGATTTCGCAGCCGAGAGAGGTTGAGCTTCCACTACCCGGCTTTAACTCGTCGTTTCGAAGGGAGGATGCACTTCAAGCAGGAGGATTTAACCCATCACTCTTGTTTGGTGACACAGAACTGTGCCTTAGGATACTGAAACGAGGCTATTCCTTCGTGATCAACCCCAAGGCAATAGTTCACCACGCACACCATCACCACCTAAGATCTGTCTTGAGTTTTCTAGCAAGGAGGTCCGCTGCGGCGCATTCATGGTATCAAATCAGACGCCTTCACGGACAACTCTTGGATTCCATCTGCTGTGCGTCTCCTTCACTCCGAGTACGACAAATTTTGACCGACTTATTAAATGCGAGTCGGCGGCACGATGTTCCTTTCCTTTTCGTTCAAATGGCTATCTTGACCACGCTGAAAGGTTTTGTTGAGCAGCTTGGCATCAGAGGGCTTTGGTGGTCTCCAAAGACGCTCGACAGTCTTTTAGGAAGATCGTAACTGGCCCCGGAGACGATAAGGTGTAGACACGAAGGAATTATGGAATTCCTTCCTCAACATATGTGCACTGTCAAATTCTGTCAACGGCCTTCCAATGGTCTGGAAGAAGCAAAGAATAGATAGGCGCATATGTGTGTTGGCCATGACGAATTCTGATAACAAATTGGCGATGCTCTGAGAGACGGCCTGGCATGGAACTGACATCTATGCGAGAATTCTTGCTTAATGCAGGTTGTGGACAAAGACCACTACTTGGCTATATCAACGTGGATATCGATAAACATAGCAAAGCCGACGTGATGTGTGCGCTAGGGGCTTTGCCGTTTAGGAATGAAGTCTTTTCCAGGATTGTGTGCAATCACGTCTTGGAACATCTAAACGAGGACGTATGGCAGGGAGGCGTGGAGATATCCTATGCGATCCTAGAGTTCGCACGGGTGTTGCGTGAGTCCTACCACAGTTACTTTCGGCACCTCGAGAAGGAAAGATACGAATATATCTTCATCGAAACGGCCACACCAAGCTGGGAGAACGATAGCCGGATCATCAGTGAGATCCATAACCGCATGCCCCAGAGTAAGATCGTTATAACCGGACCGATCGCCGCAACCAAGTCGGACGAGATATTGACTTACTATCCGGTGCATGCGTGCATACGAGGCGAGTATGAGAAAGGGAGTGTGCGCGTCCTTGATGGGAAGTGCGGGATCGTCGATTTTGATCTTCTGACTCCCGAGGAGATGAACTCAGGGCTGTTCGCTTACTTTGATGAGGTGTACGCTTGCCGCTACTGGGACGCGAATCCGATAGGGCAAACAGCTCCTCACGCCCAGATATGGAGCAGTCGAGAATGTCCCTTTAAATGCATCCTCTGTGTGTGGCCAGCAACAATGACGGGAAACGATCCTGATCGCACCGGTCTCCGGGTAGTCCGCTACTACACAGCCGACTATATCGAGGCGTTCATTCGGGAATTGTTGGAACGATTCCACTTCAAATGTATTTTCTTCGACGACGATACCTTCAATCTAGGCAACAAGCATGTCATCGAGATGTGCGAGGTGATGCGCCGGATTAGAATTCCGTGGGCTGCGACGTGCCGTGCGGATACGATCAAGATTGACACATGGCGGCTGATGACAGAAAGTGGCTGCTTCGGTGTCAAGATAGGATTCGAAAGTGGCAACCAATGGGTGGTGGACAAGATCGTCAATAAGCACTTGGATCTTGAGTACGCTGGCGGGGTCGTGCACGAGTTGAAGCGGCTAGGGATGACCGTGCACGGAACGTTCACATATGGTCTTCCAGGAGAGACCAAGAAGCAGATGCTTGATACCAAGCGTTTCATTGCTTCGCTTCCTCTTGACAGCTACCAAGAATCTGGCACAGCAGAGACAGAGGGTACTCCTCTTCATACGCTTTGTGAGACGGGCAAGTTGGACAAATACCAAGGAGCCCGAATCGACGCGAATTACAGGGGAGAGGTAGATGGCAACAAAAAGTGGCAACACTTAGTAGAGGAGCTTAAGGAGGATCGGCAGACTGCAGGTGGCTTGTCATAGAAAGCATGCGATGCTGAAAGTTTCGATATATATCCCGTGCTACAATGTTGAAAAATGGGTTGCACGCTGTATTGAGGGCGTACTAAGGCAGACCCATAGGGTGGATGAGATTCTTATTATCGACGATGGATGTCAGGATAGGACCATCGAGATCGCTTCACAATACCCCGTGAGGACTGTCAGGCACGAGAGAAATAGAGGACTTGCTGCGGCACGCAATACAGGCTTTCGGAACGCGGGCAATGAACTCGTGGCTGCCCTAGATGCAGATCTTGTGCCCGAGGCCAACTGGCTTGAGAACTTGGTTAAATGCTTCGAGGATGAGAAAGTTGGGGGAGCTGGTGGGAGACTAGTGGAGATGGTGCTGGATTCAGTCGCTGACAAATGGCGCAAAGCGCATATGACTCAAGATTGGGGCGATAGTCATGTCATTAATCCACCGTTCATGTTCGGCAACAACAGCATCATACGCAAGTCCGTAGTGCAAGATGTCGGATGGTATGACGAGAGGTTCCGAACAGCGGGGGAGGACGCGGACCTATCCCGGCGAATCCGGGCCAAGGGTTACAATCTAATATATGAGCCTGGTGCGGTTGTCAGGCATTTTCGTCATGACAGTGTGGGCTCCATTTTGGATGCCTATTGGAGATACTGGAGGTTTGGATCCTGCGCTTACTTCGGTAACATTACGTTAAAAGCTGTTCTTCGCAACCTGTGGTACTCGCATTTTAGGTGGCATTTCGTTAGGGTTCTTAGGCAGGATTGGCGTTATAAGAACTACGAATTGCTATGGCTCGATGTGTTGCTATTGATGTATATGCCATATCGCGATCTGCGGCTATTCCTAAACAGTGAGAGAACGCTCAATGTTATCGCATTCACGTAAGATATCAAGTCAGATATAACGAGGAGGTTATCAAAGATGAATGTCCTCATTACTGGTGGAGCGGGTTTCATAGGTGCCGAACTTGCGTTTCACCTTAAGAGACAGGGGCACAGAGTTATCGTTGTGGATAATCTCGTTCGGCGAGGCAGCGAATTCAATCTTCCGCGTTTCAGGCGTCATGGTGTCCAGTTTATTCACGGCGACGTCAGATGTATGGAAGATTTCACCAATTTTCCTAAAGGGATTGATCTGATCTGTGAGACGAGCGCTCAACCTTCAGTGGTGACGGGTTATGGGAATCCTGTATTCGATATTACGAACAACACCTTGGGCCTCATACATACTTTAGAATTCGCGCGACAAAATAGCTGTGCAGTTATTTTTTGGAGTACTAACAAAGTGTATGGCGGTGATCGCATTAATATGTTTCCGAGGCTGGAAGAGGCAACTCGGTGGGCGTGGAACAAAGAGGAAATCCGCTCACAGTTTGGCAATCGTCTGCCACCGGGGTTCGATCCTGACTACGGTTTTTCTGAAGAACTCAGTATAGATGGTGGTCAGCACAGCATCTACGGGTTAAGCAAGGTCATGGCTGATCTGGCCTGTCAAGAGTATGCGAATGCTTTTGGACTAAAGGCAGTGATCAACAGGTTCAGTTGTGTAGCCGGAGAGGGGCAATTTGGCAAGTCGGAACAAGGTTGGGTTTCTTGGTGGGCCATTGCTTTCCATTTCGGGTTGCCGCTGAAGTACATAGGATGGGGAGGGAAACAGGTGCGGGATGTTCTGTTTATCGAAGATGTTTGCCGTTTGGTGGACTTGGAAATGGAACGTCTGGATAGAATCGCTGGAGAAGTGTTCAACATCGGCGGCGGTATAGGTCAGACCCTATCGTTAACGGAAGCCACAGCGCTCCTACGGGAGAAATTCAGACGTGACGTTCCAATAACGGTCGAAGACCAGCCACGTAAGGCGGACCAATGCATTTACATCTCAGACATCCGCAAGGCACGGCGCATTCTAGGTTGGTCACCGCGCGTTGGCATCGAGGAAGGCTATGAGCGCATTATCGAGTGGATTCGCGCAAACGAGGCGGAACTTCGGATACTCTATTGCTGATGTGCATGCCGACTCTCGGCCGTGATCGCCGATCATACGGGTTGCCGTACCAGCTGTCCCGCGCGTGTCGGAACTGGGTGGATACAGCTATCATAATTTTGATGAAGTGCGAAAAGCGCAAGGATAGGGATATTGAATGAGGATTCTGTTGATTTACCACGCTGGTGCCATGGAGACCCCACGTCGGATCTTCCAAGCACTAGCCCAAGCCGGCAACGTAGAATTGACAGTAATTGTCCCGCAAAAACTCAAAGTAGATAGAGTTTACGGTCCCAGTGGCTGGTTGTGCGTTGAGCGTGAAGAATACAGAGCTGGATATCGCTTAATCCCTTTGCCCTTGAGGAATCCACTCAACTATGGACAAGGCTTTGAAAAAGCACCGCTATGGCACCACATCAAGTGTAACCGACCGGACATCATCCATGTGTTTGACGAACCCACATCTGGCTATCTGTTTCAGGTTGTGTGGCTGAGGCTAACGGCGTGCCCACGGTCGAAGGTGCTTTTCTACGGTTTTGACAATATCCCTATCCGTTTCTGGCGAGGATGGCTTTCGCGCGTCAAACATAAACTGATATGGGCACAGGTGGCAGGGGGGGTTGCCGCCAACAGTGAGACTTTGGAAAACGTTCGGCGTGCAGGCTTTCCTCCGAACCGTCCGTTACAGCGTATCTTCTGGGGCATTCCGACTGAGATTTTCAAGCCCATGAATAGACTTGTATTAAGAGCAGAGTTGAGGCTGAATTATGAGCATGTTGTGGGTTATGTAGGTCGTCTCGTGCTAGAGAAGGGTTTAGCGGTGCTTTTAGATGCTATGCGCCGCCTTCCCTCCAATGTCCACTGTCTAATCATCGGCAGTGGGCCGATGCGAGCGGAATTGACTTCATCAGACCTGCCTGAACTAAGTGCTAGAATTCACATCTTTGACGTCATGGAACCTGAGGAGCTTGTCAAGTATATGAACTGCATGGACGTGCTTGCGGTGCCCGGTTTAACTACTTCCTATTGGAAGGAACAGTATGGGCGGGTCATCGGTGAAGCAATGGCCTGCGGAGTAGCTGTGGTAGGTTCCGATTCCGGTGCTATTCCCGAAGTAATTGGGTCTGCTGGATTGATTGTTCCAGAGGGGGATGCGCCTGCGCTGGCGGGAGCCCTACACAAAGCGCTCTTCGACGAAGACGTCCAGGCTTGCCTTATACAACAAGGCTTAGAAAGGGCTGAGCGAGAACTGAGCGTCAAAGCCATGAGCCGGCAGCTACTCGATTTTTACAACCGAATCCTAAGAGCCTAATATGTCGCGTCTACGCCACCTTTTGCACCCGATTCGTTCCGCCAAGTTCCTGTGCCGCATGGCAAGCACGTTCGTTTACAAGCGCCTAGCCGAGCCGCAGTTTCGTAACATCCGTCGTGGACAACGCGACCGCTGCTGGTGTGGTGGGGAATTGATGCCATTTAAATGGCATTCAAGTTACGGTGTGTGTTCCAATTGTGGCTGCTACGTCAATCGTCGGCCGCCGCTCCCAGAAGATTTGCAGAAGATTTATTCGCTTCACTTGTTCTGGCGCGTTCGCCAGAAGAGTAAAGGATTTCCTACTATAGAGAAAAGGTCTGACCTGTACAGGTCAGACGGTCGTCTACGCTATTGGTTGGACCTTATCAAGCAGTACGGCCCTGCGGGAGGACGTGTCATCGAAGTAGGATGCGCTCCGGGGGTCCTTCTTTCAGAACTGCGCCACCGCGGATATGAATGTATCGGTGTGGAAATCAGTCATGATGTAGCGGATTGGATGCGCAGGACAACGGGGCTAGACGTGCGCAGTGGTTTCTTTCCGGGGGTGGCGCTTCCAGGTTGCAACCTATTTTTGGCTTTGGATGTATTGGAGCATAGCCCCTGTCCTGCTGATTTTATGCATGAGGTTTCCCGATTATTGCTACCACAGGGTATTGCCATAATTCAAACTGCCATCGACCGCTACGACTACGAACCGCCTTTTGGGGACAGGTTCGACATGTTTGATGACCTAGAGCACTTGTTTCTATTCACTGACAAGGCGATGAGAGAGCTTGCTACGTTAGCTCGCTTGGAAGTTGTGAGCCTCAAAGAGCGACTGTGGCTTGCGGGTGAAGTCTGCGTCTTTAGGAAGACGTCGCAACGACAGTGAGCGGGTCGGAAACCAGTCACTCGACGTATGTCGTCATAACTCATATAGGATCAGGCGGCGGCAGATTGACTCGTCATAGACTGAAGCTTGTACTTGTGGTGCGCCTAAAATTGAAGGTATGATAAGGATCACTTTTCTACATCAACCGAGCCAAGTTAGAAAAGAAGGACATGACTAGCGTGAAGATAGCCTTTCATGTAGCACGTGGAGACCCGTGGCAGGCCGGCTTAGCCCATCTCCAGAACTTTATTTTTGCTCTTAAACAGACCTATGGAAATGATCTGACGCTTTGCCTCTTGGCGCCGCGCACTAAAAGCGCCAGATATAGTATACCAAATGACCTGAGCCAGCAAGTAGATGAGATCATCGATATCCCTGCATTCGAGAGATGGACTGCGCTGTGGGCGATGGACCTCGCCGTGAAGCTCACGTTTTCCCGTGATGTTAGAGGAAGTCGCGCTCTGAGAAGCCATAGGATAGATGTCATCTTTGGCATGTGGATTCAGTATACATACGATAAGATACCTACGCTGTCTTGGATTCCGGATTTCCAGCATGTCCACTTACCTGAGATGTTTAGCGCCAGAGAGCGGGTCAAGCGAGATCAAGCATTTCTCCGAACAGCGAAGCTATCGACTCGAATCGTTCTAATGAGCGAGAGCGTCAAAAAAGATTTCCAAGCCTTCGCGCCATCGTACGCACATAAGGCGAGGGTGCTAAAAACAGCTAGTCGCATTCCAGCCTCGGTATATGAGGTTGATCCGAAGTTCGTCGTCGACCAGTATCATCTACCCGACAAATTCTTCTACTTGCCCAATCAATTCTGGAAGCACAAAAACCATGAGCTGGTATTTCAGGCCCTTAAGATATTGAAGGACAGAGGCAGTAGAATTTTCGTGGCATGCAGTGGGTATCAAGGAGATTACCGTCATCCAAGCTATTTTTCTGATTTGCTTCAGAAGGTTTCCCGGTGGGGCATTCGAGACCAGATAGCGTTTCTTGGATTGATTCCTCGGTATTCCATGTTCCAGCTGATGCGGCAGAGCGTTTGTGTTCTAAATCCCTCTCTGTTCGAGGGATTCGGCTTGACGATAGACGAGGCCAGATCTGTCGGCAAACAGGTCATTATGTCAGATATACTTGCGCACCGGGAGCAAAATCCCCCTGGCGCCGTTTTCTTTGATCCTCAAGATTGTGAGGGTTTAGCGCAGAAATTGGAGAAAATCTGGTACGAGATACCACCAGGACCGGACATGAAGCTCGAATCCGAAGCCCGTCAAAGCCTTCCGGGACGCATACGTGCGTGCGCAGAGTCTTTCATGTCAGTTGTCCGGGAAGTTATCAATCGGTAAGCAAGCAAGACTGATATCTTGGTCTCGGTTGATGATCGCTAACAGATGGCAAAAGCTTTCCTTTGAAATCGACCTTGGCAAATCCTACTATTTAATAATGAGAGAAGTCTTACAAGAAGGGATTGAAAGACGAGGTGTCACTGCTGTTATCCAAGATAAGTATCCGGTTTCTGGCTAGGGTATGGTACTACTTCAGAACGGGCTATTCGCTCTACCTCGCGTTCCCAGTAAGCGTCTTCAACACGATAGTCATAGTCTACTACCTATTGGTCCCTAATGTCGCAGAGCTAAAACTCCTCTTCTCAAGCTTCGTCATATTTCTTCTAGTAGCGGCACTGATGGCAGTTCCAGTGGCCGTCGGGTTCGGATGGATTCACATGAAGAGGAGCCCTGGATTCGCGAGTGAAGTTGACATCAGCGTTGAAGCCAACCCATACTACTACAAGCTCCCACCTGGCTACTGGCGTGAAGCATACACTCCCCTCTACCTCGAACTGCTTCAGTTGACTAAACGCCTGCTCGAGGCGCAGAACCTCCTCAAGCCGAATGACCGCGCCCGGATAGAGGAGCTCGAGAGGAAGATGCGCACGCTGATCCAAGGCGGACAGCTAGGAACACCGAGCTAGGCTAGCAGCCAAACAGGATGGATACGGGCCACACATAATATGGCGGTGAAGCCTGTTATTAGGAACGCTTTTTCGGCTTTTGAAGATACGGTCTCATCAAGCCGAGGAGACTCTGCCTCTGACAATCGGATAGGATTGGGCGTTTGAACAAGATTAGCCATGCCTAGAAGAATCTGGGGAGAGTGTACATAGCCGATCGTAACACAGCTACGACCGGAATGCCCAACTATTAACACTATGACTGACAAAACAGGCATAAACTCAAGGACTTGACTTAATTCATTTCTTGTCCCGTGGCTGACCGACTATTGTTGATTTTAGTGATGGTGAGACCTCGTTCATTCTCTAGCACTTTAAGCGCAGAACTATTGTTCGCCTTACGCGCCAAGTCCATCTGATGATCCAAGTACCTTGAGTCAAGTCGAGGGTTTGGGAAAATAGGCTGTTGACCAACGGACTGTTCTATACCTCGGATGTCCTCCGCGATATTGAATCTTGCAGACATTCCACCCATTAATCCCTGGCAATGACCCTTCCACGGAATACCCTTACTTCTAAACAGCTCCTGACAGCGTTTCACAATGCGACGATTAATCTCAAAAGGATCAAGCTGACTCTGAAACTTCTCTCTCACATTCGCATAATCCCTGTAGTTCGCAACAATTTTCCTGATAGTCTCCACAATCGCTCGCGGGGTAGGCTCGGACACTGTGATTGCTGGACGTATATCTTCGGCCAACTCGATCAACGGACCCTTGACATCTGCACACACAACGACGGGAACGTTTCGCATCAGGGCTTCTACAATGGAATTCGGAATTCCTTCAAATTCAGAGGTGTGAAGATATACATGCGCTTTATCTAGTATGCTCGGCCAAACACCATTATTTATGCCAATTGGACGGCTATCGATCAATATCTTTTCGCCGATCTTATGCATTGCGTACGGTTCAAAAGGCAAATACACTGTTTCCACTTTCGCATTGTAATCGGCAATCACTCTATTGACTCTGCTGATAGCATCATTGTCTGCACCAAAATTGTGCGACATTATATACGCAGATAGATTACCTAGGAGTGCAGATTCAACAACTAGCTCTGTGCGTTTTGAGGGAACTGATAGCCAGCATGAAGCGATGTCGATCGTTTTGAGACTCGGAAATGAGGGCAATGTATGTGAATAATACGCTGACCGAAGAATGTTCGCTGGTTCCTGCGTCATCGTGCTCAACGTTCTTAGCGTGATTAAATCTGATCGTTCGATTATTTTCTCCGGGTAATTTTTCCGGGCCCAACTTACGCGGTTCTTGGTGTGCAGCAGTGCACCAATACACCTAAGGTGCGGTAACCAATCTACGCGATCACCGCTCCCGCCGCTGGCTGATATTACAAAATAGTTGTACTTTTCTAAAGCCGCGAGCCGTTCAGGAGTGGGTTTCGTGTCGCCGTGGCATAGTAGAAGAATGCCAGGGCTATCTTCACAACGCTCCTTAACTATTTGACAATCTTGCCAATAATGCTCAGCTTTCAAGTTCATATCTGACCCTTGCCTTGTTAAACCCTGAGCCACATGCCCCCATTCTGGCGTTTCTTGCTTTATCAGCCGCCGCAAATACTGTATTCCGTCAATAACAATCGGCGGCAGAATTCTTCTAAGAACCTGCGTGATAGTCATGCAGAAAACACCTTCGTCCTCCAAAGATAGTTGACCACAATCACCACCAAGTTCCGAATTCGCTGATAATAAGTGTGTTCCCGTCCGGCTTAACGATATCTTTGGCTTAGCGGAACTCGTTACGGCTACCTGAGCGCTCAAAGATTGTTTCAGCTTGTGTGAATCTGCCTAAAACCTATAAGCTGATCATAAGAGAGAACACTTTCGTAAGCGTACAGCTTGTCATCGACGACCTCTTAGAATGCGGCTGCACTGGTCACAGCTTCTCACGCCACGCTTTGACAGAGTACCAAAGGGACCGCAGTGATCGACGCGGTTTTCCGTGAGCAGAACCTGTTATTTTATCTTCCTCAGAAACCCTCTCAGGAAAACACTAGAATAAACTTCTCCCTATCTCTGTCAGTCCCGAGATTGCCTCTCTTGGATAGGAAAACTTTCACAGCTTCCGTAGGTCTTTACCATATAGTAATATCCTCTTGGAACAAATCTACTCTAAATCTCTGTCTCTTTTAGAACGTGTTCTCTTCCATGGTTCGAATCCAAGAGGAGGATAGTTGTTTTGTCAGCCGCAATTTGTTCAGCCTTCGTGGCAACATCCTTAGAAACCAAGTTGCCTTTCGGGCGTGGGTGAAGAAAGCCCATGCTCTGTTTAGGGAAACCCCTACTGTTTATCTGTTATCTTGATGTTTATACTGTTCGAAAAGCTTTCTCAACCCTTCCTCTAGTGAAAACCTGGGCATCCAGCTCAATAGTCTTCTCGCCTTGGTTATGTCTCCACAACTGTGTCTGATATCTCCAAGTCTACTTTCAGCATAGATTGGCCTGAGAGGTGGTTCCTGCATCACATCCGCTAGTATCTTCACGAGCTCATTTATTCTTGTTGCATATCCAGTTGCGATGTTAAACACTTCCCCTACCGCGCTCTTGGAATTCAAGGCAAGCATGTGAGCCTCCACAACATCTTCAACATATGTGAAGTCTCGCGTTTGTTCACCATCGCCATAAATGACCGGCGGCTCTTTTCTGGAAAGCCGATCCATGAATTTGACTAACACGCCGCTATATTCTTCAAGTTTCTGCCTAGGCCCATACACATTGAATAGACGCAACGACACAGTTTCAAATCCGTAAACTTGATGGAAGGCCTTACAATAGCCTTCAGCTGAAACCTTAGTAGCAGCGTAAGGAGAAATTGGCGAAGGCGGCAAACCTTCATTTTGAGGCGAAACCTCAGCGTTGCCATATACAGCGCAGGAAGAGGCGTAAACCAATCTCTTCACATTCGAATTCAGACAAGCCATAAGAATATTCAAAGTGCCATTCACATTCACATCATGCGCAAGCGCAGGGTCTTCAATCGTGAGAGGAACACTCACAATAGCCGCCTCATGAAAGATTATGTCTACACCTTTCACTAAACCCTTAACCAAACCGGTATCTCGAATATCGCCCCGAACAAAGTGAAAACTATCGTCTTTTACATGAAGAGAAAGGTTTTCTTCTTGTCCAGAAGACAGGTTGTCGAGAACGGTGACCTCTAGACCGTCCTTAATCAATCTATCTACCAAATGACTTCCGATAAATCCCGCTCCTCCAGTTACTAAAGCTCTTGAGTAATTTCCTACCAAAATGAAAATCACCTCTCATCGACAAGCTGCATTCTCATGAAAGGATTGTCTTCTCAGATCGGCTTATAGCTTTTAGGCAGATTCACATCGGCTGAAACAGTCCTTGAATTCCTGCATATGCATGTCACGTTATCATAGATGGCATTCTGCACCATCTGTGATCACGTTGTCTCAGATCAAGCCATGTGATCCAATTTCCTTAAAGGCTAAAGCATCAACTCTAGAACGATCATAGGCTTCGCCGAAGGAAATAAAGTGGGATACGCTAGTTCTCAAGTCGGAGATTTCACATGAGATCAAGAGTCATTCAATATCTACGGGCACATCCTAGAAAACTTTGTAATTATTGATGCATCAATCAATCCCTAAACTTCTATAGATTCCATGATACAGTACTTCCAGCAGGCCAAATTCATGACTACAAGTATTTCCTTCATAAGATTAAACTTAGGGGTGATAAAACCTCGTTGGACCTATGGTTTAACGTAAAATGTAATCTTAGCAAGCGGGCTAAAGAGGCAGTTTCTTCTCTTTCGGTGGCTGCTTTAATACTGGCCATTGAGGTGGCATTTGTTAAACCGTGGCCTTTGCTTGGAGACGCAAAGGCTTACTTCGCCATGGCTAAGGATCCATTCACATTCATAACTCCGAAAGGCTATACTGGATGGGCATATGGTTACCGGATCCTCACTCCTTTGCTTGTGCACATTCTTCCCGTTAATGTTGATGAAGGCTTTAAGG
>Ga0129298_10000414_pt1 | contig 16694 bp, 17 predicted proteins | sample I19B2metaG_FD_94707 | JGI IMG/M metagenome (GOLD analysis project Ga0129298, IMG submission 94707) | Lake sediment bacterial and archeal communities from Gulf of Boni, Indonesia to study Microbial Dark Matter (Phase II) - ​I19B2 metaG | ecosystem: Environmental > Aquatic > Freshwater > Lake >... | reverse complement strand
CCTATGCCGAGGAGCGGCTAAGGGCCTACATGAAGAAGCTTGAGGTCGGCCTGGCGACCAACAAGGATCTGCTGGACGTGGAGAACGACCTGGCCGCCGCAAGGAGCGGCCAGATCAAGGCCCGGGCAGCTTACGCCATCTCCCTGCAGCAGCTCTGGAAGTCGACCGGGGAAATCCTAGAGCGGGACGGCATCGTCGTCAGTTACGAGCGGAGCGACGAGATTTACCGTTGGGCAAAGTAATTGACTTTGGCAATAGGCCTTCTAATGTAGGCACCATTCACGCCACATATCACGGTAAGCTTTTTCCAGATTTTCAGTGAATAGTTTCCCGTTGCACAGTAGCGATGAATTCATCTTTTGGCGTAATCCATCTCTTATTAGAGTAAGTTCAGAAATGTTGTTGCTCCATTTTATTGCCAGATTGCAGCAATCCTGAACATCTTTAGCGATAAATCCTTCCAGTCCGATGGTTTTTAAAAAGCCCGCCGATTGTCTGGCTATCGGTCTGTTGCCAAATACTGTCAATACAGGGACCCCCATCCAGAGGGCCTCACAACTGGTAAGTCCGCCATTGAACGGGAAGGGATCGAGAGCAATATCCATATCTCCGTACTCGGCAAGCATTTTTATGTGGGGTGATACTCCTCTCAAATCCAATCGTTCCTGAGAAATTCCTTCAGCGGCAAACTGCCCGGCTATTCTAATTTTCACGTGGTTATTTCCTAAAACATGTGATTTGAGAATGATTCGAGAGTTTGGGGTGCTCCTCATTATTTGCGCCCAAGCTTTTATGACATCTGGCGTCACCTTCGCAAGATTGTTGAAGGAACCAAATGTGATGTAGCCATTCTTTAAGGCTGGGGGTGAGACAATCTCTGGGGCTGTTTTAGGTGGTTCATAGCAGAAACGGGTTTCGGGTAGTCTTATTACTTTTTCAGTGAAATAACACTCTTCACCATCGGGAACGGCAGTTGCATCCATAAGTATGTAATCGATCTCCTTGATTCCCGTTGTAAAAAAGAAGCCGATCCAACTGACCTGTACTGGTGCTGGTTTGCTGGCAAAGACAAGAAGTCGGTTGCCGCCTGTATGGCCTGAAAGATCTACTAGAATGTCTATTCCATCGTTAACAATCAGATCATGAAGTTCATTGTCGTTGAGATCAACAATATCTCTCCATTTGTCAGCATAGCTGCGAAGTCTTTCTGTGAAGATGTCTGTCTCCTTGCTGTTCGAATAACAGTACACTTCAAATTTATCGGTAGAGTGGTGATACAGGGCAGGGAGAAGGTAGAAACCTACTGGGTGCATTCTGAGATCAGCTGAAACATAACCAATTTTAATGCGCCTGTTTGGATCTCGACTGTTTAAATGGTCAGATTTTCGAGATATTTCAGACGAGCAGTTAACTTGCCAGAGGAGGGATTCCTTGTACAGTTCAGCTAGGGTTGGGCCGGGATGGTACTGCAATCCCATTAGCAGGCAACTTCTGGCGATGTTGCTATGCGGTTTTAGTAAGATTGCTCTACGAAACTCATCCAGTGCATCGTCTGTTTCTCCCTTGGCAAGTAGGAGATTGCCTATTGTTATATGGGTTGAATGATCTTCTGGTTTCAGATCAGATGCCTTGCGGTAAGAATCTAGAGCTTCCTCCTGTGCCCAGTCCATACCCATATTAACCTGTTCACTTAAGAGGTTTGCCTTGGCAAGATGTGCATCATACATTTCTGGCATAACTTCAATAGCTTTGCAGTATAACTCGTATGCTATCTTTGGTTGGTCAATTTCTTTCATCAAGGTGGCCAAACTGTATAGAGCGTCTGGGTGGTCGGGTTTAAGTCGCAGTAAATGTTGATATGCTGAATTTGCCTCCTCTATTTCGCCGATCTTATGCAGACAAAGAGCAGTGCCTAAAAGTGCATCGAAATAATTGGGGTCAAGTTCGATTGCGGCACGGAATCTAAGTAACGCCTCTTCAGTTCTGTTCATATCCTTAAGTACACTGCCAATGTTGTGCTGTATGACTGGAGTAGTTGGTTGTAATGTTTCGGCCTTAAGATAAGCTTCGAGAGCTTCCTCCAGATCACCAGTTTCACGTAGAATGTTCCCCAGGTTATTGTACGCGGAAAAGTATTCTGGATTGATAGCTATCGCCATTTTTATTTGTGCAATGCCTTCGGTTGTTTTACCCGTACGGTGCAGCCCCAAGCCAATGCCATGGTGTGCGCGATAATGGTCCGGTTGGATTGCAGTGATCTGTTGACAGATGTTTACTACGTCCCAAAAGCGCTCTTTGCTTAACAGTTCGATAGCAAGCTGGAATGCTTCATTGATATTTAGTTTCATGTTTTCGAAGTGTATGGGGTTCATCGGAAAGATCCTCACAGTTTCGGGTGATGAATAGTGTTCAAGTCAGATATATGGGAAAGGCATGTCATTTGCAATACTTATCGTGATGAGGCGAGTTGGAATATGATAAAACGACTGAAAACTTCTCGTGCGTTCACTCTGATCGAACTATTGATTGTAGTTGCAATCATCGGCATTTTGGCCGCTGTTGGTATTTCACAGTACGGGCACTACAGGATGAGAGGGTTCAATGTGGCCGCCATGGGTGATCTTAGTAATTTTAAATCGGTAATGGAGGCGTACTATTCGGAGCATCAAACCTATCCGTGACTGACAAATATTGTCACCTGAACTGTCGTCAATTGTTAATTGTATGTTTTCCATAGTTAGCTTGCTCCATATTATATTGTATTGTTACGGGTATTTGGGGGGATTAGTGGTGTTGGCATGGATCCTGCTACTTTGTAATGGTAGTCAATTCAGAAGTTTATATTGCTCAAAGAGCAAAAAACACAGGAAAGGAGAAGAAAATGCTTAACAAAATCAGGAACAGAAAAGGTTTTACCCTGATCGAGCTGCTGATCGTTGTTGCGATCATCGGCATTCTGGCCGCAGTTGCCATTCCGCAATTTGCTGCTTACCGTATGAGGGGTTACAACTCCGCTGCTACGACTGACCTCAAAAACTTCAAGTCGGCAATGGAAGCCTATTTTGCTGACAACTCAACCTATCCCTGATTCATTTAAAACTTATTCCTGATGGAGGTAGATATCATGAAAAAAATTATAGTTTTGCTGGCTTTTGTAATGCTCAGCGCAACTGCATACGCCGGTACGGTAGATCAAGCGCTGCTTAAAGGGTTCAATAAGACCAAAAATGTATCTCTGACTGCAAGTAATGACATGGCTAACAATGTTGCCACTGTTTGGGCAGCTGCTTCAGCACACAGCCAGGGTGACAAGGAGTTTGCAACCACCAGCGCATTTGGTGGCGTAGCATCCAAGACCGTCGTTCCCGGTACAACAAACGGAACCGCCGCACCTTCTGCACCGCAAACTCCGACCGACTCTACTACTCCTAGCGGTTACACCGCGATGTAACAGTTTAAAGTTTGTCTCGAAAGGGGTGTGTCCGCACACCCCTTTTTTTGTCTACAGCTCTTCGTACACTACACCATCGCATCCTGGAGTAGCCATTGAATACCTTTCTTTTCCTCAACATCAGATGGATTATTCGCGACCGCATACTTCAGGCACTTGCAGCAGTATCCCTCTTTCTCATCATGCTAGTGCCAGCTATAAGCTTCTTTTCAATGAGACAGACTCAGGAACTTGCCGTTACTCTGTCACTTTCCTTTGTGTCGTTCATACTGCTCATATTCGCCCTCTCTTTAGGCAGCACCATCGTCTGGAGAGATATTGAACGGCGCTATACCTTTGCTGTTTTATCTCTTCCCCTTGACCGTGCTAGTTACATAGTTGCTAAATTTTGTGCAGTTGCCCTTTTCCTGTTAGTGGCAGCGCTCTTCATTGGCTCTTGCGCTTTCATTGCCATATTTTTGAGCTCTATAAAGTATCCATCCTCTGTACCGGTGCAGTGGGGTATGGTTGTGCTCACCATTTTCATGGATACCTTGAAATACATTCTGTTGACGGCAATTGCAATCCTGGTGACAACAATTTCAACCTCATTTTTCATGCCGTTTTTCACGACGATCTCAATTTACATGGCCGGATCTGCCTCTCAGGAAGTATTTGAGTTCGTGACATCTGAGGCGGGTAAAAAACTGGGTAGTTTCGTTCGCTTTGCAACCAAGTGTGTTTATTATATCATCCCCAATTTTAGTGCATTTAATTTCAAACTTCAGGCTGTTTATCCCATCCCATTTGATCCTGCTCAGATAAGTTTTGTAATTATTTATTTTCTTGTATATACGGCCCTTACACTATCGGCAGCTGTATGGATTTTTTCCCGGAGAGAGTTGACGTGAGTGTCGGTCGGATAACATTTTTCCTTGCTTTAGCTGCGTACATTACCCTCATTCAGCCTTTTACAAATTATTTGAAGAATCGTCCCCTACAGCTTAAGGTCGGATATGTACCGGAAGCTAAGGTTCTAAAGTATATAACAGCTGACCAGCGTTATTCTGTAGCCAATCTGGTTATATTGAAGGTCATTTTTTATTTTGGTTCCCTCATAGAGAAATCAAAAGAAGCAAATGTTTATGCTTCGAATCCTGACTATCCGGGGATGTTTCGCGTTCTGCAGACTGGACTACGTCTTGATCCATATGATGCGGACGCATACTATTTTGCCCAGGCAGCTTATACTTGGGAAGTTGGGCGTTATACAGAAGTGAATAATATGCTAGAATACGGCATGAAGTACCGTACCTGGGACTATCAACTACCATTTTTTGCAGGCTTCAATGCCGCATACTTTATGAAAGATTTTAAAAAAGCGGCCGAATATATGAAAAAGGCAGCAGAAATTGCTAAAGAACAACAGTTTGCTACTTTGGCAGCAAGGTATTTCTATGAGGCTGGTGAGACCGAGTTCGGTATACTTTTTATTGATATGATGAAGAGCAGCGCAAAAGATGTCAACGAGAAGAAGTTGTATGAGTTCAGGAAAAAATCACTCATAGCGGTTCAAAAAATTGAAAATGCGATCAAAGTATATCGGCTTCGTTTCGGTGCAGCTCCGGCAACTATAAACGAACTGGTAGCCGGAGGATATCTGCCTGCTGTACCTATAGATCCTTACGGTGGCAAGTTTTATCTGGACAATGAGGGCAAGGTGCGCAGCACCAGCAAGCTCTCATTTGCAGGTGCGAAGGCTGCCACGGAAGATAATCAGAAGCACTGAAAGGTCATCATGAGTTATCCCATCGAAATAAATGCGCTTTCCAAAACATTCCATGGAAAGAAGCGAATTCAGGTTGAGGCTCTCAGGTCTTTGAATCTCACAATTAAAAGAGGTGAGGTCTTTGGTTTCCTTGGACCTAACGGGGCAGGCAAGAGTACTACGATTAAAATATTGATGGGACTTGTTTCGGCTTCAACTGGTTTCGCAAAGATCTTCGGATCGGATGTCTACCAAGCCATTGCCCGTAAGAACATTGGTTATCTGCCAGAAAATCCTGCCCTGTACGATTTCCTCACTGGTAAAGAGTATCTATCCTTTGTTGGACGCGCTTTTGCGATGCCCGAGAAAAACATCGCAAAAAGATCTGCAGAGGTACTTGAGCAGTTGCAGCTAACAGATGCTGCCAATCGTCCTGTCCGCTCCTACAGTAAAGGTATGGTGCAGAGGCTAGGTCTCGCCCAAGCGCTGCTTCATGATCCTGATCTTTACATTCTGGACGAGCCAATGAGCGGTCTTGATCCGATAGGGCGATCTTTGGTGAAGGATATAATGAGGCAATTGAAAGGTGATGGGAAGACGGTTTTCTTCAGCACCCACATCACGGCTGATGTTGAGGCAGTTTGTGACCGAGTTGGTGTCATTTCCAAGGGTAAGCTGGAAGCATTGGATTCAGTGGAAAACATTTTACGCAGTGGCATAGAGGGCTATTGGGTTCAGGTCAATGGTGGCAGTGACTTGACTCTCAATGGATATTCTCTGATAGTTGAGCATGGAGGAATTCGCGAGTATTTTGTACCCAAGGAGCGATTTAACGATTTTATTGATTTGGTTGCCAATTCCGGTGGCAGGGTGGAACTTATCGACACAAAAAGAAAGGATCTGGAGGAGTTTTTCCTTGAGATTGTGAAGCAAGGTAATGTTTCAGTTTAAACGTAGCTTTTCTGTTATGTTTATAATCCTGGTGGTCTTATCGGTTTACTATTCTACGCTATTCGCTGAGGCGTTATCGATAGATGATCAGGCAATGATCAATAATCTGCTTAACATAGACAGTTTTACGTTCAAGTCGCTTTTCCTGCCTGGTGGTGGATATTATTATCGTCCACTCACCATTTCCACCTTCATAGTCGACAAGTATCTCTGGGGACTCCATGAGAGTTTTATGCACCTAGAGAATATACTACTTCACGCTCTCAATGCCTGTTTCGTATATTATATTGCAGCAGATGTATCAGAAAGGCTTGGAGTAAAGTCTCCAACCGTGTCCCTTTTTGCTGCTCTTCTCTTTGCCATGCATCCGTTGGCGACCGAACCGGTAAACTGGATTTCGGGAAGAACAGACCTCCTCGCAGGTGCTTTTCTCTTTGCATCCTGCCTGTTGCTTCTTCGCTCACTTTCACACAAGTCAATTGCTTCGCTTTTCGTCGCAATGTGCTTATTCTTTGTTTCCGCGTTGGCTAAGGAAACTTCGATCTTCTGGTATCCTGCTATTATGTTCATGGTGTATGTTATTGGCAGGGATGCCAACAGGAGTTTCCCTGGTGATCTTATTTCAGCTTTCAAGTCCAACTGGTGTTATTTTCTCGCAGTGACGGCTGCCTCTACAGGATACTTCATTCTGCGGTACTATGCCTTTATGAGTTATGATTCTGGGATTGGCCTTGCTGTCAAAGGGATCGTTGCTGGTGATAGCTATAATACCTACAACAAAGTGCGTATAACGCTCAAGGTCTTTGGTTTCTATCTCAAAAAGCTTGTAGCTCCTCTACCACTCAATTTCACCATTCTTTCCGTTTCCAACTGGTATGTGCCGCTCGGTATTGTCGGGGGTATTCTCTGCATCTATCTCGTGTTCAAGCGTAATGTGCTGTCTGCACTGCTTTTGATGGCTTTCTGCATCATCTCACCAGCACTTCTTGTTCCATTGGGGAAAATGGCTCTTGCACCGGTAGCTGAACGATACCTCTATATGCCGTCAGCGTTCTTCGCCGTATTTGCCTCGGTAGGTGGAGCGTCCTTCCTGCAACGATATAAAATTTTGCAAGGTTTGGTTACGGCGGTTTCCATTATGCTCCTGTTGCTGGCTGGGTACGTCACTTGGCAACGGAATCTTGTCTGGCAGACCAATCTCGGTTTTTTTGAGGAAGCCGTCAGGCAGAATCCGGATTATGTCCCGCTCAGAAATGAACTGGCGAGAGCACTACTTGGTGCAGGCAGGGATGAAGAAGCTCGACAGATTTATCTATCCATAAAGATCCCTAACACTGAAAAATATCATGTCGTTACTGTAATCAACAAAGCGACAACCATGGCTGCTCAGAAGGATGTCGCTGGGGCTATTGCGATGCTGAAGGGGACAGTTTGTGAAGAATCGAGTCCGTTTTACATCAATTACCTACAGACACGACTGTACCTGAATGGACTTCTCTTGGGCAAGACCTTCGACCGTAATGTGAAGATTGAAATTATGCGCGATAATATTAGCTTGATGAAAAAAATGCAATTGAGGACCGGTGATCCGTACTGTTATTATCGGATAGGACAACTTTGCCTGCTAATCGGTGACAATCGTGAGGCAGCTGATTATTTCAAGCTGGCTGCCGAAAAATCTCCTGATAACTCATTTTATAAGGCACCTGCAAAAAAACTTTACGACCGTCTAAGCAATTAGTCCAATGATAATAATCGAAGGGACCGGACAAATGAATTTCCCCGCTTATATTAAGTTATTCAGACCGGTCCAGTGGCTTAAGAATCTGATGCTGTTTTTCCCACCATTTTTAGGCGGAGCTATTTTTCAGAAGGGGCTTCTTCTTGGAGGTATGCTCCCTTTTTTCACCTTTTGTCTTGCCTCCAGTGTTTGTTATATATTGAATGACGCTGTAGACCTTGATGTCGACAGGGGACATCCATTTAAAAAATTCAGGCCCATGCCTTCAGGAGATGTTCCAGTCAGGCATGCTCTTTTCATAGCAGTCTTATCCCTCGCCATGTCAATCTTCGCAGCTTATTCAGTATCCATGGGATTTTTACTTCTTCTCCTGAGTTACCTGGCAGTTTCTATTTTCTACACACTGTTTTTCAAAAACTATCCGTTAATTGACATTTTCTCCATTGCATCCGGATTTATCCTACGCCTGCTAGCCGGTGGGGAAGCTTTCGCTGTGACCATCTCCGAGTGGCTTTTCTTGACAGTTTTCCTACTGGCACTTTTCTTAAGTACCGGAAAGCGCTATGGAGAAAAGATATCCCTTGGCGAACAGGCAGTTGTCCACCGCAGGGCGCTTGCATCATACCCAGAAGGTTTCCTTGACGGCCTTCTCTTCATGTTAGGCTCTGCGGTTCTTGTAACTTATACCATGTATGTCATCTCAAGGCATTCGAGTCTGCTACTCTACTCAGTCCCCTTGTGTTGCTTTGGCTTGTTGCGCTACATTATGAGAGTCCAGTCTGGGAGGGGAGGGGACCCTACTGAATCATTGACTCGGGATCTCCCATTGCTCTTGGTCGGCGTGGCGTGGGCTGCTCTGGTGGGTTTGGGAATATATGGCTGATGAAATGGTGCGTCAAGGAATATCTCGTTGATGGATGATCATGATTTCCCCCGTTTAAAGTGTATGGACCTTCTCGCCCTCTGGTCATATGAGAGGATTGTACGCCGTTTAGCTGAATCTGGTTCAGAAGGGTAACAGCTATTAGTTGGCTGACATGCTAACTGTTGGTGAAAAGGATCGCAACTGATACGAACTCTACTCTTCAATAATGTATTACTGATAATCCAGTATGCGGTAAGCGGTTTGATCCCGTTGATCTTGATCCCCCATCTCGTCAGGAGTGTTGGGCTTGCTGCTTTCGGCAACATAGCCATCGGTTTGTCGTGGGCGAATTATGCTGTGATAGTTGTCCAGTATGCGTTCCAACTGACCGGCCCCCGCTATCTTGCCGGGTCAGGGAGCATAAGGTCGCAATCTACGGTTTTTTGGAACATTTTCTCAGTAAAATTGTTACTGTTCGTGCTTCTTGCTGGATGTGCGGCTATCGTATACACGGTTAATTCTCCCGGTAGTTCTTCCCTCATGACCTACTTCATCTATACACTTCTGCCGCTGGGAGCGGTATTCCATTCAGGCTGGTATCTACAGTCACTCGGATATTTTTTCATCGTATCTGTCGTTTCAATTGCTGCAGCAGTTGTTTCACTGGTTGTCGGATTCATGTTGGTTCATAATTCGCAGCATACAGTATTTGCCGCTAGTTCGTTGGTAATCGGTTTATTCTTTTCAGGGATTGGAACCTTCATCGTCTCGTATAGGCTTACTGCCAAGCTGTCGCTGAAACATTGCTATGAACATGTTAAGACCTATCTGAATGATGGCTGGTCAGTTTTTATCTCACAATTCATCGCCTCTATCTATATGCTTTCAGGACCCATCATAATAGGATGGTTACTCGACTCATCCTCCGCTGGCGCATACAGTGCAGTTGAACGTCTTGTAACATCCGTATCTAGCGTGTGTCTATTGACGCATACAGCTGCGTATCCGAAGCTTGCCGCGCTCTATACTACTGACCGCGTGGGATACGCTCGCCTCTTGAAATCGGTCTTGTGGATCTACTTCGCGCTAGCGACCATATGTTACGGACTGATTATCTGTGCCGGGCCATACCTTTCGGCATATCTCTTTGGGAGCAATTCTCAAGCATTCGGTACACTGATTTGGTGGGGGGGGGGGCTGGTAATGCTGGCGGTATTCGGACCTCTCGTGACAGGTTATTATGTTGTGAGCGGTCAGCAGCAGAAGGTATATTCTCTTACTATGAAGGTCCTCGTTATTTCCGTCATCTTAGGAATACCAGGTGTCAGATATTTGGGAGTATGGGCATGGTTTTGTGCATTGGCAATCTCTCAACTTCTTGTATTGTGGACTGGAGTACAGATTGCTCGGAAGAGGATATAAGGTGGATATTCAACGGCACAAGATTGTATGGACTGATGAGAAGGTCTCCAGATTGTGGAATTATTATGCAACCACCATCCCGTATAGTGAAATTTTCTTCTCAAAACTATTTGGTTCAAAACTTATCGTCAAGTCTGGTTTGCCGTTGGATGAAGAACTGTCTGTCCTCGATTTTGGCTGCGGTCCTGGTTATATTTGGGAGCATTTGCTAACTGTGGATGCCAAGTGGAACTATACCGGTATCGACTTCTCAGCTGACGGTGTTTCGCAGTTACTTTATAAAGCAGGGACACACTCACAGTTCAGGGGGGCACACCACATAACAAGTATGCCAACGCCATTTCCTCCCCAAAGTTTTGATGTGATCCTGCTGTTCGAAGTGCTGGAACACTTGAATGACCGGTATTTGGCAGGAACTATGGAGGAAGTGAGCAGGCTGCTGAAGGTTGGTGGGGTGGCGGTGATATCAACTCCGAATGAAGAGCGGTTGTCAGATTCCGAAAAGTTTTGCCCGGAATGCGGAGCCATATTCCATGAGTGGCAACATGTGAGGAGTTGGGAACTCGGTTCACTGACTGATTATGTTGAGAAGTATGGCTTCAGAAGAATGTCTTATCAAAGACTAAATTTTACTACAACCAGTATGATTCACAAGTTTATTAGAATTGTGAAAATTATGCTTAATAAAAAGATAAATGAACCTCATCTCATTGTCTCGTTTCAGAAAACATCTGTCAATAGTCAACCATCATGAACTTTATCAATAATATTGTGTCGAGGATACATTCAAAATTCATAGAATATACTGCCTTAAGGCCTCTTCTAAACTCTGTAGAAGAGAATAGTTATATCCTTGAGATAGGCGGAGGATATAATCCCCGGTTCAAAAAAGATAGATATTGTAACGCATACCATCTTGACCACTGTGACACAAGCAGTCTGAGGGCAAAATATGTTAAAGATGGTACCGTATCCCATCTTGTCGACCAGATTCAGTATGTGGATTTTGTTTATAACGGTTCCCCAATCGAAACAATAATCCCCCCTCCTCTCAGATTTGATTACATCTACAGCTCCCATGCAATTGAACACCAGGTAGATTTAGTAGGGCACCTGAGGTCGCTGGAGCATCTGCTCGCGCCCCAAGGACGGATCATCCTGGTGATCCCGGATCTGCGGGCATGTTTCGACAGGTTCCGTTTTCCTACTGTCACGTCTGACGCTCTTGCCGTATATTTACGAAATCAAAAGATTCATCAGGGTAAACAGGTTTTTGAAGCCTTGGCTCAAAGTATTAGTTTAAATCCAGGAAGAACAATTCGACAGCGAGAACTTATTAGAACAACTTTTAGTCATCCTCTACAGACTGCATATGATGCTATGTGTCGAGCTGAGCGTGATGATGCTGCATTTAGCGATTTTCACGCATGGACTTTTACACCATCCTCATTTCGTTTGATGATACTAGAGTTGTTTTTATTACATTTGTTGCGGCTAAAACCACTATTAATAACAGCCAGTTACGGGAACCAGTTTTGTGTGGTTCTAGAGATGACCGACCCGAAAGAGATGAATAGTTTAATTGATAAATATGATAAGCAACGGCTCAAATTATGCAGAAAATTGTATGTAAAATTATAAAACCTGGATAAACTATGTGTGGTATTGCTGGAATAATTAGCAGGAACTCAAATCCTTCCATAATGCGGAAAAATATTAGTTCTATGATTCAACAATTGCATCATCGGGGACCCGACGATACTGGTGTTTGGGTTGAAGAATCTGTTGCAATTGGACACAAACGTTTGTCCATTCTTGATCTCTCTACGCAAGGGCATCAGCCCATGATATCGCTCTCAGGTAGATACATATTGGTGTTTAATGGTGAGGTTTATAATCATGCCTCATTACGGATCGAGCAAGAACAACGTGGATGGTTTTTTGCTGGTCACTCTGATACGGAAGTCCTTCTTTCATTTATAGAAGATATTGGCTTAGAACGGACACTCAAACGGACAATTGGCATGTTTGCCATAGCTGTCTGGGATCGCAGAACGCGCACGCTGCAATTAGCCCGTGATCGGTTTGGCGAAAAGCCGCTTTATTTTGGTTGGCATAGTGGAGACTTTTTATTTGGGTCAGAAATAAAAGCTCTTGTCGAACACCCTTTTTTTGACAGGGAAGTTGATCGCGGTGCCCTTAATTTGTTGATGCAATACGGTTATATCCCTTCACCACATTGCATTTTCAAGAATACTTTTAAACTTAAACAGGGATCAATTCTTACCATTACGATTCCTGATGAGCATGATCGCTTGTTGTCTCCGGACAACTGTCATCAGAGAATTCATCAGTACTGGTCTGTAGTGGATGTTGCTATCTCTGGAATGACATCGCCATTTAAAGGAACATATGATGATGCAGTAAATGAAGTTGAAGGCTTGCTCTCCGATGCCATTAGCTTACAGATGCAAGCGGATGTACCTTTAGGCGCTTTTCTTTCTGGAGGGATAGATTCTAGTCTTATTGTAGCATTAATGCAGAAGCAATTAAACCGTTCCGTTAAAACTTACTCTATTGGATTTGCGAATAAACAGTTTAACGAAGCCGTGTTTGCAGGGATGGTGGCTAATTATTTGGAGACTGATCATACTGAACAGTATGTATCATGTAAGGATGCTCTTAAAGTCATATCATTATTGCCAGCCATGTTTGATGAACCCCTCGCAGATTCATCCCAAATACCGACATACCTAGTTGCAAATTTAGCGCGCAAAGATGTGACTGTCTCACTCTCCGGTGATGGTGGAGATGAAGTCTTTTGCGGTTACCCACGCTATGTGTATGGTAATCGATTTGCTTCAATGCCTTTTCGTAGAGCAGTGGAGCACTTTCTCTGTTATTTGCCGCCACGAATGATTTCTTGGCTAAAGACTCCTGCTTTGACTGACAATTCACCTGCCTCTAGAATTAAAAGAATCTATAATTTAGCGGTTGCTTCAACGCCTCGCGTGATTGCACGTCAGTTGTCAGTTCATCCAGCCTTAGACTTGGTTAAAGGTACTTCTGTTGTGCCTATGACAGTTTTTGATGTTGAATATCCTCGGGTGCTTGAAGGGAACTATTTACAACTTTCAATGGTCATGGATAAGTTGAGTTACCTCCCCGATGATATCTTGGTGAAGGTTGATCGTGCAACTATGGCGGCTAGCCTGGAAAGTCGGGCGCCTTTCCTTGACCACCGTATAACCGAATTTGTCACCAGTCTGCCAGTTGCTTTTCTGTTTGATGGCCACTCCACAAAGAGAATTCTTAGAGATATCTTGTATCGTCATGTGCCAAAGAACTTAGTAGATCGTCCCAAGTGTGGTTTTAGTATACCTTTGGCTGACTGGCTTCGGAATGATTTACACGATTGGGCCATGGACCTGTTTTCCAGCGATTTGTGTGATGATCTGCTTGACATGCGTTACTGTAAAGAGCTTTATAGAATCCACAATACATCTAAAGATGATCTTTCCCGCATTAACTGGACAATCCTTTCTTTTCTATCTTGGGCGCATGAGTGGCTATGAATCAGCGCATTGTTCTCTATACATGTATAATCGGTGGATATGACGACTTATTAGAGCCAGGTTTCATTGATCCTTCTCTTGAATTTGTTTGCATCAGCGACAGGCCACCACCGCAGGGAAGCGTCTGGCGATATGTCCCTGTCAAAACCTATTTCGGCGACAAAGCGGCAATCAACCGGTACGTGAAGATGCATCCACATGATTATTTTCACGATGCCGACATCAGTATCTACATAGATGGTAATATCCGCATAGTATCTTCACCGGCTGCCCTTGCCCAGGATGCGATGAGTCACGCCCCCATCGCGCTGTACCAGCATTTTTCGCGTAACTGCATTTATGCCGAAGCAGAAGAGTGCGCGGCAGTTGGGCATGCTTGGTTTTGGCGGATCTATGCACAAATGAACAGGTATCGCAGGGACAGATATCTGGCTGGTAACGGACTTTATGAAGGAAATATCATTATTCGGCAGCACAACCGGCCGGAGATCATCCGTCTCATGGATCTCTGGTGGGCCGAGTACCATCATGGGGTGCGGCGTGACCAGTTGAGCCTGCCGTATCTTATCTGGAAGACGTCCACTGTTGTTCAAAATCTTGGGGTCAGTGACCAGCGGTACGGCAGGGCGGTATTTTCACTCGATTCGATTCATGGCGGCCATTCGCTTCTGACTAGGATTCGCGGCATGATCAACCGGCGAATCCTCACCCTCTGTCCAATCAGGAGATGACTGTCGCCAGGTTCGTCACCTGGCGTACGTTGGCATATTGGAACCATCACCTATGACTTGTGTACCGGCAGATACATCTGATCAGCAGAAAGTCGCCGCTGTCGTGGTCGTGTATTTCCCCGACCATGATGTCTATGGCAACATCTTGTCGTATCTTGACCAGGTTGATCTCGTTATCCTCGTGGATAATTCAGACGTACCGGCAACTAACCTCTTGCAGGCATTTGCCGGTGAATCGCGGGTAATGCCGATCATCAATGGTACGAATCTCGGCGTCGCGACTGCGCTAAATCAGGGGGCTTGTGAAGCGCGTCGGCACGGCTGCAGGTTTCTGTTGACCATGGATCAGGACAGCCGTGCTACGCCAGGCATGGTCGATACGCTTAAAGATCTGTTCGTTGTGCCGAACCTCGTCCGGCTGGCAATCGCCTCCCCGTTTCATCTCACGTCCATAGGCTGCAAGCCGGATGAGACGAAGCCACCCTTTGAAGAGTGTGATACCGTATGGACTTCCGGCAACCTACTATTGCTTGATGTCTATGACGTAGCCGGACCATTTGTCGAGGAGCTGTTTATCGATTTTGTTGACCATGAATACTGTCTGCGTCTGCGGCGGCTCGGCTACAGAGTTGTTCAGTCGAACCGGGCGGTGCTTCATCATGCGATCGGCATCGATCTTCGTTCAATCAATCTGCCGTTTCGGCAGATCATCATTTCTAACCATTCCTGCCTTCGAAGGTATTACATTATGAGAAACCGACTCTGGGTGGCAGCACAATATCCAGAATTTAAGCGTTTCATCTGGGTTGATCGCCGGCGTATCTTGGCAGAAATTTTCACGATTCTTATTTTCGAGAAGAATAAGTTGGAAAAGTTCAGGATGATTATCCTTGGCTTGAAGGACTATCTGAGTCGGTCAATGGGCAAGTTTGATACGAGTCGAATCGACAAGGGAATGCATCGTAGTGTGTGAGATCAGTATTATCATAGTGAACTGGAACGGTGCCCATCATTTGCTCGGTTGTCTTACGTCTTTGATAGAGCAAACATTTAGAGATTTTGAAATAATCATTGTAGATAACGGATCTTCGGACAATTCCGTTTCCTATATCAGAGATAATTTCCCTCAGGTAAGACTAGTTTGCCTCGACCATAATAGGGGCTTTACAGGGGGGAACTTAGCCGGATATGAAGTTGCACAGGGGCGTTTCATCGCCTTGTTGAATAATGACACTCGTGTTGAACAGTCATGGCTTGAAAAAATGCTGGAAGCTATGCAGTCCGATAGGGGCGTGGGAATATGCGCTAGCAGAATTGTCATTGACGGAACAGATCTGATAGACAGTATTGGAGACCTTTTTACGACGGCGTTTTCAGGGACCAAGGTTGGTCATCTCAAGCCGAAGAAGCAATACGATCGTCCCCACCATGTACATGGTGGGTGTGCTGCTGCTATACTATATCGACGCAGCATGCTTGATGAAATCGGTTTTCTCGATGATGATTTTTTCTTCAACCATGAGGATACCGATTTGAATCTTCGTGCTTGGCTGTGCGGTTGGAAGTGTATGTATGTGCCGGAGGCGATTGTTTATCATAAGGTCAGTGCCACTGTAGGGGAACTGAGTGACATGGCGGTCTATCATTTCTCCCGTAACACTGTGTGGGTTTGGTTGAAAAATGTTCCTTTATCGTTGATGATTAGATTTCTACCGCACAGGTTGGCCTATGAACTGAGTTCCGCAGTATATTTTTGTGGCAACGGCAAGTGGCGAGCTTATCTGTGTGGCAAATGGGATGCGATCCGCTCTTTTCGCCACATGTGGAGGAAACGGGCAAGTATACAGCGGCTCATAAAGTTGCAACATGACCATATATGCAGGGGACTGGTGCCAATCTGGTCATATCTACTGTCAAGGCTACAAAAGTAGCCGTTCCACTCACAAATGTCAGACGTTGAAGGTGTTATGCCCATCAGTTCCTTGTTACAACTGGCAGCAATCCTGGTGACCGTAACAGCAATCTAGTACTGTAAACACCTCTCTTGTACAAATCCGAATTAGATGCTACTATCCATCGCCAATAGTTACGCTAGGAGGGTATAGATGGCGATTATCACCATATCCCGGGAGATGGGGACGGGTGCCTATAACATAGCCACTGAGGTGGCGAAGAAGCTCAAGTACACCTTTGTTGACGGGAACAAGATTG
>Ga0129298_10000413_pt1 | contig 16711 bp, 16 predicted proteins | sample I19B2metaG_FD_94707 | JGI IMG/M metagenome (GOLD analysis project Ga0129298, IMG submission 94707) | Lake sediment bacterial and archeal communities from Gulf of Boni, Indonesia to study Microbial Dark Matter (Phase II) - ​I19B2 metaG | ecosystem: Environmental > Aquatic > Freshwater > Lake >... | reverse complement strand
CCGCACAACATGCATTTTCTGATTGACTTGAATATTTCTTTGTTTTCTCCGCGTTTTATCAGAATATGTATTTCGCGAAGGCTGAATCTTGTGTAACCTGCCGCTGTACATGTTGCTGAGCAACAACCACATTCAATGCAGGTTTTAAAACTGGGCTCTGCAGCCATTATCATTTCAGCAATGCTTCTGTCATTGGCCTCATAGTCAATCTGACGGATCTTTGATATTGTATAACCGAATTTTTCCATATCAGTTACCTTTCGGTTTCAGATATTCAGTGACCTCGGCAACTGCCGACCTGGCATGCGAAATGGTCTCCGTTATATTCATCGGTGCAGTACATGTACCGGCATAAAAGACACCCTCTATATTGCCGGTATTACTTCCAAAATGATGGTCAGAAGATTCGAAAAACCTGTTTTCTCCCCTTTTAAAATTTCCAAGTTCAGCCATACTTTTTCCCCCTGCCGACATTTCCATACCCGCCATCAGCACCAGAAGGTCAAGTTCCATCTTTAGCGGTCTTCCGGCAAGAGTGTCCTCAACCTTTACTATTATTTTGTGATCTATTGATTCACTTGCTTCCGATACTTTACCCCTTATAAATGTCACACCCCATTCTTCCTGGGCTTCCCTGTAAAGTTCTTCATAATGTGCTCCGCCCATTCTCATATCCATGTAGAAACAGAATACTTTCGAATCACTTATATGTTCCTTTATCTCAATTGCCTGTTTTACGGCTGTGACACAGCAAAGCTTTGAACAATAAAGGTTTCCAACCTTCTCATCTCTTGACCCTACACAATGTACCATTCCAACTTTTTTAGGAACAGACCCATCTGCCATTGTAATCTTTCCAAGCCGGAACATTTTCTCAAGGTCTGCAGATGTAATCACATTGTCATATATGCCATACCCATATTCCTCTTTTCTGGAACTGTTAAAAAGGTCGAAACCTGTTGCGACCACAACCGCATCGGCCAACAGTTCTTTTCCCTTATTTGTCAGTATATTAAAATGGCTGTGATTCTTATGGAATTCTGAAACAGTGGTGCCTGTCAGAATGTGAATATTATCAGCTGAAACAAGTTCATCAAGATACTTTTTCACCTCCATGCTGTCCTTCCTGTCGGGAAAAAGCTTATACCAGTCAACAACATGTCCGCCGGTAGCCTCCTTCATCTCAACCAGAGTAACCTGAATTCCGGCTTTGGACAATCTTCCGGCGGCCTCAAGCCCTGCTACTCCTCCACCTATTACCAAAACATGCTTATTCATAAGGTCAGGCATGTATTAAGGTATTAACTTCCTGTTTTTTTCTGTTTTTGCCAGTATTGTACTTATCCTCAGGGGAATATTCTATCCCTATTTTATCGAGGATAGGTTCACAGTCGGTCTGATGCATCTGAAGCCCGAGATCCCATGGATCAAAGCCAAGTACAAGACCGGCAACCTCTTCGTATGTGAATACCGGAATACCTTCACCATTCTGTCCGTACCTCTTACCCTCCATTTCATTTATAACATACTGCCACCTGTCGAGGAACATAGGGCAGCCGGGGCAATTAGTAATTATCATATCGGGTTTGAATGGTTTCATCGATTCAAATTTTTCCTTTGAACATGCAACTGAAAAACCCCTGTTGGCCTGAATAAGATATTGCCTGAAACCGAATCCGCAGCAATGTCGTCTTTCAGGGTAATCAACCACTTCCCCGCCCCACTCTTCAATCATACCTGCAAGCACATAAGGGTATTCAGCACCACCCACTCCCTTCGATGGAAACATCTTTGCATAATGGCAGCCTATATGATCGACAACTTTCAGGGGTGCCCCCGTATTCTTGTTGATCAGTTTATACCTGGCTTTGGCGGCTATCTCTTTTCTGAATTTATATATTACATCACTTGCATGTGCAAGATTGGAAGGTATTTCAAATTCCCTGCCCGTGGCTTTCTTAAGCTGACGCCTTACTCTCTCCTCCACTTCAGGAAAATGATGCCAGGTATCAAGTATCTCAGTGTATAGCCCGAAAGATGTAATACATGAAGGCAGATAGTTCTTGTACCCGGCTTCAGTCATAAGTGCAAACTGGCGTGCAACAACAGTCATAGTCGTTTCAACAGGAACCACATCACCGTGATAGCCTATTCCGGAACATGTCGTATGACAGGGATGCTCGTATATATCTTTGCCGAGTATCTGCTTCATAATTCTGAGGAATGTAACCTCCGAACCGGGGAAGAAGTTCTGTCGTACGCAGCTTCTTACATAGAAATAATTGTCATCAGCTATCTCTTTCTGGTATTCACTCCAGATTGCCCTTTTACCATCGTACTTCATTCCTGTTCACATTTATCTGTTATGGGTACCATTATTTGTTGTATAGATATGCCTTATGTACTCATTATCAATGCCTTCAGGATCAAGATCAAGATCCATCTCCCGGGCTTTCTTCCTCGAAAATGATTCTATCTTCTCATATCTCCCGATTCCACCGGTAACTTCAAAAATCCTCCGAAGCTCTTCAAGCGCCTCCTGTGGTATTTTTCTTAGAATTCCGGGGCCATCACCTTTGTAATTTCCACCAAGACGCTCGAGAAGTTCTGCTTTGTTTTCCTGAACCCATTTCCATACCGGCCCCTGTTCAGGGTGCATGGCAGTACTTATGCCATCGAGATAGAGGCAATATCCTGTATTAAGTATCCATTCACCAATAATTCTCTTTATGACAAGCTGCTGCCGTCCTTTCTCCGATTCGACAAAATATCCAAGTTCCTGAGACAATCCGCGTAATGCCATTATTATTAATCCGGGAGCATTACCCCTCGGACACCTTGTTTTACATGACATGCATTCACCGCAATACCATATCTCTTCCGATTTTAACAGATTAACAATCTCGTCATCATTCTGAGACTGAACAATATCTACTATTCTACGCGGATCATAACAGTAAAACTCAGCTGCAGGGCAAATTGCAGTACATACTCCGCAGTTCATGCATGCATTAAGCCCCTCCTCAAAACGGATATCGTCTAGCAGATTATCGTATAGTTTTCCCACAGGATGAGAATAGGCTTATTGTTATTTTATTAACACAAAATTAAATCACCCTGATATAGTTCCAAAGAGGATTAAAGCCTATTTACATTGGGGTATTTATACGTAGTTGGGGGCGACGGGCGACAGGCGACGGGCGACAGGTAAGACAAAAGGCGGAAGGTGAAGAACCAGGAACCAGGAACCAGCACCTAGCAACACGATTCGTCTCTTAACTTCTAATTTTAACTCCGATCAGTTTTTTAACATTTTCAACATCTTTCTGTTCTGAAAGTATCACAGACACTGGTCGTATTGATCCGAACCTCCTGGCATTCCTGAATTCATCCTTCATTTCTTCAGGAATATCACTGCAAAATACAAGAGCTTCTGCCTTATCACCAAAATAAAAGGTTATTCTGAAAGACTTTTCAAAAACAGCTGCCCAGAAAAGTGTTTTTTTCTTCTGAACAAATTTGAATAACCATTGCTTACCATCTTTATAATAGTTCCAGCTTCCCGATACATCCTTATAATTGCTTTCAGCATGTCTGAGCAGAGATTTCCATAAATCCATCCTGCTGCCAACTACTGATGCAATAATCTCATCATCAGGCATTATTGAAGGATCTGTAAATTGTGCTTTGGATAATTCTGACATAAAATATTTTCAATACAAGATAGAACTTTTATAGAATCTGATCCATTAACCACAGAGGTCACAAAGTCCTTCGCCTTTGGCTCAGGATAACACAAAGAGCACAAAGAAGAAAGTATGAATCCAGACTTTACCTTTGTGTACTCTGTGATAACTCTGTGTTCTTTGTGGTTAAAATTAAATATCTAATTTTGATAAACAATCATCTTATACCAACAAAAATGAAAACTATACCAAACAGCAGGTTTTTACTGTTTTTTTTAACTGTTTCAATCATTTTTTCACTTTACTCCTGCAAAAAAGAGAAAGTGGTAAGCCTTAAAACACTTCTTTTTGAAATGACCGACAAAAATGCAATCACAAAGATTCCTGTACCATTCTATAATCTGAAGCAGTTCAGCAGCTACGACAGGAAATCTGTTTCTCCTGACAGTGAGGGTTGGTTCGCAAATGATGATTATACCCAGTTCCACGGCATTGATACATCGAAGGGAAGAAAAGAATATATTTTGCTCGACACTGACGGCCCGGGTGCTATAGTAAGATGGTGGATGACATTTGCAGGCGAAGGTTCACTGAATGGGACAATAAGATTATATATTGACGGAAATACCTCTCCTGTTTTTGAAGCAGATCCGCTTAAGTTTTATGGTCCGGACCTGCTGGCTGGAGCACCGTTAATAAGTTCGGTTTCACCCGATACAGAAATTGAAAGAAGAGGGCATAATCTTTATCTTCCAATACCGTTTTCAGATCATTGCAGGATAACTTATGAATGCGATGCAATTATGATAACTGACAGTACACGAAAGCCAAATATATATTACAACATTTGTTACAGGGCTTATGAACAGCAAACAAAAGTTGTTTCATTCTCAATGGAAGAATTAAAAAATGCGTCAGCATTGATTACTTCAGTAAATAACATACTTTTAAAAGCTGACTCAATCGCTGTGTCAGATATTAAGGATAAATACAAATTAAATGAGACTATTAACGCTGGTGATTCGGCAGCAATTGAAATTAACTCCAGGAATGCATCTGTCCGAAAGATCTCACTTAAATTATCGGCATTCGACACCGACCAGGCACTGAGATCAACTGTATTGAAGATTAGTTTTGATAACAACAATACAGTATGGGTTCCTGCCGGATACTTTTTTGGTACCGGATCAAAAGAGACATACTCTTCAACATGGAACAGCAGGGTTGACGGGAAAAATATTATGGAAGCTTACTGGATAATGCCTTTCCGGAACAATTGCAATGTTTCACTGCTTAATCTGGGTGAACAGGAGTTAAAGGCTGAACTTGATGTAATTACCTCGGATTACAAATGGAATGATAACAGCCTGTATTTCGGAGCTTCATGGCATGAGTATCACCAGATACTCGCCGCAGGTTCAGAGGTTGCCGGAGGAACCGGACTTCATAAGGATATCAACTATGCTGATATTAAGGGAACCGGAGTTTATGCAGGTGATGCGGTAACTGTTTTTAACACAACAGATGCCTGGTGGGGAGAGGGTGATGAAAAAATATTTGTTGACGGAGAAAGATTTCCTTCAAGCATTGGAACAGGCACAGAGGATTACTATGGTTACGCCTGGTGCAGACCGGAATTATTCACCCATCCATTTATTGCACAACCCAGCGGAAGCGGAAACTTCCACCCTGGTTTGTCAGTCAATATGCGTTACAGGAATCTTGATGCGGTTCCATTCAGGTCATCAATAAGTGCGAATATAGAATTATGGCACTGGCGGCCTGCAGTGATCAATTACGGGCTCACTTCATACTTCTATGTAAGGACACCATTTGATATAAACATCAGGCCTGACCGGGAAGAGGCTCAAGGGCCTGTGCCGGTTGATCCTGAGAAACCGCTTTAATATCTTCCATTGCCGATGTAACACTGCCGTATCTCCATGCTCTCAGCAGAATTTTCAGAATGAAAAGAATCTGAGTCAGAATAAAGAACAAAAATACTGCTCCGCCTGTATCAGGCTTTGCTGACAGAAGTTTTGATGCTGCAAATGCACCAAGAACTGTCTGAACAGTCACAAGAATCAGCATCATCGGATATGAAGTTAAGAATGTTCTGAAGGTTTTGCTGAAACCAAAACCTATGGCTCTGAATGGTTTCTTCTCTGAATGATTTACCTGCCATGCCCTGGCATAATCAGCTACCAGCAGAAAGACCGGCAGCAATATGGCAAGGATAATAAGTGCAATCTTAATAGTTTTTCCCATAGAACCGGGTTCAGGTGATCCAGATTCGCCTCCGGATACAATAAAAACCGGAATACCACCAATTATTGCTGCTGCGAACATCAACATGGCAATAGTAATGAGAATTATTATCATAAAAGACCAGAAATTTTCAGCGGCACCGGCAAAAAACCGGCTCAGGGTTTTTGCTTCATTTTTGCTGTCCAGTATTGAAAAGAGGCCACCTGTAACAAATACATTCAGTATAAAACCAAAGAAAAGTACGAGTAAAAATCCTATTGTCAACATTGGCATAATTACACCAACTCCGGTTATCAGGTCGGTAATAACATCAATATTAATGGTTTCTGCAAAGAGTTCTGTCACCATACTTGAACCAAGCATACTTTTGAAACCGGACTTAACCGGCAGAGCCAGCAGGCTGATCAGGAAGAGGATTAATAACCAGATTACAATAACTCCCTTCCATGCCTGGAGTGAACGGATAGCTCCGGATTTTAAGTGAGTGAAAATCTTCATAATGGGTCTGTTTACAATGAAATGAAATTCAGAAAATACTGCATAAAAACAATAAACTTATCAATGTACCTACGCACTGGTACTCTGTCAGGATTATCAGTCCGTGAATTATTTGTGAAATTGATATCCATTCTCAGCTTATATTCAGGATCGATCTTTACCCAGTCAATCTGCCTTGTTCCTGTGTAGGTAATGTCTTTAAAACGTTCTTTCCCATCCCAGGTTTCCATTACGGTGTCCCCATTTTCAAAATGGACCATTATGTCGACTGGAAGTATTACATCCCCGGGTCTGTACAACCTGACAGTAGAAGTATATATGCTATCATCTTTTGTAACATTTGTTACAAGCCTGTGAGAATCAGCTTCAGAAATAATTCCTTTGAAATCGCGGACTTTTACATTACTGAAGCCACTGACTTTGAAGTCAACAATACCTGTTCCGTAAAGTGTCTGATCAAAGAACCAGTTCATATCACTGCCAAACTTATCTCCATGCATCTTTGTAACTACTTCATTTACAACATTTATGAAATCCTTTCCTGAGGGGTGCCTGAATGCCCACTTCCTGTAATATTCCCTGAATATCTCATTTGTTGTCTCTTCTCCCAAAATTCCCATCATTGTATAGAGAATCGTGGTAGCCTTGGTATACGACATCATAGCGTAAGTTCCGTGCGGATAGTTCCATGAGTATTCCCCGTTTGTGGTAACCTGTCTGGCAGGTGAACCAACATAAGATGTACGTGAGTACGATTTATCTGCTATTTTTAACAGAGGGTGATCCAGCAAACCAGAGTTTTCGCCCCAGTAATGGTCCATAATCCTTGCTTCCCAGAATGAGTTAACACCTTCATCAAGCCATGGCTCCTCAAACTCATTGCTCGCAAGAATTCCCATAAAATAAGCATGTCCGAATTCATGTACTGTCACCATTTCGGGTATATGCAAAAATTCCGGTATTTTATCGGCAGATGCAGAAGTAAAAAGAGTGGTGTATTCCATTCCGCCGGCAAATCCCCCAATTGTAGGCGGGTCAACAAAGGTAAGGTGGGACCATGGGAAGGGTCCCACATTATCGGTCAGGTACTCAAGTGCATTCTTAACTGCACGGAATTGTCTCTCAACCTGATCCTTCCTGATATGTGGCAAAAGAAGGGTTATCTTTACATGCTTCCATTCATCGTTATAAACAGCATACCCGGGCCAAGTGGTCCAGGCGAAATCAACAATATCTTCAGCCCGGTATGTAAGAGTTTTGGTTTTACCGGCAGTATCCTGAACCTCTTTAATAAGCATCCCTCCCGAGCCGGTAACATAATCAGCAGGTACTGTAATATCTACATCGTATACACTGTGGTTTGAGTAGAATTCCGAATTCCTGTGGAACTGGTGACAATTCCAGCCTCCTGTTGTTGCATATCGCATTCCTGCCGGTTCGAAAACACCAAATTTAGGGAACCACTGTGCCACAAAAAAATAATCATCGGCAAAACCTGTTCTGAATGACCCTTTGGGAAGTTTTGTTTCAAAATTTACCTTTATAAAAACAGTGTCTCCTGGTTTTGAAGGTTCAAATGTCAAAATTTTTATAACTGTCTGATCATCGGCATTATTATCATCAGGACATATAAAAGTCATCTTCTCAAGAAGGTCATTTCCCTTTCTGTCTTTAAAGCTTTTTATGTCGATCCAGCCAAAATCGATCTTCTTATCGATAAGGTTCAGACCAGCATCTTTGTTGAAAGTTGACTTGTTATTCCTGAATGCATTCATATAAAGATGAAGCTGAATATCCGGTACAATATCTGTCGATTTGTTCACCCAGTAAGCCTCCATCTCACCTGTAACTATCTTTGATTCAGGGTCAAGCCTGGCATCAATCTTATAATATGTCTGCCGTGCACTCAAAGGTTCCTTGTTGACTATCTGTGAAAAAACGGATATAGAAACAAAGAAGCATGCAATAAAAAAGAGGAAGAGTTTTTTCATCAGTTATAAATTTGTTCCCAAGATAATTATTTCCCAAATACCTTAACATTCATCAGTGTTATTAGAAGATTATCAATTTTTTTCCCTGAGAAATGACCTTTAAAACAGACCTGTGTTAAAAAAATAACATCATAATTATCATATATATGTAAATAGCTACATAAGTCGATTTATATTTGTACTGTTAATAAATTAACAGAAGGATAAAAATGAAAAGATTATTGATTCTTGGTGCCGGAACCGCAGGCTCAATCATGGCGAATAAAATGCGCAAACACCTCAGCGTCTACGAATGGGGCATAACAATTGTTGACAAGGAACAGGATCACTATTACCAGCCCGGATTTTTATTTATCCCATTCGGGTTTTATAATAAAAAAGATATTGTAAAAAAAATAAAAGGATTTATTCCTAAGGGAGTAGAGTTAATCTATTCAGAGATTGAAAAGATTGACCCGGATAATAATAATGTGATTCTGAAAAACGGATCCTCATTAAACTACGATATCCTGATAGTTGCAACAGGAGCAAGAATCAGTCCTGATGACACACCCGGACTAAAAGGTGAACTCTGGCATAAAAGCATTTTCGATTTCTATACCCCAAAGGGAGCATCGGCTCTCTGTGAATTCTTCAAGACATGGAAAGGCGGACATCTTGTAATAAATATTGCAGATAACCCTGTTAAGTGTCCTGTAGCTCCTCTCGAATTTGCATTTCTGTCAGATTATTATTTCACACTCAGGGGTATGCGTGATAAGGTAAACATCACTTATGTAACCCCTATGTCCGGAGCATTCACTAAACCTAAAGCTTCCAAAGCATTGGGAACCCTTCTGGAAGAAAAGAATATCAACCTGGTAACTGATTTCTTCCTCGGTGAAGTTGACAATACCAATAAAAAAATACTCGACTTCGGAGGAAGGGAAGTTCCATTTGACTGTCTTGTTTCAATCCCGCTGCACACAGGTGATCCTGTAATTTCGACAAGTGGACTGGGTGATGAATTTGGTTTTGTGAAAGCTGATAAGAATACACTGCAGTCGGTTATTAAGGAAAATGTTTTTGTTATTGGAGATGCAGGTAATTACCCTGCCTCAAAAGCAGGTTCAGTAGCTCATTTCCAGGCAGATGTTCTTGAAAATAATATTCTTAATTTAATAAAAGGAAAACCACTCAACGCTTCTTTCGACGGACATTCCAATTGTTATATTGAAACCGGTTTCGGAAAAGGAATTCTTATTGATTTCAATTATGTCACTGAACCGCTGGCAGGAGTCTATCCTGTACCTGTTGTAGGCCCGTTTTCACTGCTTAAGGAAACCCGCATAAACCACTGGGGAAAACTCCTGTTCAAATGGATATACTGGAACATCCTTATAAAGGGAAGAAAACTCCCCGTTACTGATCATATGTCGATGGCAGGCAAAATATCTGCCTGATTACCTATACTTTGAACTTTGAACTTTTAACTTTTAACTTTTAACTTTTAACTTTTAACAATTATGGCACAAAAAACTTATGCAGGAGTAACAGTTGACGTCAATGATGAAGGTTACTTAACAACACCGTCCCAGTGGACAAAAGATATCGCACATGAGATTGCGAAAGAGGAAAATATCACTCTTACAGATCAGCATTTCGCAATCATTGAATGGCTCAGGAACAGACACAATGCAGGTGATGCTCTTTCAATCAGAAGCATCAACCACTCAGGTGTTCTTGATGTAAAGACATTCTACCAGCTCTTTCCGGGTGCTCCCCTGAAGAAAGCCACAAGAATTGCCGGTATTCCAAAACCTGCAAGCTGTATCTGATCCTTATATCCAAAACTTTAAATCTGATAATATGACTACTGACAAAAATTTTCCGGTTAAAAAGGTAAACATCATTTGTGCCAAAGGTGCTATTGAGGATGTTTATGCAACACTCGTTATGGGAAATGGAGCTGTAATGGAAGGCATGGAAACAAATCTTTTCTTTACATTCTTCGGACTCGATGCAATTGTAAAAACCAGGATGGACAAACTTCATACCGGTGTAGTTGGAAATCCTGCACTCAGGTTACCCGGTGGCTTAAGAATGCCCACATGGTTAGGTATAATCCCGGGGATGGAAGCATTCACTTCCTGGATGATGAAAAGCCAGATGGAAAAACTGGATATCCCTCCGGTAAGTGAGTTTCTCGACCTGATTACAGCAGGTGGCGGTAAAATATATGCATGTAAACTTGCTATGGATATGTTTAAATTCAAGGAATCGGATCTCTCTGAACATGTAAGCGGTGTTCTTACAGTGGGTGATTTCTATGAAAAAGCCGGAGGTGAAGGTTCACAGATAATTTTTACCTGATCAGTCAGGGACTATTTTCTGACCGCAAAGAGAGCCAGGTATTTCAAAAATGCATGGTAATCTTTGCGGTTATTTTATTTCAGTTCATTTAATCCCAGAATCGCGGTAAGTTCTTTACCCGGACAAAAAATCCTGTAGGCTTCCGGCCATACCTTCGACAGATAATAATCCTGCTCTTCCCTTATTTTAATAACAAGTTCATCCAATGCAGGATTGCTTAATTCGTTGGGATAGACATAACCGAGTGTATTCAGCAGCTGGTACAGGTCATTATACTTCCCCAGGTTAAGTGTCATTCTTTCAAGCCGTTTCTCAATTGACTTTATTCCGGATGGATTCATAGGACGGAAAAAGTACAGCTGGTAAAGAAAGTCCTTTGATCGTTTTCTGAAATCATGCATCTTTTCAGGTCTCACCCTGTTCCTGCAATCAAGGTATATCTTCCGTACAGTATCAAATGAAAGTCCGAGCAGAACAAACAAATTGTAAGTATCTATTTTCTGCATCTGATTGAACCTCAGCCGGAAATAGGTTCTACTCAGCAATTCATCAATCTCCGCGATACTATTCCTCATATCTTCATCCGGCCCGGGAGGAGTTTCCGGTTTACTCATCAGGGAAGTAATTTTTTCGTTATCCGATAATTTTGAAAAAATGATATGATGCTTCTTCCTCAGTTCCTTAAGTGTCTTTCTGTGGACGGAGGTATCGCGCCAGTGACACATTAACTGTCCTACTCTTTTCAAAGACTGAAGATCCCTGTCAGATAGTGAGTTTTCCATAAGTGGTGCAGTAAGTCTCAGAACCGCTCTCGACTTCTTCATATATACCCTTATATCGTGCACCGCATCGTCATCCGGAATAGCAGATCGTTTCAACAAATCCCTTGATCTGCTGATATATTCTGCTAACACAGGCTTGATTTCCCTTATCCTGATATTTTCTGATCCCATTGATCCAATTCAAAGATTACCCGACTTGTTAAAGTTATAGATTTTTCATCGATCCTTCAAAAATCTTATAATGTTACCAAAATGTTACATCTGCGAAAATCAGCGTGATCAGCGGGAAACTATTTTTTTGATTTATAAATTTTTAATAATTTCGAATGCTCGTTGTTATTTAATTATTACAATTTTTCCCGCTGATAGCGCAGATATGCGCTGATAAATTATTTTAAGATTTTAATATTTTGTAATATGCTGGAAAATGAAATCTCCTATAAAATAAGAGGCTGCATTTTTAGGGTTTATAATTCATTAGGTCCTGGACTTTTAGAATCTGTTTACGAAGCAGCATTGATTTATGAATTAAAAAAGCTAGATCTGGATGTTCAGGCTCAATCAGCAATACCGGTTACTTATAATGAAGTAAAACTTGACCTTGGATTCAGGGCAGATCTTATTGTAGAAAAGAAAGTCTTAATTGAAATTAAATCAGTAGAAAACATTGCTGAAGTTCATCATAAACAAGTATTGACTTATCTTAGATTAACCGGTTTAAAATTAGGTCTGCTCGTCAACTTCAATTCTGAGGATATAGCACAGTCAATATATCGAAAAGTAAATGGATTATAGCAAGTTGCAGTCTATTTGAATATTATGGAATTTCTCTGGTCCATCTGCGAAAATCAGCGTGATCAGCGGGAAACAACAAATAAAAAGCTAAATTTGTACTACTAAATATAATGTTCATATAATGGTTAAGATGAAAAAAGGGCAGCGGATAGGTATTCTGACTGCTGGTGGTGACTGTCCCGGTCTGAACGCAGCTATAAGGGGCGTTGGAAAAACTGCGATTGTGAAATATGACATGGAGCTCGTCGGAATAAGCGATGGCTTCACTGGGATGATTAATAAGGAATACCGTGAACTATCTGAACATGACCTCTCCGGTATCCTTACCCTTGGAGGAACTATTTTGGGAACATCTCGTGAAAAACCATTCAAGAGCACCGGTAAGGGAAAAAATGAGATAAGCAAACCCAAACTGATAAGTGAGCATTATGAACAGATGGGGCTCGACTGTCTTGTATGCATTGGAGGAAACGGCACAATTAAAACAGCGTATCTCCTTTCCCAGGAAGGCCTTAATGTAATTGGGATACCAAAAACCATTGACAATGATGTGTGGGGCACTGATTTAACTTTCGGATTCGACTCAGCAGTAAATATAGCAACAGAAGCAATCGACAGGCTGCACTCCACTGCAAACTCTCATAAAAGAATAATGATTATTGAGGTTATGGGACATAATGCAGGCTGGATAGCATTGTACTCAGGAATAGCAGGAGGTGGCGATGTTATCCTGATCCCTGAAATTGACTATAATGATGAGAAAGTGGCAGAATATCTGATTCACCGTGCCTCGGAGAACAAACCTTACTCTATTGTTGTTGTTGCGGAAGGCATAAGAATGGCAGTCAAAGACAGTTGCTCTGCGGCCCAGGCACTCAGCAGGAAGATCAGGGAGCTTACCGGACTTGACACAAGAGAAACGGTTCTTGGATATATTCAGAGGGGAGGAACTCCTTCACCAATGGACAGGGTGCTCGCAACAAGATATGGAGCTGCTGCAGCAAATATGATCGCTGAGCGGGATTATGGTAAAATGGTAGCACTGAGAGATGATAAAATTGTTTCAGTTCCCTTGTCGGAACCAGCCGGTAAGTTGAAGCTTGTACAGAAGGATGATCCAATGGTCATACAGGCAGAGAATATGGGAACATGTTTCGGTATTTAATTATTTCTTCAACCCCGGTAAATAATAATTAAATCCATATTTATGAAAAAGCTGATTTTTATCCGTCACAGCAAAGCAGAGGAACCCTCACTGGAGATTTCCGACTTTGAAAGATCATTGACAACCAAAGGCAAAACTATTGCAAATACAATGGCGCTCAGACTGAAGGAAAAGGAAAAATCAGCAGGCATTCTTATAACAAGTCCTGCTTTCAGGGCTGTGGAAACAGCTCTGATTTTTGCCGGGATATTCAGAATTCCATCCGAGCAGATTCTTTTGGCAGGGAATATTTATTACAAATTAAACCTTCAGACTTTGCAGGAAGATCTGGCAAGGATTAAGGAAGAAACCGAGATTGTTACACTTTTCGGTCATAACCCTTCATTTACCGAACTTGCAGGTGAACTTAGCAGGGAAGGCTGCAATTTTATGCAGAAATGCGGCATAGTTTGCATATCCTTTAAAATAAGCACCTGGTCAGAAATTGCAAGGAACACCGGTACTATAGATTACTACTTAAAGCCCTGAAGATTATATGAGCAAATATTACATACCAAAGGAGATCAGCTGGCTCTCATTTAACGAAAGGGTTCTCCAGGAGGCTGAGAACAAGGAAGTTCCATTGATAGAACGATTCAAATTCCTGGGTATCTATTCCAATAATCTCGATGAATATTTCAGGGTCAGGGTTGCAACCCTCAAAAGACTCTCATTCTACGGAGTAAAGTCAAAAAACATCCTCGGCTACAATCCCAAGGCAACACTTAAAAAAATTCAGGAGATTGTTATTTCGCAGAATACAAAATTTGAAAAGATCTATACCAGGCTGCTTAAGGAGCTTGCCAGCCATAAAATCCATATTATAAATGAAAAACAGCTCAGCCAGGAGCAGGTGGATTATGTAACCGCTTACTTTCACAAAGAGGTCAGGAACAGACTAATGCCTTTTATGATTGAGAAGGATTCTGAACTGCCTAACCTTACAGATGATGCTATTTATCTGGCTGTTTATCTTTCTAACAAAGACTCACTTAATAAAAGATATGCTCTCCTTGAAGTACCTACAGGGATATTGCCAAGATTCATACAACTTCCAGGAAAAAAGGAAGAGAAATTCATTATTTTCCTCGATGATATTATCAGATTCGGACTGAAGGATATATTTTTCATCTTCGATTTTGATGATATTTCAGCCTATACTATTAAGCTCACAAAAGATGCAGAGCTTGAAATTGCTGATGATATTTCAGAGAGCTACATTGATAAACTATACAAGAGCCTTCAGCAGAGGAAGAAGGGTACTCCTGTCCGTTTTATATATGACAGATGCATACCGCAGGACCTTCTTAAAATAATTAAACTAAAACTGAATATTGGGCCCGATGACGTTGTAATACCCAGTAACAGGTATCATAATTTCAAGGATTTCATGAAGTTCCCGAGTCTGGGTATAAAAGAGTTTTATAATGAGGAGCTTGTTCCTGTCCCCCATCGCGATATACACCAGGGTAAAAGTATCCTTTCAGTTATTAAGAAAAAGGATGTAATGCTCTATTTCCCGTACCATCCTTTTGATCATTTTATTGACATGTTGCGTGAGGCATCTATTGATCCTGCAGTAGAGTCCATCCAGATTACACTATACAGGCTTGCAAGGAACTCCAGCGTAATCAATGCCCTTCTCAACGCTGTCAGAAATGGCAAGGAAGTGACCACAGTTGTGGAACTTCAGGCAAGATTTGACGAGGAGGCAAATATTAACTGGGGTAACAAGCTCCTTGATGAAGGAGTTAAGGTAATCTATGGAGTCCCGGGACTGAAAGTGCATTCAAAACTCTGCCTCATAACCAGGATCAGGAATAATGTCACTGAACGTTATGCTGCCGTAGGTACAGGTAATTTCAATGAAGATACAGCCAGGATCTATACTGATCATCTTCTGTTTACTACAAACAAAAAGATTACCAACGAGGTATTCAAAGCCTTTAATTTCTTCAGTGTCAATTATAAGAAAGATAACTTTTATCACCTTGTTCTCTCTCCTTTCTTCCTGCGCAACAAGGTCAGCCTTATGATCGAAAATGAGGTAAAAAATGCACAGGAAGGAAAGAAAGCATATATCTATTTGAAGCTGAATAACCTTACTGACAAGGAGATAATTGACCAGTTGTATGAGGCAAGCTGTGCCGGTGTCAAAATAAAGCTGATCATAAGAGGAATGCTGTCGCTCGTACCTGAAATTGCCAGGCAGAGCGAAAATATAAAGGCTATCGGTATTGTTGACAGGTATCTTGAACATTCGCGGTTCATGATCTTCTGCAATGGAGGCAACGAGGAAATTTATATTTCATCTGCCGACCTGATGCCCCGGAACCTCGATCACAGGATTGAGGTTACCTGCCCTGTTTTTGACAAGAGCATCAGGGAAGAGATCAGGAATATCTTTAACATCCAGTGGAAAGATAATGTCAAAGCCAGGATCTTTGATGAGGAACAGTCGAATGAATTTGTAAAAAACAACAATAACAGGAATCAGTCACAAATTGAAGTATATAACTATATCAAATCAATTAATATACCTGTCACTGAAAAACAACAGGGGAAATTATGAACATCCATGTTGTTGCAGCCGGAACTGTAATTATACTTTTGATTTCATGGTTCCTGTCAGTAAAACATGGCAGATATCACGGAATTGTCAGATTTTTCGCTTTTGAAAGCGTTTTTCTCCTTTTACTTCTAAATTACAGAGTCTGGTTTAATGATCCCTTCAGCCCTGTTCATCTTATCTCCTGGTTTCTGCTGATTTTTTCAATCTACCCGGTCACAGCAGGATTTCTTTTACTTAAAAGAGTCGGCAGGCCTGACAGTAATTTTGAAAACACATCAGTACTTGTAAAATCAGGAATATATGGATATATCCGGCATCCATTGTACCTCTCAATTTTTTTACTGGGTACCGGTATAGTGCTGAAAGATACCGGACAGCTTCAGATTATACTTGGAACCATTAATACTATTGCCGTTATCCTGACAGCTTTAGTTGAGGAAAAGGAAATGATCACTAAATTCGGTGATGCATACCGGGAATATATGAAGGAAACAAAGATGTTTATACCTAAAGTATTCTGACTACCCACTGCCCCCCAAGGGGGGGGCTTAAGTCCCCCTCTG
>Ga0129298_10000411_pt1 | contig 16750 bp, 11 predicted proteins | sample I19B2metaG_FD_94707 | JGI IMG/M metagenome (GOLD analysis project Ga0129298, IMG submission 94707) | Lake sediment bacterial and archeal communities from Gulf of Boni, Indonesia to study Microbial Dark Matter (Phase II) - ​I19B2 metaG | ecosystem: Environmental > Aquatic > Freshwater > Lake >... | reverse complement strand
TTTCAGCTGCTCGGGGCTCATCTTTTCGGCTGCCTTTACCGGCACGGCGATATCCTTCAGGTGGTTCATCATCTCGATGACCGACTTGAACTTGTTGCGGCGGCCGTATGTGGTCGGGCAGTCATCAAGAATTTCAACAACGGAGAAACCCTTGTGCTGGATCGCCTCGGCGATCAGCTTGTCGATCTGGTTGGCGTGAAAGGCTGTACCACGGGCAACAAAGGTGGCACCTGCGCCGATGGCCAGCTTGGCGATGTCAAATGCCGGGTCAGGGTTGCCGTAGGGGGTGGTGGATGCCTTGTCGCCGGTCGGTGTGGCCGGGGAGAACTGGCCGCCTGTCATGCCGTAGATCTTGTTGTTGAGGATGATGTAGGTCATGTTGATGTTGCGGCGGCAGGCGTGGATGAAGTGGTTGCCGCCGATGGCGGTACCGTCGCCGTCACCGCCTACCAGGATGACATCCATCTCGGGACGGGACATCTTCACACCGGTGGCGAATGCAGCGGCACGGCCGTGGGCGGTGTGCAGGGTGCAGCAGTCCATGTAGCCGGGGAGGCGGGAAGCGCAGCCGATACCGGAGACGATGGCGGTGTTCTCTTTCTTCAGGCCGCAGGCGTCAATCGCCCTGATCAGACCCTTCATGACGATTCCGTGGCCGCAGCCGGGGCACCAGATGTGCGGCAGCTTGCCGGGACGGATAAATTTCTCGTAATCGTATGCCATGTTACTTGACCTCCTTCATCTTATCGAGGATCTGACCCGGATTGATCGGCTCACCGTCAACACGGAAAATGCCGAGAACCGGCGCATTCCCTTCCACAGCGGCCTTCACCACACCGGTGGCCATGCCCAGGTTCATCTCGGGGGTGATGAAAGCTTTTACCTTCTTGGAGAGCTCGAGGATACGCTTCTCCGGGAAAGGCCAGAAGGTGATCAGACGGAACAGGCCGGCCTTGATCCCCTGCTCGCGGGCCTGGTCAACGGCGAAACGGGCCGAACGGGAGGTGGAACCGAAGGCGACAATGATGATCTCTGCGTCGTCACACTTGTACTCTTCCCACTTCATGATGTCATCGGCATTACCCTCGACCTTGCGGACCTGACGCTCCTCCTCGGCCTGGACGTACTCGGCCTTGGTGGTGGGGAAGCCGTCGGGGAGTTTGTTGAGACCGGTAACGTGGAACTTGTAGCCGGAACCGAATGCCGCCAGAGGGGGAACGTCGCCGAATGAAGTGTCATACGGCTTGTACTGTGCCGGCTCGACGGTCGGAGTGGCACGGTCGATGACTTCCAGCTCACCCGGCTCGGGGAAGACAACCCGCTCGCGCATGTGGCCGACGATCTCGTCCGGCATGACCATGACAGGAGTGCGGTACTTCTCGGCAAGATTAAAGGCGCGGACAGTCTCCTCGAAGAGCTCCTGCACGGAGGCGGGAACCAGGCAGATGGCCGGGTGATCACCGTGGGTGCCCCACTTGGCGCTCATAATGTCCGACTGTGACGGGCCGGTCGGCATGCCTGTTGACGGGCCGCCACGCATGACGTTGATAATGACGCAGGGGATCTCGGCGATACAGCCGTAACCGATCAGCTCCTGCTTGAGGGAGAGGCCGGGACCGGAGGTGGAGGTCAGGGCCTTTGCGCCGCCAAGAGCACCGCCGAGCAGTGCTGCCATGGCGCCTATCTCGTCTTCCATCTGGATGAACTTGCCACCAATTTTGGGGAGCTCCACCGACATTACTTCGGCAACCTCGGTGGAGGGAGTAATCGGGTAACCGGCGAAAAACTTGCAGCCGGCATAGAGTGCGCCCTGGGCTGCGGCCTCATTACCCTGAAGAAAAGCAACTTTCTTTGCCACGGGAATTACCTCCTGGATAAAATTTAAGGTGTAACCTTGATTGCGAAATCGGGGCAGCGAAGTTCACACTGCATGCATTTGATGCAGGCTTCAAGATTCTTAACCGAAACAACGAAGCCCTTCATTTCGAGTACCTTGGTCGGGCAGAACTCCACGCAGATGTGGCAACCCTTGCAGTACTTCTCGATAATCTCGATGGTCGGAAGCTTTTTTTCCATCTAATTTCACCCCTTTTTAAATAGTGAGCCAACTGGCGTGACTTTGTATACTGTATACATAACACACTATTTTGGCAACATCAATCTGCTATGATCACTGCCAACAACTAAACATTGCTAATGACTATTTTCTAGCCATTCACTGCTAAAAAAACAAAAGAAGGGCTGGTGCCCTTCTTCTGTTTATCGTGCTGCTAAAAGAAGGATACTAGAGTTCCATCTTGTCCATTGCTGCAACAAGTTCCTTAACCGCGGCAACAGACTTGTCAAGCATTGCCTGCTCGGTTGCATCAAGCTTGAACTCAAGGATCTTCTCGACGCCGTTGGCACCCAGAACGCAGGGGACGCCTACGTAGAGGCCCTTAACCCCGAACTCGCCGTTCAGGCAGGCGCAGGTGGGGAGAACGCGCTTCTGGTCCTTGAGGATAGACTCTGCCATGGCGATGGCGGAGGACGCCGGGGAGTAGAAGGCGGAACCGGTCTTGAGGAGGGCGACAACTTCGCCGCCTGCACCACGGGTACGCTTGACCATTGCTTCCATGACTTCAGCAGCCTTCTCGGCGCCGTACTTCTGCTCGAGAAGCTCCATGACCGGGATGCCGTTGACGCTGGCGTAGCGGACCAGGGGGACCATGTCGTCGCCGTGGCCACCGAGGGTCATTGCGTTGACGTCCTTCACGGAAACGCCCAGTTCCCAGGCGATGAAGGTGATGAAACGGGCAGAGTCGAGGACGCCTGCCTGACCGATAACGCGGTTGTGGGGGAAGCCAGTGATGCGCTGGCAGAGGGTAACCATTGCATCCAGCGGATTGGAGATGACAATGACGAAGGAGTCGGGTGCATACTGCTTGATCCCTTCGGCAACGGACTTCATGATCTTGGCGTTGGTTGCGATTAGGTCGTCGCGGCTCATGCCCGGCTTGCGGGGGAGGCCGGCGGTAACGATGACAACGTCGGCACCTGCGATATCCTCGTAGCTGTTGGTACCTTTCAGGCTAGCGTCGAAACGGTCAACGGAACCAACCTCGGAGATGTCGAGCATTTTGCCCTGGGGGAGCCCTTCGACGATGTCGAACATCACCACGTCACCCAGTTCCCTGAGAGCTGCAAGCTGGGCGAGAACGCCACCGATCTGACCACCACCGATAAGAGCAATCTTCTTACGTGCCATTACTGTTTCCTCCTTGATAAAGTGAGTTGTACCTGCAGAGTTTACAACACAACTGCTTAGATAGCGTCAATAATTGCGTTGAGGGTCGCACTCGGCCGCATGGCCGCGAAACACTTTTCCGCATCCGGACGATAGTAACCACCCATGTCGACAGGCTTGCCCTGGGCGCCGATCAACTCCTCGTTGATCTTGGCCTCGCTGGCAGCCAGATCGGCGGCCACCTTGGCGTACTTGGCTTTCAGTTCGGAGTCCTTGGACTGGGCTGCCAAGGCCTCGGCCCAGTAGAGGGCCAGATAGAAGTGGCTGCCGCGGTTGTCAATCTGCCCTACCTTACGGGCAGGGGACTTGTTGTTGTCGAGGAACTTGGCAATGGCCTGGTCGAGGGTCTCGGCCAGCACCATGGCCTTGTCGTTCTTGAACTGGGTACCTATATGCTCCAGAGAGGCTGCCAAGGCGGAGAACTCGCCGAGGGAATCCCAACGCAGGTAACCCTCCTTGACAAACTGCTGCACGTGCTTGGGAGCGGAGCCGCCTGCGCCGGTCTCGAAGAGGCCGCCACCGTTCAGGAGCGGTACGATGGAGAGCATCTTGGCGCTGGTACCGAGCTCGAGGATCGGGAAGAGGTCGGTCAGGTAGTCACGCAGTACGTTGCCGGTGCAGGAGATGGTGTCAAGCCCCTTGCGGATCCGCTTCAGGGAGTAGCGCATCGCCTGGACGGGTGACATGACCTTGATCGTCAGCCCTTCCGTATCCAGCCCTTTGGCGTACTTCACAACCTTGCCGATCAGTTCGCAGTCATGGGCACGGTTGCTGTCGAGCCAGAAGACGGCCGGAGCACCGGTGGCACGGGCGCGACGGACGGCCAGCTTGACCCAATCCTGGATGGGGAGGTCCTTTACACGATAGAGGCGCCAGATATCGCCGGCCTCAACCTCGTGGCACATCAGCACGCTGCCATCGGCGGCAACGACCTTCACAGCGCCGTCTGCGGCGATCTCGAAGGTTGTCGGGTGGGAGCCGTACTCCTCAGCCTTCTGGGCCATCAGGCCTACGTTGGGCACCGAACCCATGGTGGCCGGATCGAAGGCGCCGTTCTTCTGGCAGTCTTCGAGGATCTCCCTGTACATGGTGGCGTAGCAGCGGTCCGGGATCATGGCGTTGGTGTCCTGGAGCTTCCCCTCTGCGTTCCACATCTTGCCGGAGTCGCGAATCACGACCGGCATGGAGGCGTCGACAATGATGTCGTTGGGAACGTGCAGATTGGTGATACCCTTGTCGGAGTCAACCATGGCCAGCGCCGGGCGCTTGGCATAGACAGCCTTGATGTCGGCTTCGATTTCGGCTTTCTTGTCTGCCGGCAGGGCTTCGATCTTCTTGTAGAGGTCACCCAGACCCATGTTGGGGTTGACGCCGATCTGCTTGAAAGTGGCGGCGTGCTTCTCGAACACGTCGGCATAGAAAACTTCCACGGCGTGACCGAACATGATCGGGTCGGAAACCTTCATCATGGTAGCTTTCAGGTGCAGGGAGAGGAGTTGCCCCTTCTGCTTGGCCACTTCGATCTGCTCGGCGTAGAAGGCGCGCAGGGCCTTCTTGCTGATGAACGAGGAGGAGACCACCTCGCCCTTCTCGGCCTTGAGATTGTCCTTCAGAACCTTGACACTGCCGTCCTTGGCGACGAACTCGATCCTGAACTCCCCACCTTCGCACATGGTGAGCGACTGCTCGTTGGCGTAGAAATCGCCGCAGGTCATGTGGGAGACTTCAGAGATGCTGTCGGCAGCGTAGGCGCCCAGCTTGTGTGGGTTTTTCTTGGAGAAGTTCTTCACGGAGATGGGAGCGCGGCGGTCGGAGTTACCCTCGCGGAGAACCGGGTTGACGGCGCTGCCGAGGACCTTGGCGTACTTTTCCGCAACAGCCTTCTCCTCGTCGGTCTGGGGGTTTTCCGGATAGTCTGGAATCCTGTACCCCTTGGCCTGCAGCTCGGCAATAGCCTCCTTCAACTGGGGTACAGAGGCGCTGATATTGGGGAGTTTGATGATATTTGCTTCAGGGGTCAGGGAGAGCTCGCCGAGCTGAGCAAGGTAATCGGGGATCTGCTGCTCCGGTGTGAGACAATCCGAGAAATTGGCAATGATACGGCCGGAAACGGAGATGTCGCGAGTCTCGACCTCCACCCCGGTCCCCTTGGTGAAGGCCTGCACTATCGGCAGCAGGGAGTAGGTTGCCAACGCGGGTGCTTCATCGATTTCGGTCCAGATGATCTTCTGTGTGCTCATGTTCTCTCCTTGGTTTTGATACGCATATTACGGATGATGTCGCAGAAGATTGTTCACAACTTACAAGCTGGCCATCTGCGGATCACTCATGCTCACGACGATCGAAACTTCACCAACCACCAACAACAAATTTAGCCGCAGTAAACATATTTACTATGCCTAATTGCGCCAAAATTTTGTATACAGTATACAAATAGCAAAGATGGTGTCAAGGAAAATAAGGGGTGAACTCTGGCCGGCAAGAAGGGGTGTAAAGGGTGGGGATAACGCCCTACCTGCCCGACCTTTCGGACGAGTAGCGACGGGCTTCATTGTAGTCGTTGCGATCAAGGTTGCGGGGTATCTTCAGCTGCTGTCCAGGCCAGAGAACCTTGGGGTCCCTGATCTGGTCACGGTTGGCACGGTACAGTAATGGCCAGAGGGATGAATCGCCGTAAACTTCTGGGAGCGCGGCGATCTGGGGGAGGGTCTCGCCCCGCTTAACGGTGTGTCGCGTCGGCATGTCATGGGCTTTCTCGTACCTGGCTCGTTCAGCCCTGCGGCGAGCCTCTGACTGCTCCGCCCTCGCCTCTTCGGCCGCCTTTGCAGCGGCAGCGGCCTCGGCGGCAGCCAGCTCCTCCTCGCGCCTGCGGCGGGCCTCCCGCTCCTTATCCTCCCGGACCTTACGCTCCGCTTCGGCCCTGGCGGCCTCCTCGCGCCTTTTTGCCTCCTGAACTGAGGCCGATTCGAGCAGTTCCGCCTTGTTCATGGCAAACCTGTAATAGTCGTCTGCGGCGGCGATCTCACCCCGGAGATAAGACTCCTCGCCACTGTCAACCGTGGATATCAGGTCTTTAAACTGTGATGGGAACAGCTCCCCGCCACCTGCCTGGCGGACGCGTTCCACCATAAGCAGGGAGTCTTCCCTAAGGAGAGGGATGCCGGGTGCACACCCCGTCAGGAGTGCGCACCACATAAGGCAAGAGATCAGGGTTTTGGCGAACAGTGACAAGCATCCACCTACTTGGCAGTCGTCCTGATACCCAGCTCCCGGAGCTGCTTCTCGTCGACGTTGGAGGGGGCCTCGGACATGAGACAGGTCCCCTTCTGAGTCTTGGGGAAGGCGATGACATCGCGAATGGAGTCGCTGCCGGTGAGGAGCATCACCAGGCGGTCGAGGCCGAAGGCGATCCCGCCGTGGGGAGGGGTGCCGTACTCCAGGGCGTCGAGGAGGAAGCCGAACTTGGCCCTCTTGTCCTCCTCGGAATGGCCGAGCATCTTGAACATCAGGGACTGGATCTGCTCCTGGTGGATCCTGATGGAGCCGCCGCCTATCTCGTTGCCGTTGAGCACCAGGTCGTAGGCCTTGGCGCGGCAACGGCCAGGGTCGGTCTCCACGTAATCCACGTCCTCGTCCATGGGGGCGGTGAAGGGGTGATGAACCGCTGCCCAGCGCTTCTCCTCCTCGTCCCACTCCAGGAGGGGGAAATCGGTAATCCAGACGAACACGTAGCTCTCCTTGTCCGCCAGGCCGAGGATTCGGGCCAACTGGTTGCGCAGCTTGCCGAGGGAGTCGTTGACCACCTTGGGCTTGTCGGCAACGAAAAGGAGGAGATCACCCTCTTCCGCTCCGAAAGCGCTGTTCATCGACGCAATCTCTTCTGGGGTGAAGAACTTGGCTATGGGGGAGTGCCACTCGCCATTCTCGATCTTGACGTAGGCCAACCCCTTGGCGCCGTAAATCTTGACAAACTCGGTCAGGTCGTCGATCTCCTTGCGGGAGAAGCCTGCGCACCCCTTGGCATTAAGCCCCTTTACGATCCCGCCGCCTGCAGCCACATCGGCAAACACCTTGAATCCGGACCCTTTAACCAGATCGGTCAGCTCCACCAGCTCCAGGCCGAAGCGAAGGTCCGGGTTATCGACACCGAAGCGGCGGATAGACTCCTGGTAGGTCATGCGCTGGATGGGGAGCTGAACTTCGACCCCCTTGGTCTCCCTGAAGATGGTGGCGATCAGCCCCTCCATCATGGAGATGATATCCTCCCGGTCGATGAAGGACATCTCGCAGTCGATCTGGGTGAACTCTGGCTGGCGGTCGGCACGCAGGTCCTCGTCGCGGAAGCAGCGGACAACCTGGAAATAGCGGTCGTAACCGGAGATCATCAGGATCTGCTTGAAGATCTGGGGTGACTGGGGGAGAGCATAGAACTGGCCGCGGTTGATGCGTGAAGGGACGAGGAAGTCCCTGGCCCCTTCCGGGGTCGACTTGGTGAGGAACGGGGTCTCGATCTCCAGGAAGCCGTTTTCGGAGAGGTAACGGCGGGTTGCCTGGGCAACCCTGGAGCGGAGGATGATGTTGTCCTGGAGCTGGGGACGGCGCAGGTCCAGGTAACGGTACTTGAGGCGGAGATTCTCGGAAACCTCCACATGCTCGTCCATGGTGAAGGGGAGAGCCTTGGATGGGTTGAGCACCTTGCACTCGCTCACCAGCACCTCAACCTCGCCGGTCTTCAGGTTAGGATTTACCGTCCCTTCGGGGCGGCGAATGACCTTGCCCTTCACCGCCACCACATACTCGCTGCGGATGGCCTCTGCCTTGGCATGGGTCTCAACACTCACAGCCGGGTCGAAAACCACCTGGCCCAGCCCTTCCCGATCGCGCAGGTCGACGAAGATCAGACCACCGTGATCACGACGGCGATGGGCCCACCCCATGAGAACCACTTCGCTGCCAACGTCTGCTGCGCTGATGCCGCCGCAGTAATGGCTCCGCTTCCAGTTGCCGAGAAACTCTATCATGAAAACCCTCCCGAAAAGGTGATAACTCAACATAAATAGCGGCTAAATATACCCGAAAGAGCTCCATGGTTCAAGAGCTAACAGGCAAGCGGATCAAATTACTCCCGGCAGCAAGGGTGGACCTTGTGCGTTGCCGTGCTAGACTTGCTCTAGGAACCGGAAAACCCGCAGCCCTGCTCCGCCGGGCTGTTTACCTGCATTTAAGTCGAGCGGAGATCCAATGTCCCATCACCTGCCCAGAACCGGCTACGCCCGGATGGTGAAGCGGCTCAACAAGTTCCCCCAGGGGGCCACACCCTCCCCTCTGCTGGAGAGCATCCTCGCCCTTCTCTGCAACGAGCGTGAAGCAGAACTCCTCTCCAGGCTCCCACTCTTGCCATTCACCGCCAGGAAGGCGGCCGGCGCATGGAAAACCGGCGAAGCCGAGGCACGCAAGATCCTTGACGACCTCTCATCCAGGGCTCTCCTGATCGACCTGGCCTGTGAAGACGATACGGTCTACTTTCTCCCTCCGCCCATGGCGGGATTCTTCGAGTTTTCCCTCATGCGTGTCAGGACAGACATTGACCAGCAGGCGCTGAGCGAACTGTTCCACCAGTACATCAACGTCGAGGAGGATTTCGTCCGCGACCTGTTTGCCGCTGGCGAGACCAGGCTGGGGCGGATATTCGTCCACGAACCGGCCCTGTCCCCGGAAATCTCCAGCCGAGTCCTTGACTACGAGCGGGCAAGCGAGGTTATCCGCAGCGCCAGACAGATCGGACTGGGGCTCTGCTACTGCAGGCACAAGATGTCCCATCTGGGCAAGGGGTGCGGCGCCAGCATGGAGATCTGCATGAGCCTAAACGCCGTGGCCGATCCACTGATACGCCACGGCCATGCCAGGAAAATCGATGCGGCCGAGGGTCTCGACCTCTTGCAAAAGGCCTACGACCAGAATCTGGTCCAGTTCGGGGACAACGTAAGGGAGGGTGTCAACTTCATCTGCCACTGCTGCGGCTGCTGCTGCGAAGCCCTGCTGGCCATGAGGCGCTTTGCCACGCTCCACCCGGTGCAGACCACCAACTTCGTCCCGGTGCCGGAGCCAGGGAACTGCCGGGGGTGCGGCAGGTGCGCTGCCACCTGCCCGATGGATGCGATCATGCTTGAGCCGGACAGCAGAGAGCGGCCAGAGAAGGGGAAGATCAAGCAGATCGACATGGATCGCTGCCTGGGGTGCGGCCTCTGCGTCAGGGGGTGCAACTTTGCCGCCCTGGCCCTGCAACCCCGCGGCGAAAGGGTCCTCACCCCGGTGGACACCGCCCACAGGGTGGTGCTCATGGCCATTGAGCGAGGCCGCCTGCAGAATCTGATCTTCGACAACCAGGCCCACACAAGCCATAGGGCCATGGCGGCGATTCTCGGCGCCATCCTCAGGCTCCCACCGGTGAAACAGCTGATGGCCGGCAAACAGATGAAATCCCGCTACATGGAGAGAGTGCTTGCACTCGTCCCCCTCCCGAAGGGGATCCGCTGAGCGACGACTAGAGGTCCAGACAAGATACACAGGCGGAGAGTTGATCGAACCGAAGGAAACCGTGCAATGCCCTCGAAAACGATAGACAATTCCGACAAAACAACTCCATGGCGCCTGATTGTCGGCACGGCAGTGACGCTGCTGTCAACGATCCTCTTTCTTGCGGCATTCCCCCCTCTTGAGCTGGTGGAGAACAAACTCTACGACGCCGATTTCCGAATACGTGGCCCGCTGAAACCTCCAGAGGAGATCGTCATTGCCGCCATCGACGAGAAGAGTCTGGAGCGTCTCGGTCGCTGGCCATGGAGTCGGGAGGTCATCTCCAGGCTGATCGACCGCCTGGCGGCTGCAGACGCCGCCGTTGTCGGCATGGACATCATATTTGCCGAGAAGGATCTTCACGACGGGAAGCTGGCCGAATCCATACGCGCAGCCAGCAACGTGATCCTCCCCCTGGTATTTGATTTCACCAGCGGACCGCCCCCTCGATCCGACGAACTGACCTCCATCACGCCACTTACCGCAATTCGCAATCCCGGGCATCTCGCAAAATACCCACCCATAACCGCCCATGGAGCGCTTCTTCCGGTTGAAGCGCTACGCGACAACTCCATGGCCGTCGGCCACATCAACATGCTTCCCGACCGTGATGGGACGGTTCGCTGGGAATCCCTCGTCATCTCGTACATGAACAGCTTTTATCCATCTCTCTCCCTGCAGATGGCCTCTGCCTACCTCGGCATCCCGCAGCAGCAGATTCTCATCGACGCCGGTCGAAACGTCGAAGCAGGTCCCACCACCATCCCCACCGATGCCTGGGGACGAACGGCGATCAACTATTACGGCCCGGGTGGGACCTTTACCCATATTCCAATCGTCGACATACTGGATGGCACGGCCCCGGCGGAGCGTCTTGCCAATAGCATTGTCCTGGTGGGAGCAACCGCCGTCGGCATCTATGACCTGCGCGTCACCCCCTTCTCGGCTGCCATGCCCGGGGTGGAGAAGCATGCCAGCGTCATCGCCTCCATCCTGGAGAAGCGCTTCATCCGTAAAGCCTCCAGAACAGCCAACCTGCTGATCCTAGTCACCAGCGGCCTTTTGCTGACATTTACCATGACCAGGGTGAGGCTGATAGGCTCAATAATCGTAACCCTCCTCATCCTGCTGGTTCTGACTACAGCCGCGATAATGCTCTTTGCCAATGCCGGCTTGTTTATCAACCTGGCCTACCCCTCCTGCAACTTGATCGGTATTTTCGTGGGGATCACCGCCTGCAATTATGCGCTGGAGGAGAAGAGAGCCCGCAAAATTCGCGCCATGTTCTCCAGCTACGTGACCCAGACCATTGTCAACGAATTGATCCAGAACCCCGAGATGGCCAAGCTCGGCGGTGAACTGCGGGAGGTGACCATTCTTTTTGCCGACATCAAGAATTTTACCACCTATGCGAACAGACATTCACCAGAGGAGGTGGTATCTGTCCTCAACGAATATCTGGGGGCAATGACGGACATCATACTAAAATGGGAAGGAACCCTGGACAAATTCATCGGCGATGCCATCGTCGTCTTCTGGGGGGCGCCATTGCGTTCTCAACACCACCCCCTGCAGGCAGTCCACTGCGCCATGGAAATGGCGGCGACCATGGAGAAGCTCGGCCTGGGATGGGCTGAAGAGGGGAAAACCCCTCTCTCCGCTGGCATCGGCATCAACACCGGCCAGGTGCTGGTGGGAAACATAGGCGCCGAGGGGAAGAAGATGGACTACACCATCATCGGCGACCATGTGAATATCTGTGCCAGAGTGGAATCACTCACCAGGCGATACGACTTCCCCATCCTCATCACCGGCAACACCGTCGAAGCGCTCAGGGGAGAAACTGATCTGCGGGGCGTTGTCCTCAGGGGGATAGAAAGGGTAATCGTCAAGGGGAGGGAGGAGCCTGTCGCCATCTACGGACTGGAAACGGCATGCCCCCCCTCTTCACCTGCGCTCATCATCGACTGCCCTGAAGTGGGAGTTGTCCAGCTCCTCGAAAAATAGGGGGCAGATTACCCCATACCCATAGCTGTAACCGTGGGACAAACAAACCATCTCAGCAACGGATCTTCACGGCGAAATGGTAAATGGTGAGGAGAGCGCCCATTCCCCGGTCAGAGAGGAGACCACCAGTATCCTGCATCCGCTCCCGGCAACATTCAGAGTCTCAGGCGGCCCAGACAGGGTGAATGCTCCGGAAACTGCCGGAATCTGAGTCGTGTTGAGCTTTTGCCAGATAACCCCTGGGAACGGATTGCCGGTCGTCTGCGGAGTGACAAGACGCTGTGGATCATCGGCGAGCAGATATACATCCACCATTGAAGCGGAGCCGAAGCCGCTCCAGCTGACGGTCGGCGCCACAGTGCCGTATCTCCAGACATGGGTGGACAGCGGCGAGGTTATCCCCCCCGAAACCGGCAAGTTGGACGCGGCGCTGAAATTGATCACCCCGTTATTGGCCGTATTGGAAAAGAGCCAGTATGTTCTCGTCTCCCTGCGGCGGTCGAAATCCTCGGCTATAAGCTGCGCCGAAGCGTCAATTGCAAGCAGAGGGAGCGTGCTGGAAAATGTTGTCGACATAGCCGTCAATTGCAGATCCCTGTCTATCCAGACGCCCGGATTATAGCCACTGCCCCAGCCGAAACAGGAGAGATTGCCCCTCAGCCAGCTTGCGGCAAAGGCTGTCGGCTGTGCCAGCGTCATGGCCAGCCCCCCCCCGATCCTGGCATCGGCGAGGAAGTGGCCGTCCGTTGCCGACGACACCGGCGCTATCGACAGCGAGGGGAAATGCCCTGTGGTAAGTTCGCTCCTCAGCCATGGCCTGGCGGGGAGGATAAAGCTCCTCTGCTCCACGAGAGAACCGCCGAGATCGAACATGCTTATGGTATAAACAGCCGAATTCGGGATCGAGGCGAGTGCCGCATCATCGAGGGTATAGAGCTCGAACGACCCTGGAAGTCCGTTGTAGGGTGCCGTTGAAAAAGTAAGAGATGGTGAATTCGGTTCCCGGTACATCGGCACCCCCGCCGATGGCAGACCCGGACCGGAGACCAGCGCGCTGCTGATGCCGAAATTGCCGCTGTCCCTCACCGAGATCAACAGACCGGACTCGAAGGGGGGCTGGGGAGTTGCGCTCCCGATCCACCTCACGCTACCACCCTTCAGCTTGGCCTCCGACTTGTAGCCGTTGCCGACAAACTTCCACTCGCCCCCCTCCCGGATCATGACGAAACCGGCGTCCGGGAATGAATAGGAGCCGTCGGAGAAGTACCCCTTGCCAGATATGAGGTATTTCTCGACGAGCGGATCCGGCTGGTAGAGGGAGATGGAGAGACTAGCCATGACCTTCCCCTGCATATCCTTGGTGAATGACCTGATCTCGTCGTTTATGTACTGGCTCCTGGTCATGCCGTCGTTGATCCCGAACTGGAGAGAGTAAAATGGGTCCAGATCGTAAGGGGCCAAACTGCTCCCCCTGGCCTCGATGGTGTCCTTGAAATAGAGGTAGAGCCGTGCCCTGATCGCCTCAAGAGCGTTCTCCACCATCTGCACCGGCACGGACACATCCACCCCGCTCAGGCTGACCCGCGCCGTCCCACTGTAGGGGAGATTGCCATGGCTGTCCTGCGCCGATACGGAGATCAATCTGTCGGCTCCGTTGGGAACGGTGAAGGTCAGGACGACCCCTGCGCTCCCGGAGACAAGGGGAACCGTCCGGCTGATGGTGGCCATGTCCGGAGCTGATATGGCTACGGTGATCACCTTCACCACCGACGGGATGTATGTGGTGGTCGAGGTGGATGACATTCCGGCAAACACGGTTTTCTGACTCCCGGCAGCACCGATCTTGATGGTGATCTTGCTGGTATTGCTCCCATATCCGCCGCCGGAGCAGGCAACCAGGGATACAAGCGTTGCAATAATTGAAACATGCCTCAAGATTGCGTACTTCATATCACTCTCCTCTAACAGTCAGAACCTGACATCCACATTAATATCTGTCGTGGAAGGGACCGGGGGTGGCGGCGGCACTGGGAAGACAACCCCTACGGATACGTTCGTCGTGACGGGCAAGGGCGGCGGCGTGGTAATTGCCGGGAATCCGATATCCACACTGACATTGGTGCTGTTTTGCAGCGGCACCTCTGGTGGCGGCGCAGTCGTGGCAGTGGAGGTTTCGCCCCCACCCTGCGACTGGCTGTCGCCGGCAGCTATCACATCGGACGAAGCTGCCAACACCTGCGAAACAGTTCCACCTGCCGTTGTAACCAGAGGCGGCAAGGAGATTGCCGTTGGGATCGTGTCTCCGGAGGCGGCACTCACGCCGCCTTCACCGCCAGTTGACGGAGTAGGTGCCGGTGTGCCCGCATCCGAAACGGTCTGTGATTGGGTGACGGAGTCGGACAGCCCCCTCTCCATGCGCTCCACCTCTCCGGCGGATACCGGTCTGGGCGGCAGGGGGGGCGATCCGGCAGTAACGGAAGTCAGGGTCGCAGGGGTAAGGATGACCACCTTATCGGGATTGAGCTGATTATAGGTGAACACGTTTCCCTTCTTGACCAGAATCCCCGTAACCAGTCGCTCATAGGTAACGATAAAGTCAGTACCCCTGACTCCTGCTACCGCATTGGGAGTATGGATCTCGAATCTCCTAGCTTTTGCCCCTGCTCCGGCTGCCGTCCCGGCAGGAGTGACTACCGCCTCGACCTTCCCCCTCACGAGTCTGGCCTGTCCCTCACCCTGCCCCCCGGGTCCCAGGCCTATGTCCACCCTGCTCCTCTGGGCTATCTTCAGGATTGTGCCATCGTCATAGAGGAGTTCGGCATAGCCGCCGCTTTTTGTCCTGACGAAGTCACCGACATTGAGCCTTGCACCGGGGAGTGCAGCAATGGCCGGGATCCTCCCCTTTGCCAGTATCTCCACCACTCCGGCAACTCTCCTTATGCTGGCTATCCCATCCCTGGCCATGACGACTGTCGGCAGCAGCAGGATCACCAAGAGCAGCAGGAGGGGAAAGCACCTACAAAGTGTAATTTTCCGCATTTGCCATCCCTTTAGAAGCGCAATTCCATCCCCAGAGTTGCAACATTCCTCTCATATTTGTACAGGGGGATATTCGAGTCTGTTTCTGCATGAAAACAGTGCAGGTTAAGGTAGAGAGCGTGGCATAGGCGCCTCGACAGGGCCAGAGAGATTAACAGGGACCTGTCTTGCCTGTGAACGGCGAAATTGCTATTAAGCGCAAAATCCTGCCTGCTCCCTTCCGCTGAAAGTATGAGGCTCGTATCCTCTCCCAATGGGAGAAGGATATCGCCTAGGAGCCTGTGACCGTAATTCCTCCAGTTCTGCCCATCTGCATCCTCCCGTGAAATCTCGTAGCGCACGTTGGCGAACCCCTTGCCATCGGCATATAGGTAGAGGTATCCCAGCATTGCCGAATAAATGTCGGCATCGCGGTTCTCATGCCCGTCGGCTGGGTGGCGGTAATACCCCCTTCTTGCGTAACCGGCCGCTGCCTGTCCCACATGCCCGGGCGAGAGGAGTGCCACATAGGCAGGTTTCGCGGAAAGCTGCCAGGAGTAGCTTTCATAGCCGAGCAGCGTATGACTGTAGGCAATCGGCAGGGAAACGCTCCCGCCTGACAGCCGGTACCCCGGGGTTAGGGATAGAGACTGGGAGAGCTGGCTGTATTCGGAGAGATTTAAGTAGGAGTTGTTGTGCAGCATGTATTGGGAGTTGAGAATATACTCTCCGCCGGTCGGCATGTCGTAGATGAGGCGCAGAGACTGGCTGCTGCTGCTGTCACTCTTGCGTGGCAGGTTCAGCCCTGCCACATACCCTGCCGGTTTGACTACTGCGTTGTCATCATAATGATAGTTAGCCCCCAGGAAGAGCCGCCAGTTGCGACCGCCATCCACCATGAGGCTGAGGCGCCGTTCGTATTCCCGGGCAAACTCGGCCAGTTCGTTGTCCGGATTGGTGGTAATGACATTCCGCAGAGTATCCAGGGCCGACTGGCGATCATTGCTGTTGAGATAGGCCTGGGCAATCCTGATATCCGCTTGCTGGGAAATGGTCGGATCGGCGCTCTTTGCCCTGGTGAATGAGCGAGTGGCACCGGCAGCATCCCCCTTCTTCAGGAGCAGTTCGCCCCTCAGATAGGCCGCTTCCGCCGACTTGTACATCCTCTGCTCTGCCAGCTCTATCATGGTTTCCGCCTCAACCAGGTCGTCCCTGGCCAGGCTGATGGAGGCAAGTTCCAGGGCAGCCCTCGGCTCCGGGAGCCTGGAATTGAGAGCCGATCTGAATGCCGTTTCGGCCGCCGCCAGATCCCCGCTCTGCTTATGGGCAAGCCCGAGGTAATAGGATGTCAAGCCGGAGCGCTCCGACGTGTCCACAGCAAGCAGAAGCTGCAATGCCTCCTCATAGCTTTCCTGGCGATAAAGCTCGATCGCCTCTGCTGCCAAGCCTTCACCGGAAACAGCCGGCGGGTTGCAGACGCTAAAAAAGAGCAGCAGGATTACTAATAGCCAATGGTTCACTTACCCCTCCTCGGCAATCTGCACTCAAGGATAACACCAGTCACAACATTTGCTAATGTGAACCCGCAAATAATCTGCGGACAGGTGTCCGTACCCGCGAAGCAGTAACAGTGACAAATTCAGAAGAGTGATCAGCCAGTCAAAGGAAGGGGTACAGGGAATAATTACCAGCGACGGCACAACAGGTGGATGAGTGGGGAGAAAAGAAAAAAGCCGCTCACCTTTAGAGGGAAGCGGCTCAATAGAATGGATCTAGGCCATGGTCAGCACTTGAGCGCGCCGATCAGCTCTCCTATGTCGCTCACCCCGTTCTCCACCAGCCAACTCTCCATGCCGGTAGCGA
>Ga0129298_10000410_pt1 | contig 16789 bp, 13 predicted proteins | sample I19B2metaG_FD_94707 | JGI IMG/M metagenome (GOLD analysis project Ga0129298, IMG submission 94707) | Lake sediment bacterial and archeal communities from Gulf of Boni, Indonesia to study Microbial Dark Matter (Phase II) - ​I19B2 metaG | ecosystem: Environmental > Aquatic > Freshwater > Lake >... | reverse complement strand
GTACGATTTCCGCGAGCAGCTTCAGCGCGGGGTCGTCAATGCGGTACTTTCTCAGGATCGAGTCGAACGAGACGTCCTCGCCGTGATGACCCAACTCGCAATTCGGCACGTCATAGACGATGCCATCGGCAATTGCGGACCAGTCTGTGTCGTGCGGAAGAAAGACGAACTCAGCGTCGGGATCGATAAAGTTCCGGATCAGCCACGGGCAAGCGACCCGGTCGACTTTCACCCTCTCTCTCGTGATCCATTTCATCGGCTCTACCGTCCTGAGAACTCAAAGTCATCGAAGTATGTGATGGAGTCCGCCTTGGTCCAAAGTCCGATTCTGCCTGGATCGGAGAACGTGTTGTCCTCGACTTCGAACAGCTTTTCGCCGTTGAACGAAACGGTGAACAGGTTCCCGCGGAACGAGACGCTGAGCCGGCTCCAGGTCTGGGCGGGCACCGTATGTTTCACACCATAGGTGTTCGCTGGCGTGCCTCTTGGCGCGAGCGGAACCCGCTTTCCGTTCTCGACCTTGTACAGCACCACGTTGTTTTCCAGCGCGTTGGCCCGGACGATGTAGTAGTTCCCGGCATCGCGAAACCGCCAGACGATGCCGGCGGCCTGGTCCACCGTGCCGGAAACGGGCTTGAAGCGCACGCTCACCTCGCCGTCACGAATCGTGGCCTTCTCATAGACCGCGAGCGGGAACCGGCGCGAGGTCTTATCGTTGGATGTTTGGGCGAGCACGTTCGGCTTGCTCGGCGCCGAGGAATCGGCCATGACCTGCCACGACGGAGGCCCGCCCTCGCCGGTGAGAGCTGTGGTCCATCCGGCCGGCAGGGAACCGGGCTGGGTCGCATCGAAGTTCTCGGTGCCCGCAACGCCTGCGGTCGCGAAGAATGCGCAAAGTGTTATCAGCCTGAGCATAGGACTACTCCCGCTGGGTTTCGAGCGCGGCCTTAACTGCTTTTGCCAGGTCCACGGCCCGGCCTCTGCCCCAATAATGGAGGAAGAAGTACCGCGGCTCCTCGTGCGCCATATGATTGTGCAGCGCGACGATGTTGACTCCGGCGCCGCGCAGGGCCTTCAACACGCTCTGGACTTCCGATTCGAGCATCGCGAAGTCGCCGTCAACCACGGCGTTGTCATCCGTTCCGCCGAAGGCGGCCCAAGCATTCACGCCCATTTCTTTGCCGATCGGGTGACCGTGCGCGGCCGCCTTGCGCCCGATCACGACCTTGTACATGCCGCCGCTCGACTGCCCCTTCACCCCGAGAACCTGCTCAATTGGACCCGGCGTAGTCGAGCTCTTATCCGGCATGGCAGGACCGCCGAAGGTGGACGCGGGGACCGGAGATGCCCGGCGGATCTCGCGCACTTGATCGAATGCTTTCCGGACTGCGCCTGCCAGCGCTTCCACAGGTCCGGAGCCGTCGATGTGCATAAACATGACCCGTGGCTCGTCGTAAAAGAAATGGTTGTGGAGCGCGGTTACGGCTAGGCCGCTATCGAGAACGGTCGACATCACCGGATTCACCTCGTCGGGAAAGAGCGCCAAGTCGCCCATTACCATCAACCGTTCGCCGCCAGCGGGAGTAAACGCCGCCCAGGACGTGATGCCCATGAACGGGTGCATGCTCCATCCGTCCACCCGAACTTTCACCTCCGCGCGTGGAAACGTCACTTTGTACACGTCCTCGTCCGCAGCGTAAGTCCCTTTAGTGCCCGTGATGCGGTCGATGGCGCTCTTCTGAGCGTCGGTTAGGGCCGCGGGGCATACCGTAGCCGCAGCTAGCGCTCCCATCATGCCAATCGTCTTCACCTCTTCCCCCAAGCCACATTGTGGCCTGCCAACCTGAAATTCCCCTGAAAAAGCCGCCGGCCAGCCTTTCAGCCGATCTTCAGGATGCGCCCATAGAATGAAAGGCGGGGAACCCATGAGGGTACTGATCGTCGAAGATGAGCCGCGTATGGCCGGCCTGCTGAGGCGAGGCCTCGAAGAGGAGGGGTACTCGATCGTGGTCGCGCCCGACGGCCAGCAAGCAGTGGACTTGGCGCTGAGCACCGAATTGGACGCGATCATCTTGGATGTCATGCTGCCGAGATTGAGTGGGTTCGAGGTGGCCAGGCGGCTTCGCCAGACCCGCAGCAGCGTGCCGATCCTGATGCTGACCGCGCGAGACGCCGCAAAGGACGTAGTCACTGGACTTGATTTGGGCGCCGATGACTATCTCACCAAGCCGTTCTCCTTCGAGGTCCTGCTGGCCCGATTGCGGGCGCTTACCAGGCGCGTTCAGCCCGGCCGCAGAGCACAAATTCAAGTGGGCGATCTTGTGCTCGATCCGGCGGCGCACGATGTCTGGAGAGGCGGTGAACGTGTCCCGCTCACGCGCACGGAGTACAACCTCTTGGAGTTCCTCATACGGCGAGCTGGCAGGGTGATCCCGCGGCAGACGCTGATCGATGCCGTGTGGGGGCTGGAGAGCGACATTGAGAACAACACGTTGGACGCTTTCATCCGGCTGTTGCGGGCCAAACTCGAAGGGCGAGAACGCCGCCGGCTGATCCACACCGTCCGGGGCGTGGGCTACTGTTTGCGCGACGAGGAGGCTCCCTGAGAAAACTTTCCATCCGCGTCCGCCTTACGCTCTGGTATTTCGCCTTCCTGGCGTTTGCGTTGTGTTTGTTCGGTGCCGGGGTCTGGCTGGCGATGCGCCAGAGCCTGTTCGCCGCAGTGGACGCCAGCTTGCGCGACCGAATCGAGGGAGTGAGGCGCTTCATCGAGCAGGAGAGTCCTTCCCTTTCGCTCGAGGAGATCCGCTACGAGTTCCGCGAGCACTCCGTCCTCGGCCCGGGCGGGGACCTGTTCCAGGTCGCCGACAGCGACGGCCGCTGGATCTACCGCTCGGACCCTCTGTACGACTCAAAGGTACCCGTATATCAAGCCAACCAGCTCCGAAATGGGCCACGGTTCGAAGACATCGAGATCCGTGGTACGCCGTTGCGCTTCCTGTCGAGCAACGCGGATGCCCACGGAAAAACGTACACGGTTCAGGTCGCTGCACCGGTCCAGGAAATCCGGGAAGGTTTGGCAGCGTTCGGCTGGATTCTGCTTGGCGGAGTGCCGCTTCTGCTGTTCTTGGCATCGGCCGGCGGGTACTGGATGAGCCGGCGTGCGCTCGCGCCCGTGGATCGGATCACAAACACCGCTCGATCCATCACCGCGCAGAACCTCTCGGAGCGCCTGGACGTGCCCCCGACGGGCGATGAACTCCAGCGGTTGTCGCAAACGCTGAACACAATGCTCGAGCGTCTGGACACGGCGTTTTCCCGGATCACGCGCTTTACCGCTGACGCCTCCCACGAACTCCGGACTCCGGTGTCGCTGATGCGAACCACAGCGGAACTCGCTTTGCGGCGCGATCGACGACCCGAAGAGTATCGCGAAGCCCTGGCACAAGTCCTGACCGAACTGGAGCGAACCTCCACGCTCATTGAGGATCTGCTGGTCCTGGCCAGGGCGGACTCCGGCGGCGAGTCCGTCACTCTCGAACGCGTGGACCTCGCCTCCAGCGTAGCCGAGGCCTGCGAGCAGGGCCGTGTGATGGCCGCTGCGAAACAGATACAGTTCGAGGCCCGACTGCCCCACGAGCCGGTTTGGATGCTTGGTGATGTTTCGGCGCTTCGGCGGCTCTTCCTGATTCTCATCGACAACGCGGTGAAGTACACGCCGGAAGGGGGCTTGGTTGGAGTCAATCTAGACCGGATCGATGGGACAGCGGTCGTGGAGGTCACGGATACCGGCATCGGCATTGCCGAAGAGGATCTCCCGCACATTTTCGACCGCTTCTATCGAGCGGACAAAGCGCGGTCGCGGGAGGCCGGAGGCGCTGGGCTGGGCCTGTCGATCGCGCAGTGGATCGCCAGCGTGCACAACGGGAGGATCGAAGTCGAAAGCGCTCAAGGCTGCGGCACGACTTTGAGGGTTTCCATCCCAGTCGTAGCCGCAATGCCCCACCCCGGGGCGCGGTAGAGAAGCACTTCCCGGGCCATGTGCGTCAGAATGGACTTGAAGCAAGCAGGTTCACGATAGGCGTGCACACGAGAATCCCATTCGTATCGCTTCTTCTTGTCCTCGCGGGGGCTGCTCGGCTGTCCGCGGGAGTCGCGCTCCTGGTGAGCGAGCCGTTTGGCAGGTTCGGCTTTTTTACCCCGACCGGGCATGCGTCCATTTACCTGTCAGGCGTGTGCGCTGAAACGCCCACCACGCTCCGGCTTTGCCAGCCTGGTGAATTGGGAGTAGTGATCAGCCGGTATCACCGGATTGCGGGACGCGACTGGATCGCGGTGCCCTTGCTGCCCTACCTCTATGCCGTGGACCGACCGGAGGACGTACCCGCATCTGCGGATGCAGCCGTTGTCGCACGACTCAGGGACGCGTATCGCCGGGCACATTTCAAGGAGCTTGCGCCCGATGATCCGGCGGGGGAGGCACCCAAGGGAGACTGGATTCAATTGGTCGGCGCTGCGTACGATCGCAGCATTTACGGCTTCGCGCTGGAAACCACGCCGGAGGACGATCAACGCCTCCTCCGGCATCTCAATGCGCAACTCAACCAGAAGCGGTTCAATCTGCTCTACCGCAATTGCGCCGACTTTGCGCGCGGCATTGTCAATTTCTACTATCCAGGTGCGCTCCGACGGAGCCTGATCGCGGACGCTGGTATTTCGACGCCAAAGCACGCAGCGAAAGCGCTGGTGAAGTATTGCCGGCGCCGGCCCGCCCTGCACCTTTCGCGCTTTGTGATCCCGCAGATCCCGGGGACACGCCCGAGTACCAAAGTTCGGGGTGTCAGCGAATCCCTGATCCGATCGAAGAAATACGTGGTGCCTTTGGTTTTCCTGCAGCCGTGGGTGGCGGCGACGGCAGGCGTTGCGTACTTGATTTCAGGCCGCTTCAATCCAGCCGGACAACTCCACGAGGTTTGCCAGCCGGGCACTTTGCCAGCCTGTGCGGCAAACGCAGACATCGCACTCCATCTGCCAGCGGAGCCGTCAGCGGGTCTAGCGGACCCGACCGGCACGCCCGGAAATGGACCCGAGTTGAGTGCGATCCGAGGGACCCAGTGAGGCAGGAAAACGCTCCTCGGACCCATTTCCACCAAGTGGAGCATGGCCCATCGTTGTTATACAACGCTATCGAACGATCCCCGAGTAGTCCATTGCACCCTCCAGTATGACAAGCTGAAGGAATATGAGTTCGCCTGACCGCGGCCGGCAAGTGCCCATCGGGCCGGGTACGCTCGACCTGGAGAGGGGTGATCTTCCCTGATCGCTTGGCTTGTTGTCCTACTGCTCATCGCCGTGAACGCTATTTATGTCGCGGCAGAGTTTGCGACGGTCAGCGTGCGGCGCAGCCGGATCACACAGATGGCCGAAGATGGCAACCGCTTGGCGCGTCTGCTGCTACCCACGCTCACCCAACCGGCCAGGCTCGACAGTTACATAGCCGCCTGCCAGATCGGTATCACCTGGTCGAGCCTGGTGCTCGGCGCCTACACGCAAGCCACCCTGGCACCCGGCCTGGGCCAGATCCTCGAACGGTGGGCCGCATTGAACCCGCTCACCGCTTTCTCGGCGGCTTCGTCGGCCGTCCTGGTAACGATGACGACTTTGCAGGTCGTTCTAGGCGAACTGGTGCCGAAATCCGCGGCGCTCCAGTATCCGACGCAGATCGCGCTGGCGCTGGTTGTCCCGATGCGGGCTTCCCTGAAGCTGTACGCGTGGTTCCTCGCGATTCTGAACGGCAGCGGACTTGCGATTCTCAAGCTGTTTGGAGTCGCGCCGTCAGCGCACCACCGAATCCATTCGCCGGAAGAGATCGAGTTCGTTCTCGGCGAAAGCCGCAGGGGCGGCCTGATTGAGGTAAAGGAACACGAGCGCCTGCGCCGGGCGATGCGGCTTGCATCCCGGCCAGTGAGCCACCTTATGATACCGAGGAGGTTCATTGTCGGCCTCAGCGTGGATGCCCGGCCAGCCACAGTCCTTGAGGTGCTCGCCGAAAACAACTTCACGCGGATCCCCGTGTATGACGAATCTCCGGACAACATCGTCGGCGCTCTGCATACGAAGGACCTGGTGGCTGCAGTGGCCCGGGGCGGAGCGGTCCCCCCAGTCCGGTCAATTGTGCGTCCAATCCCCTCCGTGACCGAGTGGGCCACTGCGGGCGAATTGCTGGACGTGCTCCGGCACCACAAGAGTCACCTGGCCCTGGTTGCCGGGGGGTACGGAACTGTTGGCCTCATCACCTTCGGTGACCTGCTGACGGAACTGCTTGGCGGGATTACCGGAAAGGCACGATTCGGGCAGCCCGCCCCGGCACGGCTTGCGGATGGTCGCGTTCGCCTGCCAGGACTGATGCGACTGGACGAGGCGGCTGATTGGATCCAGATCAAGAGGACCGGCCGGGCCTCCACGATTGGAGGGCTGGTTCTGCAAGCTGCCGGCCGGATACCTCAAGCAGGAGATCGCATCCGGATCGACGGTCTCGAGTTCGAGATCGAGCGCGTCGGACACCAGTCCGTCACGTCGGTCCTGGTCAGCGGAGCTCCCGAACCGGAAGGAGCCGTCCGTTGATGTACCTTACTCCGGCCTTGATCATCCTGGGCCTGATCGTGCTGAACGGCGTCTTCGTCGCCGCCGAGTTTGCGCTGATTGGTGTGCCACGGCATGCAATTGAGAGCCGGGCCAACCGTGGTCACCGCGTCGCGAAGATGGTATCTGCGATTCTGAACGATCCGAGGCGCCAGGACCAGTACATTGCGACCGCTCAACTGGGGATCACGTTTGCCAGCCTTGGTCTTGGTATGTACGGCGAGCATGTCGTGGCCGGCTGGATTAAGGGCTGGCTCAGCGCTCTCGGCCCGGCGGCGCGTTTCGCCGAGCATACCGTGGCCAGCATCATCGCGGTGGCATTCCTGACGTACCTACACATTGTTTTCGGCGAAATGATCCCCAAGACGCTCGCCCTCCAGCACGCCGAAGGCACCAGTCTCTGGATCGCGCCCATGGTGAGCTGGGTTCGGCGCGCCTTGTACCCGCTGGTCCTCGGCCTCAACGGGCTGGGGAATGCCCTGCTTCGGATGGTCGGGATCGAGAGAACACCGTCGCACGTCTATCACACGCCGGAAGAACTCGAGGTCATTGTCGAGGAGAGCGAATCGGCGGGCGCCCTCGACCCCAGGTCGGCCAGGTTCATGCGCGAACTCCTCCGGCTTCGTGAACTGACGGCCGACGAGATCATGATCCCGCGTGTCCGCACAATCGGTCTGGAACTGGGTACCTCTTCAGACCAACTGAAGGCGGTTCTTCAGCGCGGGGGGTACACGCGGTATCCGGTGTTTGACACGAGCCTGGACGACATCGTCGGGTTCGTGCATGTCAAGGACCTCCTGCCGGTACTACTGGCGGGCCGGACGCTGCCGCGAGACCAGGTGCGGCCAGTGCCGTTCGTGCCACAGAGCATGCCGGCGGACGATGTCGTGGATGTAATGCGGACGTCCGAAGCCCAGATGGTCGTGGTCATGGACGAGCACGGCGGGACCGCCGGTGTAGTTACCGAGAAAGACCTGGTCGACCGGATCATCGGGGAGATTCACGAAGACGGGGGCCAGCCGGACATCTGGCGCGACGTGCAGGGATGCCTCCACGTCGCCGGGACGGCTCTGCTTTCCGAGGTGGGAGAGGAGATCGGCATCGAGCTGGAGCACGAAGAGGTGGATACCGTGAGCGGTCTCGTGCTGACCGTGCTGGAGCGCCCGCCGAAGGTAGGTGACGCCATCGACTATGCCGGTGTTCGCTTTGCGGTCGCGTCGGTATCCGGCCACGGCGTGGCGAGCGCAATTGTGGACGTGCTTCCCGAAGAACAGATCCAGTCTGAAGCACAGACAGACTAGCCGACAGCAGCCCCGCCACTGCGTCCGCTCAGGCGATCGGGTGATCCCGTTGATTGGCAGGCCCAAACGGGATCGCATCGCCAGCGACGCTAGGGTTTTCGATACGCTAGCATTGGGAATTGCCCCCGACTCACGGATGAAGGGCCGATCGCTTAAGGCTAAGCTTGTCCTTGCCACCTCGCTGGCTCTCATAGCACCGTGCCTCTGGGCGCAAGACGGCCTTGAAGGCGCCTTGGCGCGGGCGAATCTCGCGGCGCCATTCGGAGGGACCCTCGCCGTTGCCGACTTGGACAGCGATAACAAGGCAGACGGAGCGGTCCTTCTGGATTCTGGCCGACTGCACTGTCAGGTCACACGCTTCCGCATCGAACTTCATCTCTCCGCTCGCAGGGATACTCATCTCACCTTCGAATCCACTGAAGTTGCGCAGGCAGTAGCGGCTCGGGATATCGACGAAGACGGCGACACCGACGTCATTGTCGGGCAGCCCTTCACGCAGCAGCTTCTTCGGGTCTGGCTGAATGACGGGCGAGGTGGTTTTCGCAAGGGGCGGTTTGAAGAGTTCCCGCCGGCTTCCGCGCCGACCCGCGAACGGCTGAAGTCGCATCTTGTCCCGCGAGATCGTCCGGCGCTACGCTTGCCGCCGCAGCGTGGTTTTCAAATCGTCATGGTCACGGCGGGCCATCTGCCAGGCCGTCGTCCCTCAACTGGTCAGTTCGAAGTTCTACCGATAGCCTCCGCTCTGGCGTCGGGTGCATTTGCGCAGGACGCTTCTCGATCTCCTCCTCTCGCTCAGTCTCCCTGGGAACCTGGTCCCGCGCAGCGCTCTCGGCCCCGCGGGACTGTGCTTTGGGCTTTCGTGCCGGCCGTGTCCGTCGTGACAAACCTCACCACCGCGGGCGCCAACGGCCTTGGAAATTCGTCAAGGAGGATGTAGCGATGACGCATTTTGTTTCTGCCGTGCGAGTGGCAACACTCTTATTGGCTCTGTTTGTCTTGTTATTCCCCCTTCGGGTAACCGCGCAAACGGCGGACCCCGAGGTGAGCGTGCAAGATATTGTGGTTACCCTTTCCGGAAAGGGAGATGTACAACCGAAGAGTCTCCCTCCCGGATCTCTTTGCACGTTGCGTGTCAAGTTGCGCAACGCGGGCACACAGAAAGCCTCCAGTTTTGCCTTCACCGTCAAGATCAACGGAAATCAGGTGGATGCGTACGACAGGATGCTGTACTTCCAGGCGATCGACCCTGGCACCACGGGCGAGATTGCACTGAGTAATTTCTATAGTCCCGAATCCGAGGCCAAGGACGCCAAGGTGACCGTGGAGGTTATCCTCCGGGAAGCACGTTGGGTGGACATAAAGAAGGAGGGTCAGTCACAGACGTGGCTTCCGGCAGGGGAGGTCAAGGGGCTGCCTGCCTCTAAGAGCATCAGCATCCCCCTCACGGCTACACCCAAGTAGGATTTGGCCGCAGCGTGCGGAACCGCGGGACATATGGCGCGGAATCCACGGCGTCTCCACGCCGCCGGAACGGCGCTGGTTTCCGTATTGAGTGCCGCAGAGCGTCGGCCGAAGCTGAGCGCCGCCATCGAGCACGCCGGTGTTCGATTTGAGGTCACGTCGTTATCGGCCACGGCGTCGCGAAATTACTACCGGAAGGAAACCAACCTGGGTTCGAACTCGCCCCAGCCAGTACGGTAGAATAGCGGGTTCATGTCCCGATCGCTCGCACTGTCGGTTTGCCTCGCTGTGCTGGTCGCGTTCTGCGACGCGCCTTTCGTGCATTTTCACGAGCAAGCGAGCGGCGAGCACGCGCGATCGGCACACGGCGGCAGCGGTCTCGCCGGGCACACTCATCCGGCGGCGACACCCACGAGTTCGGGTCCGGAGCTCCAGGCTAATTCAGGCGGTGGCGACGACGCGGTATTCCTCACCTGGCTCCAGAGCACGCCTCAGGTGAAGCCGGTGGCGGTCGGTGCGCTCCAGCCGGTCGCACCGGTTCTGACGGCTGCATTCGTTGTAGTCGGTTCCGTGATGCTTCCCTCGCCGCGGTCACACGATCCACCGCATCTCTCTTCCACCAGCGCGCGCTCTCCTCCAGATAGTCTTCCTTCCCTCGGCGCATAGCCTTGCGCCTGTCCCAGCAGTAGTTCAAATCGTTGACAAGGAGAGTGCATCCCATGTGGACGCGACTGGCTCACGGCCTCACGGCAGCGGCAATGCTGATGACGGGCGCCGCGCGCGCCGCCGAGCTGACGGAGAAAGAAGCGGTCCGGAAGTTTCTTGCTGAAAGCCCCTATAACCGCGAGTCCGCGGCCGGCGTAGCCGCTATCGAAGCCGAGACTCGAGGGTGGAGCCTATGGCCGAACCCCGCCGCGGCGTACAGCCGTGAAGGCGCCGGATTGACCGAGATTCTCCAGTACGAGCAGCCGCTCCCGGTCAGCGGACGGCTCAGCCTGTTGCGCCAAGCCGGGGTAGCGGCGGTGGGAGCTGCGCGGTCCCAGGCTGGCCGCACCCGGTGGGAACTGATCAGCGACTTGCGATCCGCATTCTACCTGCTGCTGGCGGCGCAGGAAAGAGAGGCTGCGGTGCGTGCGGCTATCGACGAATTGGATGAGATCGTCCGTATCCTGCGCCGGCGCGAGCGGGAGGGCGAAGGCTCCAACTACGACCGGCTGCGCGCCGAGCGCGAACGCTCCGAGATAGAAACCGAGATCGCCGCGGCGCGCATATCAGCCACGCAAGCGCGATCTCAACTCGCTGCGTTCTTCGCTCCGGAAACCGAGCCGGCAGGCATTGGCGCACAAGGCCGGATTGAAAGCGAGACGCCGCTACTCTCCACGGCCGATCTGTACGCGCGCGCCGTCGCGGTACGGGGCGATCTCGATGCGGAGCGCCGGCAGACGGCCGGTCTCGATCTGCGGCGGCGCGCTGCCGAGCGGCTGCGGATTCCGGAGCCGGCGGTCGCGGCCGGTATGAAGCGGGGCGAGGTCGGACAACGCACTCCCCTGGGAAGCTACGTAGCCATCACCGTGCCGTTGCCGCTGTTCAATCGTGGAGCAACCGAAGCTGCCCGTTTGCGGGCCGAAGGCGATCGCTCCGAGGCGCGACGAGCAATTCTCGAACAGCGCATCCGGGCGGAGATCGCCGCCGCCCGCGCGGCGGTCGAGCTGAGAAGGCGGACGCTGACCGAGTACCGTGCGGGGGTCCAGGCCCAGGGCCGGCAGCTTGAGCAAATCGCACGAACTGCGTATCAGGAAGGCGAGACCGGCATTCTCGAACTGCTAGATGCGTACCGGACAAGCCTTCAATCCCGCCTGCGTTCTCTCGATCTCGCGAGCGCCGCAAGACAGGCGGAGATCGAGCTTGAGCGCGTTGTCGGAGAACCCGTGCTGAATCCCGAGGTGTTGCCGTGAAGAAAGCGATTTTTGTTCTTGGAAGCGTGCTGCTCATTGCGGGCTGTCGAAGGGAGCAGCCGCCGGCGCATTCCGAGCAGGAACTCGAGACGATCTCCGTCACGAACTGGACGGACAAAACGGAGCTGTTCATGGAGTACCAACCGCTGGCGCCGTCGGCCAAACGGCGCTTCGCGATTCACTTCACGGACCTCGCCACCTTCAAGCCGCTGACCAAGGGCACGGTGACGGTCGCTCTGAAGCAGGAGGGCGCCGCGCCACAGACCTTTGCCACTGAGGCGCCGTTGAGGCCGGGGATTTTCGGTGTGGACGTGCAACCTGCAAGGCCCGGCGCGTATTCCATGAGCGTCTCGCTCGCGGCGCCCGGGCTCAGCGACACGCACGAGGTGGGCGAGGTCAGGGTCTACGCCTCCGAACGCGAAATCCCACCTGCCGCCGGAGAGCCGGCCGAAGAACAAATCACCTTCCTGAAAGAGCAGCAGTGGACCCTCGAGTTCGCGACCGCCGTAGCGGCAACGCGATCGATGCGCGAGAGCGTTGTTGTGACCGGAGATGTGCGCCCCAGGAGCGGCGGCGAGGTGGAGGTCACGGCGCCAGTCACCGGGCGTCTCGCGGCCTCCGGCCAATTACCGGTGATTGGGACGGCGGTCTCGCAGGGAGACACGCTGGCCACCGTCGCTCCGCTGACGCCGGCGCCCGCGGACCGGCCGTCGCTCGAATTCGGAGTCTCGCAGGCGAAGACTGCCCTCGATTTGTCCCGGCGCGATCTCGCCCGAGCCGAGCGCCTGCTGGCGGCTGGAGCGATTGCGGCTAGACGCGTCGAAGAAGCGCGCGCCGTGGAAGCCACCGCCGCGGCGCAGTTGAAAGCCGCCGAACAACGGCTGGAACAGTACGAGACTTCGCGCCGTGCCGACGGTCCCGCCGCGGGCGCGTCAGCATTCAATGTTCGCGCGCCCATCTCGGGCGTCGTCGCCGAGGTCGCCGCCATTCCCGGAGCGAACGTCAACCAGGGCGACCGGCTCTTCCGCATCGTCGCGGTCGATCGCGTCTATGTCGCCGCGAATGTGCCCGAGGCCGAAATGCCACGGCTCAGCCGGCTGACGGGCGCCGAGGTCGAGATCGCGGGGATTGCGCGCCCGATTCCCGCGGGTCGGATGATTTCCCGCGCCAGCCTGGTCGACCCGCGGTCGCGCACGTTGAGCGTGCTTTTCGAGGTGGCGAATCCGGGCCGCACGCTCGCCATCGGCCAATCCGTCTCAGCGAGGCTGTTCCTCTCCGGCACGGTCGGGGCGATCGCCGTGCCCGAGTCGGCCATCGTGGACGATGGCGGCCGGCCGGTCGTCTTCATTCAGAGGGAAGGCGAGGCGTTTGTCCGCAGACCCGTGAAGCTCGGCATTCGCGAGGGCAATCTCGTTCAGATCGCCGAGGGCCTTCAGGGGGGCGAGCGCATCGTGACCAAGGGCGCCTACCTCATCCGGCTGGCGGCGCTGTCGAGCCAGATCCCGGCTCACGGACACGTTCACTAGGGAGGAACAGCGATGGTTGATGCTGTCATCCGATGGTCGATCAACAACCGCGTTCTGGTTGTTGTTTTGGCGGCTGCTTTGCTTGCCTGGGGCGGGTATTTGGTTTCGACCATGCCCGTTGACGTGCTGCCGGACCTGACGGCCCCAACGGTCACGATTCTCGCTGAAGCCGGCGGGATGGCGCCCACCGAACTCGAGTCGCTCGTCACGTTCCCGATCGAAGCCGCGCTCAATGGCGCGAGCGGCGTACGGCGGGTGAGATCGGCGACAGCGGTCGGCGTCGCCATCATCTGGACCGAGTTCGACTGGGGAGAGGACATCTACCGAGCCCGGCAAACGGTCACCGAGAAGTTGAACCTCGCACGCGGGGCGCTGCCGCCGGAAGTCGACGTAGTGCTCGCCCCGATCTCGTCGATCATGGGCGAAATCCTGTTCATCACGCTGGAATCGGACCGGCACTCGTTGTTGGACTTGCGAACGACAGCCGACACGGTGATCCGCCGGCGGCTGCTCGCCGTGCCGGGCGTCTCGCAAGTGACCCCGACGGGCGGCGCACAGAAACAGTACCAGGTGCTGGTGGCGCCTGAAAGACTGAAGGCCTATGACCTGACTGTCAGCCAGGTGGAGGCTGCGGTTCGAAGGACCAACCAGAACACCTCGGCCGGCTTCCGGATCGCGGGCGGCCAGGAGTACCTGATCCAGGGCATCGGCCGAGTTTCGCGGACCGAGGACATCGCCGAGACGGTGATTGCGACGCGCGCCACAAGCCCGGTGCTCGTCCGCGACGTCGCCGAGGTTCGCATCGGCGAGGCCTTGAAACGCGGGGAAGGATCGCACAACGGCGAGCCCGCGATTGTGATCGGTCTTCAGAAGCAGCCGGGCGCGAACACGCTGGAACTGACCCGCGAGCTGGACCGGATCCTGGATGAGATCCAGGCCACGCTGCCGGCCGGCATGAAGATCGACAAGAACGTCTTCCGCCAGGCCAACTTCATCGAAATCGGCGTCCGCAACCTGCTTGAGGCCCTCCGCGACGGCGGAATCCTGGTCATCGTCGTGGTGGTCCTCTTCCTGGCAAACCTCAGGGCGAGCGTCATCACGCTGCTCGCGATCCCGCTCTCCCTGGTCGTGGCGATGTGGAGCATGAACTGGGCCGGCTTCACCATCAACACGATGAGTCTCGGCGGGCTCGCCATCGCGATCGGCGCACTCGTCGACGACGCCATCATCGACGTTGAGAACGTTTTCCGCCGGCTCCGATTGAACAGCAAGAAACCGGAGGCCGAGAGGCTGCCGGCCAAGGAGGTCGTGTATCGCGCAAGCACGGAGATCCGGGGTTCGATCGTCTTCGCCACCCTAATCGTGATCCTCGTGTTCCTGCCGCTGTTCTTCCTTCAGAGCGTGGAAGGCAGGCTGTTGAAGCCACTCGGCTTCGCGTACGTGGTTTCCCTTGCCGCATCCTTGGTGGTGGCGCTCACGGTGACTCCGGCCCTTTGCTCCCTGTTGCTGCCGCGCGCCAGAGCGGTCTTGCGGGGCCATGAGCCGCGGCTGGTCGGCTGGCTCAAGCGCCTTTACAGGCCGACTCTGAACTGGGCGCTGGGCCACACCTGGGTGGTGCTCGCGGGCGCTGCTTTGTTGCTTGGCGCGGCGAGCGCGGGCGTCCTCAGGATGGGCCACTCGTTTCTACCCGAGTTCAACGAGGGCACGCTGACGATCAGCGCTGTCACGCTGCCCGGAACCAGTCTCCAGGAATCCGATCAGCTCGGAGCGAGCCTCGAGCGAATTCTGCTGAGTGTGCCGGAGGTGGTATCGACGTCGCGCAGAACCGGTCGCACGGAGCTGGACGAGCACGTCCAGGGAGTCGAGTCCGCGGAACTGGATGTCAACCTGAAGATGGGCAATCGTGCGAAGGGTGAGGTGCTGGAAGAGATCCGCCGAAAGGTGACGCTACTCCCCGGGATGAACGTCACGGTCGGCCAGCCTATCTCGCACCGGATCGACCACATGCTCTCCGGCTCCCGCGCCAATATCGCCGTGAAGGTCTTTGGCGACGATCTGACTACCCTTCGTGCGCTTGCGAAGCAAGTGCATGCGGCCATGCGCGACGTCCGTGGTGTTGTGGACCTCTCGATCGAGCAGCAGACCGAGATCCCAACCGTCCGCGTGAAGTTCGACCGCGCCGCCCTGGCGCGCTACGGCCTCGGCGCGGGGGATGCCGCCGAGGCCTTGCGGACCGCGAGTCTCGGCCAAGAGGTCAGTCAGGTTCTGGAAGGGCAGGTCTCATTTCCGCTCGTTATCCGCTACGCGCCCAAAAACAGCTCGGATCTCAACTCGATCCGCGAGACCATCATCGACACGCCCTCCGGGGCGCGGGTCCCGCTCTCGGCAGTCGCCGACATCCGGGAGGATCGCGGACCGAACTTCATCAGCCGCGAAAACGTTCAGAGAAAGATCGTGGTGCAGTGTAATATTGCCGGCCGGGACTTACGGAGCGTGGTGAACGACATCCAGAGACGCGTCGGAGCAGTGGTGAAACTCCCGCGCGGATACCGCGTCGATTACGGCGGCCAGTTTGAGAGCGAAGCACGGGCATCGGAACGTCTCCTGTGGCTTGGAATGGCGGTGATTGCCGGCATCTTTGTGATTCTGCTTACGGCATTCCATTCAGGCCGCGATGCGCTGATCATCATGCTGAATCTGCCACTCGCCTTGATCGGCGGCGTCGCCGGTGTGTTTGTGGCGGGCGGCGTGCTCTCCGTCGCGTCGCTGATCGGCTTCATTACTCTGTTCGGCATCGCCACTCGGAATGGCATCATGCTGATCTCGCACGTGAAGCACCTCGTCGAAGAGGAGGGCGTCACGAATCTTCGCGAGGCCGTGATGCTGGGAGCGTCCGAGCGCCTCGCTCCAATCTTCATGACGGCTATGGCAACGGGACTTGCGCTGGTTCCGATCGCTCTCGGTCTCGGGAAGCCTGGCAGCGAGATTCAGGCGCCGATGGCGATCGTCATCTTCTTTGGACTGTTTACGTCGACACTCTTGAACATGATCGTCGTACCCTCGGCGTACTACAGATTTGGACGCGCCAGGCACAGCGCAGCGGACGCAGTCTGAACTTCCTCGGTCCTGTGTTGCATGAACTCGTTGGATCTACCGTACTACCGACACGATGTACGGGCGTTGGCGTCGATCGCTGGCGACACCGGAGAAGGTTCGAGCAGGGTTGAGAGAGGGGGTCGAGGGCAACGCTCCTCCTGGCCCGATAGCGTTCGCAGCTTGGGCATCAGGCGAGGGCGTCCAGTTCCATTGTCGCCAGGATTGTGGGGTCGTCTACGAGTCCCAGTTCCGCGAGATCCTCACCCTCCAAATGCAGAGCGATGGCCTCCCGGATGTTGGCTGCCAGTTCGTCCAGCGTCGGCGCTTCCGTCACCACAGGGAGGTCGAGGCACTCGGCCACGTACTGCTTCTCGCCGCGGAGGATTCGCACTTGAATCGTTCGCTTCACGGTCGTTCGAACCTGCCATCGGTATGGTACCGCACCACCCACGGTCTGACGTTCCGAGCCGTGGCCGGTTTGCTCACGGCCGGATCGGGTACCGGCCCTGCTCATCGATGGCATCCATCAGGGCAAGCGTGCCCGACTTGAAAGTGCGTTCGGTTTCGTCGTCCGTTGCGCCCCATACGCCCATCTCGGTGAAGCCGAGCACGAGGCTGTCTCCGGGCGCCGCGCTTCTGAGCAGCTCGATCGTGTATTCCTTCGTGGCTTCCGCGCCCGACCAGAAGATCGTCTCCGGGAAGTTGATCCAGAGCACGGTGCCTTTCCACGCCTCCCGCGCGTCGATCAGCGGCAGGTCCGAGACGGGCGGAGGCGTGTACGCTTCCACGACGGCGACGCCGGTTTCGC
>Ga0129298_10000406_pt1 | contig 16841 bp, 17 predicted proteins | sample I19B2metaG_FD_94707 | JGI IMG/M metagenome (GOLD analysis project Ga0129298, IMG submission 94707) | Lake sediment bacterial and archeal communities from Gulf of Boni, Indonesia to study Microbial Dark Matter (Phase II) - ​I19B2 metaG | ecosystem: Environmental > Aquatic > Freshwater > Lake >... | reverse complement strand
GGGTTGTCAAAGGTCAGGTTCTCAAGCTACTGCATGACCCTGGGAGAGGTTCCCCCCTTGCGCACATCGAACTCGAAGGCAACGAAACGTTCTACTCAGTTGTTCCGGAAGGAGTCTCCGAAGGGCAGATTGTGGAGCTAGGTGCTGAGGCCTCAGTCAAGGTTGGCAATATCAAACCATTGGGGAAGATTCCGGAAGGGACTGCGGTTTGCAGTGTCGAACTCTCGCCGGGAGACGGAGGCAAACTAGCTCGCTCATCGGGCTCCTATGCAACAGTGGTTTCACATACGCCTGAGGGAACGATGTTGAAACTCCCCTCGGGCAAGGTTCGTTACGTTAATGATCTCTGTCTGGCAACGATCGGCGTTGTCTCGGGTGCTGGTCGCACTGAAAAGCCCTTTGTGAAGGCGGGTGTAAAGTTTCACATGATGAGGGCTAAGGGGCATAAGTATCCGAGAACCCGCGGTCGAGCTATGATAGCGGCGGTGCATCCCTTTGGCAGCGGAAGAAGAGGAGGACGCAAGGTCACAACAGTCTCCCGACACGCACCTCCGGGGAAGAAGGTTGGCCTGATAGCTGCTAGGGCACCCGGGAGAAAGAAGAAGAGGTAGACTCTTGGCTTAGATCGACGTAGGAAGGTTTAATAAATACCTAAGTTTCAGCTGAATTGGTGGTAAGGTGCCCAAAGAGTTCAAGTTCCGCGGCTATAACCTCGAAAGACTGCAGAATACATCGATGGATGAGTTCATTACTTTACTTCCTTCACGTCAACGGAGGAGCCTCCAAAGAGGCCTGACCGTAGAGCAGAGAAAGCTTCTTGAGAAGATCCGCGGAACAAAGGAACTCGCCGAAAAAGGCGAGCAACCGAAACCCATAAAGACGCATGCTAGGGACATGATTATACTGCCCGAGATGGTTGGCATGAAAATTCAGGTCCACAATGGCAGAGAGTTCGCGTCAGTGGAGATAACCCCTGAGATGGTGGGCCACTATCTAGGCGAATTCGCGGTCACGAACAAGCCAGTGAAGCACGGCACGCCGGGAATTGGCGCCAGCCGCAGCAGCATGTATGTCCCGTTAAAGTAGAACGCTCACTAGAAATCTTTCCTGATACCTCCCAGTTTGTAGGCAACTCACATTCGCTGGGGCGATTCTATTCCAATGAGACTTAATGCGTTACGAAGAGTGATCCTGACGGCGTTGACAAGCATGAGCCGTGCATCACTGACCTGCGGCGTTTCAGCCTTGATGACTGGCAGAGCCGCGTAGAGCGTGTTGAACTTGTCCGCCAAGGCATTGGCAAAGTCAGCAATTGTGTGAGGCTTGAGGTTTTCTGCGGCGTCCACGAATATCTCTGGAAAACGTGAAACCATCAGGACGAGACCACGTTCCATAGGATCTATCAAGAGCGAAAAGTCAGCTTTTTCGATTTGTCTAGATGCTTTTCTCAGGATGCTGCATGCCCTTGCGTGGGAGTATTGGATGTACGGTCCACTGTTCGTCTCGAAGTTCAAGACCTTATCCCACGTGAAAACCACGGGCTTCATGGGGTCGCTCTCCAACAAGGCATACTTCACAGCCCCCGCGCCGACTATCTCCGAGATCGTGCGTTTCTTGGATTCAGCAAGTTTGGGAGAACGCTTCGAGACTTCATCATGAGCCCTTTGCACGGCCTCCCCCATAACCTCGTCGAAAGTCACATAGCGGCCTCTTCGACCCGACATTCGGTAACCGGGTAGGCTGACAAGGTTATAGGCGAAATGAACAAGCCTCTTCGCCTCTTCAATGTGGCCTAGCGCGCAGAGGGCTAGCTTTAGCTGCAGCTGGGAGAGGCTCTGCTCCATTCCGATAACATTAATCACCCTGTCTGTGCTCCTGAACTTCCAGAGGTTGTAGGCAATGTCTCTTGTCGTATAGAGGGTTGTCCCGTCAGACCTGCCCAAGGTCAATGAAGGTATCTCATGGGTCTCTTTCACTCCGAAGGCTTCCTTTAAGCCCAGAGTCTGGGCAACTGTCTCGGCGTCGAACTCTAAGACCCCTCCTTCCTCGAAAACATAGGGCGTCCTCTTCAAAGCATTGAGGTAACGGGCGACATCGCTGCTCCAAACGAAACTGCTCTCCCAATCCCAAGAGTCTACAGAGATTCCTGCCCTTGCCAAGGTCTGTTCAAATCCTTCCAAGCAGAGTTGCGAAAACTCTCGGATCAGCCGTCTTGTTTCTGCTTTCCCAGCCTCATATTCACGGAGCAGTAGATTGATCTCTAGCCATGGGTTCTCTGCTTTACTGATTGCTTCGAGCAGTCTATCGAAGAGACTGGCAAACCTCTCCTTGAGCTCGGCTGCCACCGCGACCCAGTCATCCAGGTCTCTTTGAGCCTTCCTGATCTGTTCCGCGCTTTCTGGGTCTAGCCTCAGCCGGTCAACCGCTTCCTTGAGCCTGCGGATCTCAAGCAGGCAGTATGTGACTGCATAGATGCCTCCTATGAAGCGGTCGGGTTTCCCTTCGGGTCTAGGTTTTCCGAGCATTCTGTAACCGTAGGCTATGATGGCTGATTGCCGGCCCATATCATCAACGTAGTAATGGCGAGAAACCAGATGGCCTCGGGCCTTCAAGATGCGGGCTATAGAGTCGCCGAGGACCGAGTTCCTAGCCTCCCCTATGTGGATGGGGCTCGTGGGGTTGGCGCTGGTATGCTCGACTATGACTCTTTCCAATCTTTCTGTCTTGACGTAGCCGTACTCAGCATCTAGGATCCTGGCCGATCTAAGCGTCAGCGAAGTCAACTCGGCTAGATTCGCACGGAAATTGACGTATCCCTGTCCCTCCGCCTTGACCGACCTAATCAATGGGAAAGAAGGCTTCTCGGCTTCGGCTCTCTTCTCGATCTGCTTGGCGATTTCGAGAGGACTCATCCCTAACTGTCCAGCCATCTCGAAGCAGACTGAAGACGTCAGTTCGCCAAACTCGGGACTTGGGGGAAGATCCAGACTAGTCGAAGGCACTTTTGCATCCGAAAAGGTTTCCCTCATCACACTTCGGAGCAAAGCTCCGCACTGGCTTCTGAACTCCCCGAACGGGTTATCCGAGACAGATGCCACACTGACCACGCTGCTTGATGGAGCATTCGTGAGATAGTCTATCGGCTGCGCCATTTATAAGCTGCGTTCGCAACGCATTTTAGGAAGGTAAACTGGGGCTAGATAAGATTATTCCCTGCCGATGTAAAGAAGGGAAAATAGACTTATATTTTTGGGCATATCATGAATAGTTGCTTGAAGGTGCTTCGGTCATGTCGTTTCCAACTATTACTCTTCCAAGAATGGCGGAAATGAGCCAGAAGATCCCTTCCCCCAAGCTTGACGATTTCGTCTCGGAGATTAGGAGAGAATTGCATAAAGCTGGTCTAAAGGACAGAATCAAACCCGGGGCGAAGATAGCGGTAACCGCCGGCAGCAGAGGAGTAGCGCAATACGCTAAGATTCTCGCAACGGTGGTTGACGAAGTCGAGAAGGCTGGAGGCGAACCGTTCCTCATTCCAGCCATGGGAAGCCACGGTGGCGCCACGCCCGAAGGGCAGATTGAGGTCTTGAAAAGCCTGGGCATCACCTCGGAGGCAGTGGGAGCTCCGATTAAGGCAACCATGGAGGTCGACTTTGTGGGAAGGCTAGGCAATGGGAACCCTGTCTACGTCGACAGGAACGCCTTGAAGGCAGACGGAATCATAGTTGTAGGAAGGGTGAAACCCCACACTGACTTTAAGGGTGAAATAGAGAGCGGTTTGATGAAGATGATTGTCATAGGCTTGGGAAAGCAGAAGGGCGCAGAGATGATCCACAGGTTCCAGTCCGAAGGCTACCATAAGCTTCTACCTGAAGCAGCGAGGTTGATCATGAAGAAGGCGCCAATAATCTTAGGCTTGGCAGTTGTTGAGAACGCATATCATGAGATAGCGGTCGTAAAGGCCATCGAACCAGAGAACATCGAAACCGAAGAAGTAAAGCTTCTCGAGAAAGCCAAGGCGTTGCTTGGAAGAATCCCCTTCAAGGAGATAGACGTGCTCATAGTTGAGGAGATTGGGAAGGAGATCAGCGGCGCCGGAATGGACACGAATGTGGTAGGCCGTTTCTGGCTTCCCGGAGAACACGAACCCTTAGCACCGGAGATAAAGAGAATCGTCGTTTTGGATCTCTCCGAGGATACCCATGGAAACGCCATAGGCATAGGTTTGGCTGACATAACGACTCAGAGGCTGGTTTCCACGATTGATTACCCATCGACTTTCGTGAATGCGCTAACCGGCGGGCACCCAATAGTGGCGAAGACGCCGATATTCTTGCCCAGTGACCGAGATGCCATCACCATAGCTCTTCACACTTGTGGACCAATCGATCCTCAGGAAGCTAGGGTTGTAAGGATAAAGAACACTCAGGAACTTGGAAGGCTGTGGATATCCGAAAGCCTCTACAAGACGGTCAAAGCTGACCCCGAGCTCCAGAAGAGGATGGTGGCAATAGGCGAACCAAGGGAAATGCAGTTCGACATATTGGGAAACTTGGCGCGTTGATAGCATTTAGAGATCGATTCCGTTTGTCTTGGACGACTCGCGAAGAAGGAAACATGTGCGTGTTGTGAAATGGTCTCCCACCCTGAAAAGACCATAGGAGAACTGGCAGAGTTGGCTTGGATCCTGCGGATCGACGTGGTCGACATGATACACGTTGCAGGGTCGGGACATCCGGGTGGATCGCTCTCCGCGGCTGAGATTGTCACGGCGCTAATGTTCCACCATCTCAACATAGACCCCAAGAACCCGCAAATACCGAATAGAGATAGATTCCTACTGTCTAAGGGTCATGCTGCGCCTCTCCTTTACGCCGCATTGGCCAGAAGGGGCTTCTTCCCGGTTGAGGAGCTGAAGACTCTGCGCCAGCTGGACAGCCGTCTGCAGGGGCATCCTGATCGTTTGAAGACGCCTGGTGTTGAGATGACATCGGGAGTCCTAGGGCACGGTGTCGCCATCGGCGTAGGTTTGGCTCTGGCTGCAAGGCTTGATGATGCTCGGTGGAAGGTTTACGTACTCGTGGGCGACGGAGAGATTCAGGCAGGTGTGATCTGGGAAGGAGCCTTGATGGCTTCCAAGTACAGGCTTGGAAACCTTACAGTCATACTTGACTTCAACAATGTACAGTTGGACGGTCCTGTTCACGAGATAATGCCCATCCAGCCAGTGGCGGAGAAGTGGAGGTCTTTCGGCTGGCAGGTCACAGAGATCGATGGCCACAACATGCGGGAAGTACTCAACGCCTTGGACGTAACGGACAACATTCGTGACCAGCCTAAGATCATCATCGCGCACACAACTAAAGGCAAAGGCGTCTCGTATATGGAGAATCAGGCTCGTTGGCATGGACGGGCTCCCACCGACGAGGAATATGCACAAGCCATAAAGGAGCTAACGGAGGGTCGAAACCTATGCAGAAGCTAGAGTCCATGCGCGTCGCCTACGGGAAAGCGCTTGCAGACTATGGCGCTGTGAACCGGGATGTTGTGGTCTTGGACGCCGATGTCTCAGCCTCTACGCAGACCCACTTCTTCGCCAGCCGTTTTCCAAACCGTTTCTTCAATCTCGGCGTCGCTGAGGCGGGGATGGTGGATGTCGCAGTTGGATTAGCTTTAGCGGGAAAGATTCCCTTTGCGAATACCTTCGCCTTTCTGATAGCCTTGAGGGCAGCTGAGCAAGTGCGTACATGTGTCGCCTATGCGCGGACGAATGTAAAGCTGGCTGCTGGCTATGCGGGTTTGTCTGATTCGAAGGATGGCCCGACTCACCATTCTATCTGTGACTTGGCGGTGATGAGGTCCATGCCTAACTTGGCGGTAGTTGTGGCAACCGATGCTGTGGAGGTGCAGAAGATGGTTCCGCTTGTAGCCGAGTGGGATGGACCAATCTACCTGCGAATCAGCCGGGCGGAGGTGCCGGTCGTATTCAACGAATACCATGAGGTGAAGATTGGCAAGGGGACTGTGCTTCGAGATGGCTCCGACGTATCGCTCATTGGAACCGGCGTCATGGTTAGCCGTTGTCTTGAGGCTGCGGGGCAGTTGGAGAAAGGTGGAGTGAGCGCTCGTGTGTTAGAGATGCATACGTTGAAGCCTTTGGATCATGAGTTGATTCTCAAAGCGGCAAGGGAGACAGGCGCAATTGTGACAGCTGAGGAACACAGCGTGATTGGAGGCTTAGGCGAGGCTGTGGCGGGCTGCTTGGCGGAGAGATATCCCGTTCCTCTGAGGCGTGTTGGAATCAAAGACACCTTTGCAGAGACAGGGTCCTACTTTGAGCTTCTGGACAGATACGGGATGGGCGTTAACGACATCATATTGGCAGCCAAAGAGCTAGTCGGACAGAGAAGATGACCGCCTTACAAAAAGTCTTTTCTGTGCCAAGTGGTCTTATTGCACTAGTGATATGAGCAGGGCTTTTGGTTTCATCAGGCTTATTCGTCCCGTGAACGGTTTGATGATGGGTTTCGCAGTTATTGTTGGCGCCTCGTTGGTGTTGGCGGAGCCAATCTCCCCAGAGCTCGCCCTGAAGCTCTTGTTTGGTTTCGTCACCGCCTTCACGCTCACATCTGCGTCGATGGCCATAAACGACTACTACGACAGAGAGATCGACAAGGTAAACGAGCCCAACCGTCCCATCCCAAGCGGCCTCGTGAAGCCAAACGAGAGCCTCGCATTCGCTGCAATCTTGACTGTAGTGGGCGTTGTCGCGGCTTTCCTCACAAACATGGTATGCCTCCTAGTGGCTACGGTGTCTTGGATTGTCTCCGTAGCCTATGCGACGAAGGGGAAAAGGACGGGTCTACTTGGAAACTTCCTGGTTAGCTCATGCGTGGCAATCCCCTTCATCTATGGAAGCCTCGTGATAGAGCAGAGCCTTGGCCTGGAGGCTGTCTTCTTCGCCGCTTTGGCTTTCCTTTCTAACACGGGACGCGAGGTGGCAAAGGGCATAGTGGATGTGGAGGGAGACAAGGCTAAGGGGATGAGAACGGTCGCGGTATCCCGTGGAGCTGAAGCTGCGGCGTATGTGGCTTCTGGCTTCTTTCTTTCTGCTGTTCTCTTGAGCTTCTTGCCCCCGTTGCTAGGGCTGGTGTCGGCATGGTTTGTCCCCTTTGTCGCCATTGCGGACTTAGGTTTCACCGGGTCTTCGGTTATGCTTGTCCGAGACTCCTCGCGGGAAAACGCCAGAAAAATCAAGAACATGGCCTTGCTCTGGATGATGTTCAGCATGTTCTCCTTCCTTGCTGGAAGCCTCTGAGAAGCGTTTGACAGGGACAGAGACATGCAGAGATTGAAGCGTATTCTTCATGAAACGGTTAACTCAAAGTTTATAATGGAAAACCGCATCTCCTGAAGAGTGTAGCGATGAAGAGCGGGGATCGCCCAGCCAGGTCAAAGGCGCAGAGCCGCAGCAAAAAGCGGCGCGGAGGCTTCAGGAGCCTGTCCCGCAGGGGTTCGCGGGTTCAAATCCCGCTCCCCGCACCATCTGGCCAACCAATTGGTTTTCCTTTGATTGATCAAAACGGTATGCAAGGTATATGAGCTCCTGGAATGGAAAAAGCCATGCTCCATATCTGGCCTGCTGAGAGGACTTCTGAAATGCTATGTTTCCAAACGGGTCCTTTCCAGGAATTCCGTAACGTTCTTTCTTCTGGGTAGGGGCGTGACGGCTCCTTTTCCAAGAGTCTTCAGCGCAGCGGTGGCGTTGGCGAATTCGGCAGCTTTCCTGACGTCGAGTCCTTCCGTGATGGCTGTTAGGAAGGCTCCGTCAAAGGCGTCACCCGCTCCCGTTGTGTCCACCACATTGACCCTGAAGCCTGGAACCTTGACGGTTTCTTCCTCTGTCTTGACGAGGCAACCTTCTGCTCCCAGTTTCAGGGCGACGATCCTCGGACCCTTCTTCAGAATTGCCTCGGCAGCTTCCTCAGGAGACGATCTTCCGGTGACTACTCTCGCATCCTCGATGCTTGGCAAGGCTATGTCAGCAATATCCAGAGTACAGGAAACAACTTCACGCGCCACTTTGAGTGGCCAAAGCTTTGGTCTTATGTTTGGATCGTAGGAGAAAAGAACCTTGGACTTTTTCGCGATCTCAGCCGCTTTGAAGACGGCTTGCCTGCAGGTGGCGCTTACGGCTTGGGATATGCCGCTGGAATGGAAGACCTTGGCTCGCCTGACATAGTCTGGGTCAATATCATCCGGACTGAGGTGGCTGGCCGCCGAGCCCTTTCTATAATAGGTGAAGTCATGTTTCCCGCCGTCAAGTATCGACACGAAGTACACGGCAGTGAACGAGCTCTCCTCAACGATCACGTGGGACCCGTCGACTTTCTCCCGTCTCCACAACTCCAGAAAGCTCCTGCCAAACTCGTCGGCTCCGATCCTGCTGATGTAGCCGCACTTTCTGCCCAACCTTGCTGCCGCAACGACCACGTTCGAGGTGTCCCCGCCCCAGCCCCTCTCAAAAAACTTGACCTCTCTGAGCAAACCTTTTGATGAAGCACAGAACTCAACCATTGGCTCACCTAACGAGACTATGTCCAGATCCGCCATGTTGGCTCACCCGCCACGTATCCCTCTGCAACCCAATATTCGTTAGGCGTACCCGTTCTTCAGCGACCTATGAAGCATTGGAGTCCCATGCAAAAACCTTTTTCGTGCCAAGAAAGGCGTCCCCCTACGCAATGACAGGTCCCACGTCTTGCTCAATCTCAGATGAGATGTCCTATCCTTTCAGGCATTAGTACGTAACAGTTACGGTTATGCGAATTGAATGCTCAATGCTTCCTGACTTGCCGACGACGTCGACATAGTACTGCCCAGGTTTGATGGGCGTAAGCGTATACACGGTAAGTAGGAAGTAGGCCCGGTCGTCAGCTTGAAGGGTCACCTCGGAAGGGCTGAGGGTAAGCCTCACATCACCGAAGAGGAACGTATACCCAACCTCAAGCGTTACCCTCCCGCTGAATCCGCCGACAGATCTAACCGTGATCACAGAGGTGTTTGAGCTTCCCTCCCAGCTGTAAACAGCCACTTGCTCCGGATCAGCTGAGACCTCGAAGTCCGGTTGTGGCGGCTTAACCTGCGAAGCCAAAAACCCCCAAATATATTGGTACCCTAGGAAAATCGATACGGCGAGAAGTAGAATCAAGACTGCCACTAAGGGACTCTTCAACACCGCCTTCCCCATAAATGAGGTCTCAGAACCAACCCTGATATAGGGTTTATGAACGGGCAATACATTTTGAACAATCAGAAGCTTCCTCAGCCTCGACGGCCTTCAGCCCAGCCAAGCATTGTACGGCAGAACTCGGATGTTTCTGCGTGGAGGGATCGGTGGTGCCACCATCGGTGGGTGGCCTATCGCACTCGTCAAGTGTAGATGCCCTAAAGCTCAGCTCGACCGACATGGCATGACGCCCGGCATTGGCGAAGATTTATATCCTTTCCAGCTAATGCTGAACTCGCGAGGTGTTGCAGAATGATCGGATACTCAAGTCTGGCTTCCCTTCCCTTACTAAGGGACTACACGAGCCACAGAATCTCAAGCTTCGACCCGACCGGCGGCAACATGGACGCCTGGCACATCAAAGCCGGCGAGAAGAGAACCCTTGCTGAGATCAAGGGCTCAGGCTGCATAAAGCATGTCTGGATGACTCTCGGCCTACCGAGAGAAGATTACGTACGTCGGATAGTCCTTAGGTTCTTATGGGACGACTGCGCTGACCCGAGCATTGAATGCCCCGTCGGAGACTTCTTTGGTATAGGGCACGGAACCCGCAGGAACTTTGTCTCGTTGCCTTTGCAGATGAGCCCTCAAGACGGCCAAGGCTTCAATTCATGGTGGCCTATGCCCTTCAGAAGCAGAGCCCGAATTGAGGTTGAGAACCAGGGCAATGAGGCTTACTGGCACTATTTCTACATTGATTACGAACAATACCAGTCCATAGAGACCATCAAAGGCTTGGCCTACTTCCATGTGCAGTGGCGGCGCGAGGCAGACACAGACGGATGGGCCTACAAGGATCGTCTAAGCCTGAAAGACGCCGAAAGAGACCGGCGCACCCTCAACACCGACGGCAAGGACAACTATGTCATCCTCGAGGCTGAGGGAGACGGCGTATACTGCGGAGCCCACCTCGACATAGACTGTTTCCAGCGAAACCCGAATGATTGGTACGGCGAAGGTGACGACATGGTCTTCATCGACGGCGAAAGGTGGCCACCGTCCCTGCATGGCACAGGAACAGAAGATTGGTTCAACTGCGCCTATGGTCCAAGTCAGGAGTACAATGCACCTTACCACGGCGTCATCCTGTACACTGGTACAAAGGACTGGAACTGGAAGGGAAAGCAAACTGTTTACCGCTACTATATTGAAGACCCGATCCGCTTTCGCAAAAGCATAAGGGCGACAATAGAACACGGTCATGCTAACAGGCTCAGCAACGACTATTCAAGCACCGCCTATTACTACCTCTCAAAGCCCAAGAGAGGAGGACCACAGCTGCCACCAGTTCAGGAAAGGCTGCCTAGACCCAACGAAGAGGTATACCAGCCTAAAGGATAACCCTCCTTCTTTCCACCTTGTCCGTTTCGTGTGAGAAGACAGTCTGGTTCATGTCAGAATGTAAGGACTTTCTAGCTTTCCTTGATCCATCCAGCTAGGTCCAGCACTGTTGACCCAATTCGAACGCCATCAATAAGGTCTTCTTGAGTCAGCCCCCTTGCGTCGGTGCAAGTGCTGCAAGCGATCACCTCTACGCCGTGATCGATGAGATCCTTCAGCATATTCTCCAGACTGTAATAGCCTTCTGGGGGTCTCTGTCCTCTTTTCGCCGTTGTGACAGAGTCGCCCAGCAGAAATATGTTCACCTTCAACCCTATCACCGCCGAGGTTAATGCTCTTGCTAGCCTCAAAGCATTCCAGACTTTCTCATCCCCATATGGAGCGCCATTGAGAATCAGCGTCACCGTCTCCAATCAGCCACCTCCCTTTCCCAAACAGCAGATGTGACTTAGCAGCTTCCATATATTAAGCGTTTGATTGAACGGCAGTAATCAGCGTTCGAGGCATGGAGTGTAGCTGAACCGATCCCACTCCTCATGTTTCCGGAGAGTCATTCCCTTTTGGTTACAGAAAACGTGGGGTAGATTGTGCTCGTGTCTCGGACGCCTTTCAGCTTTCTGATCTTTTCGATTACGAATTTCGAGATTGTTTCCTGCGCAGAGGCGAAGATTTCGCCTCCATAAAGCTCAAATTCCAGCACGGCGAGCACATCATACTGGCCGGCAATCAGATGAGCCTCAACAACCTCGTCGTACTTCATGAGTTTCCCCAAGATATCCCTGTCTTTGCCGGGCTCCACGTCGATGAAAACAAACGCCTTATGCCTTCCCTTCATCTCATGAGTGCTCATCGCAGACGCCCAGCTTAAGTATGCGCCAGTATGGATATAAACATTGCATCAGGCAGACTTGAGGCAATGCTTATTAGTTTTCGAATAGCTCATTTTGGAGGGTGGAAACTAGGTGAAGACACTCGTTTCTGTTGGCAGGGGCGGCACTGGCAAAACGAGCTTCGTCGCTCTAATGGCAAAGTATCTCATCGAGAAAGACCATGCTCCGTTGCTTCTAGTAGATGTCGACCCCGATCAGAACCTAGCCGAAACCGTAGGAGTATCCCTCGAGGAAGAGGGGAAGAAATCGATATCTGAACTCGCCATCGAAACCTTCATAGAGCGCGGAGGCACCACTGTGGGCGTGCCCCCATCCGAGAGGATTGAGTCGCGGATTTGGGAAGAAGGGCTCTACGAAGGGAGACTCTTTGATCTTATGGCAGTTGGACCAAAATGGATTGAAGGCTGCTATTGTCTACCCGATGCTTCGCTGAAAAGAGCGCTGGAGCGGCTGACCAAGGCCTACAAGTATGTTCTCGTTGACTCTCCCGCTGGTCTGGAGCATCTAAATCGGAAGATTACATCTCAAGTGGACGATCTGTTCGACGTAATGGACCCGTCCAAAAAATCCTTTGAGCATGTGGAAAGAGCCTATCGGATTGTGAAAGAGGTTGAGATAGGCTTCGAAAACTTCTATCTTGTAGGAGGCTATAGGTTCACTCAAGGCCTAGAGCCCAAAGCTCAGGGACAGCCAGGCCTGAGGTACTTGGGGAAGATACTCTACGACAAAAACGTCGAAGCCTACTGTCTCGAGGGCAGATCTCTACTGGAACTCCCGCAAACCTCGCCCGCATATCAGTCGGTGAGGGAAATCCTGAAAAAGGCTGGATACGGTTAGGCTCATTGGCCTGTCAGGTGTGCTTCTTCGGTTGATCCTGCTGAAGCCTTTCGTCTTACTAGAGCCAACAGAAGGATGAGAGAGACAGCTCCTAATATTCCCCCAGTCGCATCAGCGCATATGTCGTAGATGTCGAAGCACCTTGTCGGGACAAAGTTCTGGTGGATCTCATCGGTGACTCCGTAAGCCGAAGACAAGACTGAAGAGTAGAAGACGCTTTTGAGGGCTCTGCCAGACATATTAGTGGCCACTAGGTTCATCAAGAAACCTAGAATGGCGTATTCGCCCACATGCATGATAATCCTAGGCGCTTCCAATACTGCGATTTCCGCGGGAAGATCGCCCGGGAGACTTGAAAGGTAGAAGATCAGCACCATGTATCCTATCAAAGCAGTCGTCGAGAAGACGAGCGTATTTTTCATATCGGTTTCAATATGGATTCGCTTGCACTTTTAAGGATATCCTCGCGTCTATGCTGGCAGCTGAGACTGAGACAGCGATGAAAGTAGCCACCGAGGTGTCCCAAAAGAATAAAAGGCAGAACCGAGGAACATATAGCGGGGGTTGGCATTTTGGGATTGGCGGCCTCAGTTGAAACTGTCACGAGAAGTCCCCCTGTTACAGCGTTGTTCTCTGACACGGTTGCATCAATTATAGAGAAGATGGTGGCAAACAACATTGGCGCTGTGATTGTGATGAGCGGTGGCGCTCCGGCAGGCATAGTTACCGAGAGAGACATCGTTGAAAAGATTGCGAGGGGCAGGAAGGACCCGGAAAAGACGCGTGCGCAGGACGTTATGTCATCGCCCTTAGTAGGCATAGAGGCAGGCAGATCCGTGAAAGACGCGCTGAGACTGATGCGAGACAAAAAGATAAGAAGGCTGGCGGTGACAAGAAGCGGCAGACTCATCGGCATAGTCACCGAAAGAAGAGTGCTGGACTCACTAGTATGAATCCGGCATTCTCGATTTTTCCCACAGCTAGATTGTTAGAGAGCATTGAGGTTCTGTAAGACTTCAGGCAATTTCCCTCGGTATCAGTCTTCCACTTGCAGATTCCAAGGTTCCTAGCCGAGAGGTACGCCTGCCTTCCTTAGCTCCAAAAGGACCGGGATGTTTCGTAGTTGGTCTTGCGAAATCTTTCCCCATAAAATCCCCTTAGGTCTCTCATAGCTCCGCTTCGCTCTAATTGTTCTAGTGGGGGTCATTATCGCGTCCACTGTCAGGTCGTGTGGCTCCTTGGGCACGTGATCAACAATCTGAACATCGTGGACTGTTGTAAATACTGGCGTGTCGTCTCCGACTGCCCCAACCTCTCTTAGAATCGCATACTCGAGTTCACTGTATCCGCCTCCCTTACCTATGCGAACGCCATCCTCTGAGATGGCTACTGACCCATCTACTACCATATCAACTCTCGGCAGCTCATCCAATCGGCACGGTCTGCCATGCTTGAAAGAGCCTCGGATGGTGGAGGCTTCTGCGTAAGACCCGCGTGGAATTCCGTCGGGATCAAGAACCATGAAGCCTTCTCTCAGTCTTGGAGTGGGAACCAGCAGCATCTTTCCGTCCAGAAGAACCTTGAGTCTGACCGTATGCTGAGGCGCATCCGGATTCACCTTCACAATCCTTGCCCTTCTATATTCTTCCTCCTCCACCAGTCTCGCGGCAGCAATCTCAGCTCCCACGAAGTTCGGGATTCTTCCTAAGACCGGTTTGGGAAACCTTGAGATGCCTCCCTCCTCCATGAGGCTCCAGATCTTTCTGCGGAGGGAATCTTTCTCGACGCTGAAGCTTTTCATGAGAACAACGCCGTCAAACTTTGAGTTGCCCATTTCTTTCGCTGTCGATCCTATTCTCTGCGTTCTTGCATCTCTTGATCGTACAGATCTTCTCCCCACCGGGGTTCCCTCTAATTTCAACGATCTCGTAGCGAAGGTTCAGGACAACTTACATCAGTCCCTACTCCTAGAATAGAGGTCTTGCTGAGTTTCCTCGCGGACGATGGTTGCTGCAAGTAGACAACACCTGTGTAGAGGGTGGCTAGTCAAGGACCGTCTAGCCTTCAGTCCCCGTATGCTTGGAAAGCCCAGACGTCCTTGTTCTCTATTATGTCTTTCAGGATTTCCCTTGCCTGGTCTGATTGAAGCGACAAGAAGAGCTTGACAACGTGCTTGCAGAATCGTCTTACTGTCAGTCCCTTGCGCCAGTCGTCACAGTTGTGCTTCAAAGTCTTCCCATCAAGACTCAGCTCAATCGCATAGTCCCTGACAGTAGCCTTAATCATATCTTCTGAGGATTCTGCTATGGCGAGTTCTTGGTCTTCGATGTCTCTTCCCCTTTCGAATCGAGCGGCGTCCGTCAGTTTCAGCAAGAGGCCCTCAACGCTCAGTTCCGACACAGCGAAGCCGAACTCCTCGAGCTTCCTTCCATAGGCGAGCGGTCTCTTCGGCATGTTGTGCCTGATTATCCTTTCTTTGACTTGCTGATGCTCAGGTCTAGCTGCATCCAACATCTCAAGAATCTCTATGCAGTTCTCAACGGCGTAGCCATGGTAGTGATTGTTGAAGTAGCCGTAGACCTTTTTGACCTCTTTGCTCGTTTTCTCTACTCGTGGCACCCACTCCACTAGCTCCTCCTTGGCATAGTGATAGTCGTACCAAGGTCTTGGGCCCCTCCCGTGCCACCGGAAGTAGGCGAAATCAGCCGTAACGTGGACTTCCGGAGGCAACAAAGGCTCATCTACTATGCAGTAGGCGACATTGTGTTTCTCCAGAAGCTTCCACGTGTCGTCTCTCATCCAAGAATGGTTCCTGAACTCAGCAGCAAACTCGAAGCCGTCGGGAAGCAACCCCAAGAACGCCCCGAGTTTCTCACGGTCACGTTGGTAAACGAAGCTCGGAGGCAACTGGATCAGAATGCAGCCCAGTTTGCCACGCGCGTTGAGAGGCTCCAACAGCTCCAGGAATCGTACAAGATCATTCTTGACCCCCATCTCCGGGTCGAGACGTTTCTCGTGGGTGATGAGCTTTGGCAGTTTGGCCGAAAAGACGAAATCTTTGGGAGAGGTTCTGTTCAAGCCGAAGATTGTGGCTTCGGATGGGTAACGGTAAAAAGTTGAGTTGATCTCAGCTGTGTTGAAGAAGCGAGCGTAATAACTAAACATGCTCTCCGCTTTTTGATAGAACGGTCCAACCCACTCCTTGTACGACCAGCCACTTGTGCCGAAGAGCAAATCTGACAAGGTCCATCCTTCCGTGATCCTCATCAACGAATACGGTAAAATAGCCTATTGTAGGTATTTAATGTTGATGAGCAGATGACTGAGTTTCATATCGGCTGCGGTGGATGGGCTTACTTTCAGATTCCAGGGCTAAGGCCGCTTGACGCATACGCGAAGGCTTTCAACTTCGTCGAGGTAAACTCCACCTTCTACAAAGTACCAAGCCTTCGGCTCGTTAAGTCATGGAGGCAGAAGGTTCCGCCCGACTTCGAATTCTCCGTTCGTTGCCACAAGGACATGACACACAAGTACCAGTTGGAACCAGTTGATGAAGCCTTTCGGGCTCTAGACACGATGATCGAGATCTGCAGCGTTCTAGGCTCAAGGTTCCTAGTCCTCGAAACGCCCTCAAAGATGCACTACACCAATGAAAAAACCCAGTCCATAAGAAACCTCCTCGAAAGTATCAACCCGAAAGGCGTCAAAATGGTTTGGGAGGTCAGACGCAGAGAAGGTGAACCGATACCGCCGAGTGTGACTACATTGATGCAAGACTGCGGCATCGTCCATTGCGTAGATCTTTCCAAGGACAATCCTGCTACGGAGTCGGACACGGTCTACACGCGGCTCTTTGGCAAAGGCGAGCAAAACCTTTACCAGTTCACTGACAACGAGCTGGAAGAGGTGGACAGAAGGATAGCCAGTAGGAACCCGGAAAGGGCAGCAGTTTCCTTCCACAACGTGAGGATGTACAAGGATGCAGCTCGCTACAAGATCTACAGGCAAACTGGAAAGTTCTCCTCAGCGACAGGAGCCCAAGGACAGCAGTCCCTCAGAAAGGTTCTCATGGAAGACGCCGAATTCCCAACGACAAAAAGCGAACTTCTAAAGAGTCAATGGTGGAAGGTCATAGATCTGACTGAGGGTACGAGGGTCCACGCTCAATCTGTGCTTGAAAGACTCCCTGACAGAGAGTTCAGAAACGTGGAGGAGGTACTACTCTACGCTGAGGAGGTCCTGAAGAGCTCTAGCGTCTGCTTACTGTGATTGCTCCTTCCGGAACCTGCAGAGGAAAACCCCGCCCACCCCATTGTCTATTCCTGCGATGTAACCGCATACCTCAGATTCCGTCTTTCTCTGCCACATCTGAGGCTCCGGCTCGTTGGCTTAGGAAGAGCTTCACACGGCCTTGTGTCCGCGTCTTCCCACATGTTCTTCAAGGAATTCGATCATAGAGACCTATGCGAGAGCAACTCATATCC
>Ga0129298_10000405_pt1 | contig 16859 bp, 15 predicted proteins | sample I19B2metaG_FD_94707 | JGI IMG/M metagenome (GOLD analysis project Ga0129298, IMG submission 94707) | Lake sediment bacterial and archeal communities from Gulf of Boni, Indonesia to study Microbial Dark Matter (Phase II) - ​I19B2 metaG | ecosystem: Environmental > Aquatic > Freshwater > Lake >... | reverse complement strand
TTTCCTTCGGGATCGATGAGCATCTTGGCGCCTACATCTCTAGGTCCTGAACCCTCTTTCTCAATGATCGTGCAGAGGATTACTTTCTTACCCTCCCTCAGGAGCCCCGTCAACTTGGCAAATATCTCAGTCTCGCTCAACCTTGATCCTCCCAGCAGCGTCGAGGATAGCCTCGATTATCTTGACGTACCCTGTACAGCGGCAGAGGTTTCCCTCGATCGCCGTCTTCACTTCCTCAACCGTGGGCTTCGGGTTCTTCTTCAACAGAGCGTATGCGGACAGCAGCATTCCTGGAGTACAATAGCCGCATTGGATAGCCCCATCCTCTATGAACGCCAATTGTAGCGCTTTCATCACAGGCTCGTCTTTGAGCCCCTCCACGGTTGTAACTGTCCTGCCCTCGATCTGCTGCGCCAACACCAAACAGGAGTTGACAGGAGCACTGTCGAGGAGAACAGTGCAGACACCACATTCTCCTTGTTCACACCCCTTTTTCACGCTTGTGATGCCTAGGTCTGTCCTGAGAAGGTCGAGAAGTAACCTATTCGACTTGACCTCACGTTCAATCTTCCTACCATTCAGAGTAAAAGTAACCTTCAATGGGTTCTCCTCCTAGCCCTATTCCAAGCTTCGCTAAGCGCCCTCTTCATCAGGACACAGGACATCTTCCGCCTGTATTCCGCCGACGCACGTATATCGTCGACAGGACTCACAAGCTCATAACAGGCAGACGTAGTCTCATCGATCAGTTGCTCAGTTAGCTTCTGGTCCTTGAGCCTCTCCTCTAGGCTCCGCAGTCGGAGAGGGGTAGGTGCCACAGAACCAAGAGCGACTTGAGCCTTGCGGCAGGAGTCACCGTCTAATTCAAGGTAGGCGGCAGCGTTGACTACTGAGATGGTGTAGCCCTTCCTCCTCCCAAGCTTTTGGAAGGACATTCCAGCGCCTTCAGGAGGAACAGGGAACCTGATCTCTGTGAGGACCTCGTTGGGTTGTAGGCTGTTCAACTTGGGACCAGCGAAGAGCTTGTACAAGGGTATGCTCCTTGAACCAGTATGAGAGGCGATCTCCACAGTAGCATCTAGGGTCAGAAGGGGCGACGAAGCGTCTGCGGCTGGACTTGCATTGCAGAGGTTGCCGCCTATCGTCCCCAAGTTGCGAATCTGCACGCTTCCAATACATGCACAAGCATCCCTTAGGGCAGGAGCTTTCTCCACTATCAACGATGACTGTAGAACGCTGTTGTGGGTTGTCGCAGCGCCAATTCGGATCTCGCCATCACATTCTCCAATGTATTTCAGCTCCCCTATAGCGCTCAGGTCGACGAGATGTTTGGCTTTGCATGCGCCATCTCTCAGGAGCAGCAGGAGGTCGGTTCCTCCAGCGACAGGTTTCGCCTCTTCTAGCTTCTCCAGCAACTCCATCGCCTCCCTGAGAGTTTTAGGTCTGTGGAGGCTGAAGCTGGGCAACGGTTTCAAGATGTTTTCCTCCTCAGCCTCGCGTAGAGGCGCTCAGCGGTGATTGGTAGAATGTTGAACCTGACTCCTGTAGCGTGGAAGACTGCGTTAGTGATGGCTGGGACGACGGAGATTATAGCAGGTTCTCCTACGCCCTTCGCACCGAAGACCGAGTTTCGGTAGGGCTTCTCAACGATGACGGGTTCAGCGACCTCAGGTGTGTCGAGGGCTGAGGGTATGATGTAGTCCTTATAGTTGGGGTTAAGCACCAGCCCGTCCTTGAGAACCAAGTTTTCCATGAGGGCGAAACCCATACCCTGAGATACAGCTCCATGGATCTGCCCTTCTATCATCAGCGGATCAATAGCCTTGCCTACATCCATCGCTGGCCAGATCTTCGCAACTTCGACTTGCCCAGTCTCCAAATCAACTTCCACTTCAGCTATAGAGGCTGTGAAGGTGTAGACGGAGTAGTTGACCCCTAGCCCTGTCTCAGGATCATAGAAACGCTTCGGTGATGTGTAGAAGCCGTAGGTGGCGGGGGAGATTCCTCGCATGTAGAGTTCTTTGGCCAGCTCAGCGAAGCTGATCCCTTCCGAGCGGTTGCTCTTCTTGAAAGCTCTGCCATCCCTCAAGTCTATTTCATCCATACTGCAGTTGAGGATGTTCGCAGCAACCTCGACCATGCGCTGCCTCAACTTTAAGGCTGCATCTGCTGCTGCTGTGCCTCCGAGCATCAGCCCCCGACTGCCATGAGTCGGCTTTGCATCTGGCGTAGAGTCCGTGTCAGGAAGCTCGATGCGAATCGTCTCAAGGGGTGCACCAAGGATCTCAGCCACGATCTTTGCGTGTCCTATTGGAGCTCCCTGCCCCATCTCGCATATTCCTGTCCTGTAAGTGAAGGTTCCGTCCTCGTTGAGAATGAGGGATGCCGCAGACCAGTCAGGCGTGCTTCGACTTGTGCTAATGCCGTGATAACCTAAGCCGACACCGACTCCTCTAACCTTGCTCCCCAGCCTCCTCGGCTCCCGTATCCCCTTCCAGTCAGCCACTTCAGCCACGCCTCGCAAACACTCCTCCATCCCGACCGAGTGGTCGAGCAACTGGTCGCAGGTAGTCGTCAAACCAGGCTTCAGGACGTTCCTCAGGCGAAACTCCACAGGGTCCATGCCAAGCTCCTCCGCAAGCCTATCAACTTGGGACTCGACAGCAAAGTGGAGAGCAACGTTCCCGAAGCCTCGGAAGCTGCCGCCGAACACCTTGTTCGTGTAGACTGCACGTCCGTCGACAGAGATGTTGGGCACGTAGTATGGACCTGCTGCGTGAGCGGTCTGCCTCCAAAGCCAGAAAGGTGCACGATTAGCATAGGCTCCGCAGTCGAGGGTGATGTCCACTTCAACAGCGATGATCCGCCCCTCACTGTCAGCCCCTGACCGATACCTGATCTTAGCGGGGAAACGCTTAGGCTTGTAAGCTGCAGACTCGTCTCGATCGTAGATCATGGCTGCGGGTCTCCCAAGCTTCACTGCGGCTAGAGCCGCCTTCGCGCAGACGAGCGGACCCATATCGTCTTTGCCGCCGAAACCTCCTCCCGTTAAGGCTTGAATAATTCTGACTTGGCTGAGGCTCCAGCCTAGGATATAGGCTACCTTCTCCCTGACGAGGAAAGGACTCTGCATAGTGCCGATGACTGTTACCTTGCTGGCGCCCTCGGGTACAGCGTATGCCGCCTCTGTCTCAAGATACATGTGCTCCTGATAGGGAGTCTTGTACGTATCTTCGACCTCGACCACAGCATCAGCGAATCCCTTCACCGTGTCGCCTTTCCTTATGCGCGTCGTTAAAGCTATGTTCCCGTTCTCATGAATCCGAGGAGCCTCTGGGCTGAGAGCTGCATCGACATCGAAGACCGCGGGCAGAGACTCGTACGCAACATTGACCGCATCCATCCCCTCTGCTGCGGCATCTTCATCCTCGGCACAGACTAGAGCGATGGGGTCACCGATGTAGTGGACTTTCTTTTCATTCAAGAAAGGTTGATCTGGGAGTGCGTATCCGATGTTATTGACGCCTGGCACATCAGAGGCTTTCAGCACTGCTAGTACGCCTGGGACTCTTAGAGCCTTCTCTGTGCTTACGTCTTTGATGAGGGCGTGTGGTTGGGTGCTTCGTACAACCTTGACTACGGCGGTTCCCTTTGGTATATAGTCTGCAGTGAATTTAGCTTCGCCGAGAGCCTTGTCGAGGGAGTCACTCCTAGTAACACGGCGCCCCACGACTAGGTATTCGTCTCTTCCAAGCAGGTTTTCGAGGATCTTGTGGTAATCCATTGTGATGCCTCGCGATGACTAATTCCGATATAGACATACTCCTATTTCAAATATTCAGTTTGTCGAAGAACTAGCCACAAATCTACAGCAGGTAGAGATATTAATCGAACATTTTATTATTGTAACTTGTTCAACATGGTGAGGAGGGATGTAGGATTGAAGAAGCAGGTTGTATTGACTGTAGCAGAGTCTAAGCGGCTGATCGCTAAGGGTGTTGCCGCGATGCCTGAGGTTAAACGGGCGATGAAGGAGGGTATGGTTGTCATCGGTACAGGCACAACTAATGCTTATGTTCTGGAGGAACTGTGGGGTAGAAGGATCGATAAGAGGAGGTATAGGAGCGGGATAACGACGCCTGATAAGCCAGAGAAGCTTGAGGTTCCACAGGAAGAGCCGATCCCAGATGTCGTGTTCCGAAAGGGTGAAGTTATCAAGGAGCTGGACAGGTTCACCGCTGTCAAGGAGATGGAAAAAGGCGATGTCTACCTTAAGGGAGCGAATGCACTCGACTATGTAAGTCGTGTGGCAGGAGTCCTCATAGGAAGCCCCACAGGAGGAACAGTCGGAGCCGTCATCGGACAAATTGTGGGGAAGAAGATCAACCTCATAATACCTGTGGGATTAGAGAAGCTCGTGTATGAGGATATCAACGAATTGCACAGACTTGCGTCCGAGGAAGACTGCGAGGGACCAAACCTCTGGCCACTCACAGGAAACATCGTCACAGAGATCGAGGCATTGAAGATACTGACAGGTGTGGAGGCTACGCTTCTTGCAGCTGGAGGCATCGCAGGTGCCGAAGGAGCTGTGAGACTTCTGCTGGAGGGCACAGAGGAACAAGTTGAAGCTGCCGTTAAATTAGTTGGATCGATCAAGGGCGAACCTCGATACCTTCTGTGAAGAGGATAAAGGACTCAGTTCAGGACTCAGAACTATGAAGCAGATCTGGTGGCTTAGATCATAATCTCATGTATTTCAAGAAGGATGAAACCAAGTTCCAATTCCTCAAAGAGTATATAAACCATTATCCACCAATATTGATTAGAATGATCGAAGAAGAATCCTACTTTGCTGTCCTGTGGACTCGCTGGAAGATATTGGATGTGGTGGAGTTAGAGGAGGTCTTCAGAAAAGAGGGTTTCACTGTGTCAAGACTGAAGTGGGTTGTGCCAGACCCATTCTATGATTTCGAGCTAGGAGGACACCTCACTCGTTACGAGATTCGTGTAGTTGCTGATTCGCTTCACGCCCTTCTGTCCTCTGTGCGAGCGGTGCTCTTCCAGCAGGAACCTCAAACCTTCACCATACGAGACGACAAACTCTACAAAATAATCCACGAAGTTTACTACCGCTCTAAGCGTATGTTACCCTTTCTGCCGAAGGTGGAAGAAGGAGTAAAATGGCGTCTACATCTCTGACCTCATAATTCTGGCTCAACTTAGTATTCTGTTGTTACTGCCGAAAATTAGGGGTTTAGCTATTAGTCCAAATCTGTGGCGTCGAGTCTAAGAGGGTTGAATGACTTAAGGTTTAATGTTCTTGACGAACTCCTCCACAGCGACGAGGAACTCATTAATATCTCTGTCTGTGTGTGCACTGCTTAGGAACATGTGTGGGAGGCTTGTGCTCACGTATGCGATGTTCTTAGAGAGCATACACAGGTGAAGAGCATTCGCCAGTTTCACATTGTTTTTGGCAACATCCCGTGCATTTCTAGGCTTCTCCTTCTGGAAGTGGATGGCGAAAACCGATCCCACTCCTGTTATAGCAGCATCAACATTGCCCCGATCAAAGATATCCTCCAACCCTGATCTGACTTTTTCTCCGAGGCGATCCACATGCCTGTAAACCTTGCCTTCCTTGAGTTCATTGAGGGTTTCTATGCCTGCCACCATGCTCATGGGATTCCCAACAAAGGTTCCACCCTGAAAGGAGCGAACTGAAGCGTCAGGGTACAGACGTTGGTCAATGTGCTCGAAGATGTCCCTGCTTCCGCATAAGCCCCCTATGGGAAAGCCTCCTCCCAGTATCTTTCCAAGAGTAGTCATGTCAGGCGCAACCCCGTAGAGTTCCTGCGCCCCTCCCGAGGCAAGCCTGAAGCCCGTGATCACCTCATCGAAGATCAGAAGAGTCTTACTCCCGTCGCAAAGCTCCCTCAGACCCTCCAAGAAGCCAGGCTCAGGAGTGATGATTCCAGCTGCGCCTAGCACAGGCTCCACGATAATTGCGGCTAAATCCTCGGATTTGACCAGTTTTCGAGCGGCATCAAGGTTGTTGAAGGGAAGAACAAGTGTATCTTCCAATGCTTTAGGATTGAGACCTGCTGACTCGGGAACCGTGAAAGGGGCATGCACAGCCTTGTGCAGAGCATCATAGCCGCCGTGCCATCCTCCCTCAAACTTCGCTATCTTCATCCGTCCTGTGTAGGTGCGGGCTAGGCGAATAGCATACATGTTGGCTTCGGTTCCAGAGTTGGTGAAGCGAACCATTTCTGCGCTGGGCACTATCTCCACAACCATCTCAGCGAGCTTCACCTCAAGCGGGTGAGAGTAGCCGAAGTGGGTTCCCTGCTCTGTCTGCCGTTTCACGGCATCGACAACTCTTTTCGGAGCATGCCCAAGGATGAGGGCTCCGTGTCCGATCCAGTAGTCTGTGTAGGTGTTTCCGTCGATGTCGTGTAGGCGGCTGCCTGAGGCGCGGTCAACGTAGAAGGGGTAGGGCATCAAATCCCTTATCGCGTATGAGACTCCCCCAGGGAGAACTCCGCTCGCCTTTTCGAAGAGAGCCCTCGAACTCGGCGTCTTTTTCAAGTATTCTTCTTTCCAACTCTCCACCTTGATCCCCTCTGAACGATTCGATTATTATGGTTGTTGGGTGTTAAAAGAGTTTTGAGGGGAGTGAGATGTAACCGCTGTGGTTATGTTTGTTTTTTATGCATAAGTGTAGAGTGGCAGTATTTGGGAAATTGTTTGGAGATGTGAGTTTGTTTGTGGAGGACTACGGTAGTACAAGACTAGAAGGGATACCATGGCGATCAAGAAGTGCTTGGAGTCAAAGAAAATACTGTGTGGAGGATTATTCGAGGGAAAACACTACAAGTCCAGCGTGTTGTAGATGCCTACCCAGACATTCTTAAAATTTGAGAGCTATGTTTTCGTTCGCAGACGCCTGATCCCTTGGAGTTCTCGTAAGCCTTCCTCAACCTGTCGCCGCTCCTTAGAGGATAGACCCAACGTATCGTAAATAGCTTCAAGAAGGAGAGGATAAGGAGCAGCGTGCAAACTTTACAGAGATCGACTTCTGCTCGGTCCATTTGTATACCATGTTAGATAGTTCGAATCTTCCTCCTGCTATCTTCTTGCGCAACAGCACTTATCATGTTCGTTTTTGGGTAGGTTGAGGATAGAGGGGGAGGGGGTCGGAGTGATCTCTTAGGAAAGCAGGCTGTTTGAGAAATGGCTTCGGGATTAAAGGCTGTTGGGAAACTTAGCCTTTCATTTTTTGTGTAGTCAATATGCTTAACTGGATCATCTTTTCAATAGAGATGTTCCCCTGAGAAACCTTTTATCTAAAACCCTGTCATCTATGTGTGAGTGGTTAAGATGAGTGTATACGATAAGCTAGGCGTAAAAAAAGTGGTCAATGCGGCTTTCGCTCTCACGAGGCTGGGCGGCTCAAGGCTCGACGACGAGATACTAGAGGCGATGGCTGAGGCGAACAAGAATTTCTGCAACATGTGGGAGCTCGAGATGCGAGCAGGCAAGACCATCAGCGAGATCACGGGAGCTGAGGCGGCCTTCGTCACAGCAGGTGCATTCAACGCCCTCGTGCTGAGCGCAGCTGCATGCATCGCAGGTAAAGACCCAGAGAAGATGAGACAGCTGCCCGACACGACAGGAATGAAGAATGAGATCCTCATCCAGAAGACCAATAGAATGCCCATCTACGATCGAAGCATGGAGGTCCCTGGCGGCAAGTTAGTCATTGTGGGAGATGAACAGGGATGCACGCCTGAGCAGATCGAGAAGGCTGTAGGCGAAAAAACCGCAGCCATGCATTACCTCGCTCCAATGGGTATGCAACGTAAGGGAGTCGTGCCCTTAGAAGAGGTCGTCAAGATAGCGCATAAACACGGCGTGCCCGTCATAGTGGATGCGGCTGGTCAGACGTGGCCGCTTGACGGTCTGCACAAGTTCACTGACATGGGATGCGACTTGGTCTGTTACGGAGGCAAGTATGTCGGAGGACCCAACTCGTCTGGATTCGTCCTAGGGAAGAAGGACCTTGTGGAGGCGGTGGCGTTGCACAGCTTCATCGGCGCCGAGTCTGGTCCCCTTGACCAGCCTGGGTTCTATATGAGCGTGGGGCGTGGCTACAAGCTGGATCGGCAGGAGATTGTGGGAGTCGTTGTAGCCTTGCAGAGGTGGATGAAGCTTGATCACGAGAAGGTCAGGTTCAAGCCTGCCTGGGAGAAGGCTCACTACATTGAAGACAACATAAAGGGCTTGAAGGGATTGAAGGATGTCAGCTTCGGATACGTCCCGCCTGAGGGGAAGGGTTGTGGCTACCACATCATAGGGCTGCAGTTGACCTTCAAATCCGATGCTGCTGCCAGAGCCTTGGTGAAGTCGCTGAGAGAGGGCAACCTAGAAATCTGGGTGAGGGGCGGTATGGGACCTAGCTTCGGGATCAACACGTTGCTTCTGGCTGAGGGGGAAGAGAAGGTCATCGTCGAACGCTTTAAGAAGCTAGTGGGCTGATAGGTGAAATCTAATCACCCTTTTCTTCATATTAAGAGAACCTTGTTTGTGGCAGCGCACCATCGAGTATAAGAGTTTATATCTCTCTTTCAATTTCTTTCATATCTCTTTAGGGTTGAGGAAAGCCCAATTTGATTCTTGGAGGCTCTGAGATGCAACGGTTAAGGAGGAAGCGGCTTAGAAGGCTCAGGAATATAGCTCTCCTCGTCCTTCTCATCGGCATCACGATCTTCCTCAGCCTCCCACCCGCTCCTACAGGTGAAGGAAATGTTGTTGTGCTCACTATGGTTTATGGGTCTGAGAAGAGGGGTTGGATTCAGCGAGTCGCTCCGCTCTTCCAGAGCTGGTGGAAGGAACAGCATCCAGACAGGTCGTTGGAAATCCACTTCATAGCCCTTGGGTCAAGGGAGTCGATGAACCAGATCATTCTCGGAGAGATCAAGCCCACCGTCTGGAGCCCTGCCTCCTCTGTATGGATACCGCTCGCAAATTACATGTGGAAGCAGGAGTATGGAGGTGAAAGACCGTTGGTTGAGTCTTGGAAGCCTCTAGTTGCCTCCCCTGTAGTCATAGCCACTTGGAGGCAGTACGCCGCTCAGCACAACATCACTAGCTGGGACTCAGTGCATCGGATTGCCGTCTCACCAAATTCAGACCTCAAATTCGCCCACACAGACCCGCAGCTCTCTAACTCTGGCTTCATGGCTCTCCTAATGGAGGTCTCAGCTGCGGCGGGTTGTTTCACCCAGAATTTGACCTATGGAGACCTCCTAAGGAGTGATGTGAGGCAGTGGCTGAGAGATGTTGAGGGAAAAGCTGTCATGTATGGAGAGAGCACAGGCTTCCTCGCAGATCAGGCGACTACCAGCGGACCTTCTAGTCTAAACGTCCTCGTAGTTTATGAGAACCTAGTCATAGAGAAGAATAAGCAGGGAGAACCAAAAGCAAGATGGGGTCAAAACCTCGTCGCAATCTACCCCAGCGAAGGAGTTCTCATGAGCGACCACGCCTTCTGCGTCCTCAACGCCCCCTGGGTCTCAGAAGACCAGAGGAAGGCTGCTGAAGAGTTCTGCAGCTTCTTGACGCTGCCAGAAATCCAGCGGATCGCCATGGAACACGGCTTCAGACCTGTAAACCCAGATGTAAGACTCGATCCCAACATCTTCAACCAAGAGAATGGTGTCTCAGATGTAATACCTTGCCCCATCCTGGAGTCTCCATTAGATGGAATGGTGCTCCAACGCATAACAGACCTGTGGATCATCTCGAGACCGGGGGAGTGAAATGGATGAGGATTTTGGAGAGGGTGGAGAAGAAGCTCTCGGGAAAAGGGTGTAGGACTGTGGGTGACGCCCTAGTTTTTTTCTTCCTATTCGTCTTCATAATTGGACCACCTCTCTCCGTCTTCCTCATGGTTATGAAAAATTGGGGCGACATCTACACCACTGTCTTCGCAGACCCCTTCTTCAGCGAGGTTGGGAAAGGCGCATTTAGGTGGAACATGATCCAGACTGCGCTCGTCAGATCTTTCGAGATCGCAGCCATAGTCACCGTCATAGACCTCCTCATAGGGCTTCCCATGGCGCTCATCCTAGCCAGATACGAGTTCAGGGGGAAACGCCTCGTCGACACTCTTGTTGATCTCCCCATGATCGTTCCAACAGCAGCTCTAGGCTTCTCTCTCTATCTGTTCTGGGGAAGCGTCGACGGACTCAGCGGTCTCCTTGGGCTAAAAACAGGACTTGCTTCTAGGGGACCTCTGCTCATCATTCTCACCCACGTCGCCTTCTCCTATCCCTACATCGTCAGGTCGCTGAAGGAAATCATTAGGTCGGTTGACCAGAGTCTGGAGTACGCAGCTCGGACTCTAGGAGCACCCCCCTTCACAGTCTTCAGAACAGTGACGGCACCCTTAATCAAGAGCGGCGTCTTGGCGGGGTCGATTCTCTGCTTCACACGGAGCCTAGGAGAGACTGGAGCAACCATTATCGTCGCAGGAGCCTTCTACACGGCTCCCCTCCTAGTTGTCGAGTACCGCCAGCTCCTCAACATTCCACCTGCTGCTTTCCTCTCCATGATTCTCGTCTCGATCTCCGCTGTCCTCCTCGCCTCTCTCCGCTTCTCCGCTGAGAAGTTTGGACTACCAATCAAAGGGGTCTGGCCGAGGGCTGAGCGTCACCTCAGCGGGAAGAATCAGAGGAGACTCCGAGACCTCATAACCCTGTCTCTTTTTGCGCTCCTTGTGCTTCTCCCCGCCAGCTTCATCTTGGTCTACCTCTTCAAATGGTGGTCGGGAAGCCCCTACACAGGTAACCCTCAGCTCGGCGCCTTCTACCAAGTATTCGTGGCGCCAGACAGGAAGCTCCCTGACCTATGGTCGAGCATCGTCGCCTCTTTCGAGGTTGCAGCCCTTTCAACCGTCGTCAATATTGTCGCAGGGCTTCCCATGGCTTTCATACTCGTCAGGAGGGGTTTGGGCAAGTTTAAGGGGCTGCTCGACGCCTTGATAGATATTCCCTTGACGATCCCTACCTCGGCGCTGGGCTTCTCCTTCTTCCTCTTCTGGGGAAGCCAGGGGCTTAATCTCCTCGGACCTGGGTTCTGGATGGTCGTCTTGGTGCACATAGGTTTCACCTATCCCTACATTGTTCGACCCCTCGTCGCCGTCGTCGAAGGGCTGGACATTCACATGGAGGAAGCTGCGAGAACCTTGGGGGCGGCGCCTCTAACCGTCTTTAGGACAGTGATCCTCCCCTCTATGAAGCAGGGCATCCTAGCAGCAGCGATCATGTCCTTCACACGGAGCCTAGGCGAGACAGGTGCCACCGTCGTCGTGATGGGTCTCACCAGAACGGTGCCAGTCCTCATCGTCCAGTGGGTTGAGTCTCTTGCTCTGCCAGCAGCTGCCTTCGCCTGCGTCGTCCTCATCACGATCTCCCTTGCGCTCCTCTTCGTCCTCAGGTACGTGCTTGGATGGAGGTGACACCATGCCCGACGTGAGACTTGTAAATGTGACGAAGCGGTTCGACGATGTCGTCGCAGTGGATCGGCTGAACCTCCATGTGAGGAACGGGGAATACTTTGTCTTTCTCGGACCATCGGGCTGCGGGAAGACCACTACTCTGCGCATCGTAGCTGGGCTGACAGAACCGACCGAGGGGGAGGTCTACATAGAAGACAGGAACGTCTCTGAGGTGCCGCCAGAAGACCGAAACATTGGACTCGTCTTTCAGCACTTCGAGGTCTTTCCCTTCATGACCGTCTACGATAATGTCGCCTACAGTCTAACGATCCAAGGGCTGGACGACGAGGAGATCGACAAACGAGTACATCAGGCGCTTGAGGTTACTGGCTTAAACGATGTGGCAGACAACTACCCAAACAATCTGAGTGCCCCTGAACTCCAGAGATGCAGCATAGCCCGAGTCCTAGCTGGAGGCTCAAGGCTCCTCCTCTTGGACGAGCCTCTCGGCTCCCTCGACCCGAAGACGAGAGAAAGGTTCCGCTTCACCCTCAGAAGCATAGTCAAGGGGCGAGGTCTCACAGCGATTCACGTGACCCATGATCAGGAGGAGGCGATGGCGATAGCGGACAGAATCGCTGTCTTCAGAGAAGGGAGAATCCTCCAAGTCGGCAGTCCTGTGGAGCTATATGAGCGTCCAGCCTCCATCTTCGTAGCCAACTTCGTAGGCGAGACGAACTTCCTCGAGGGGATCGTCGAGAAGAGGGAGGGAAAGACTCTCGTACGGTTGAGAGGCGACCTTCTGATCGAGGCGGCTGAGTCGGAGTTTGATGCTGGTTCAAGGGCGGTCGTCGCTGTGAGGCGTGAGAACATGTTCCTCAGCTCAAGCAGGGAGAAAGGTGTGAACAGCCTACTCGGACATGTAGTCAGGGCAGCCTTCCTTGGAAAACTCGTAAGATACAGGATCGAGTTAGAGAATGGAGACTTCATAGAGGTAAAGCAACCAACAAGAACGGGCGAAATCTTCGAAGAAGGAGAGAGCGTCCACATCATCTTCTCCCCAGAGAAGGTGTTGGTTTACCGCTACCCGAAAGACCTGTTCCATGAACTCGCCTTGAAGTAGGTGACGATAATGCCTGAGGTTAGGTTAGAGAGCGTGACGAAGAGATACGGAAAGACTGAGGCAGTGAAAAACCTCTGCCTCACAGTCCATGATGGCGAGTACTTCACCCTCCTCGGACCCATAGGAAGCGGAAAGACAACGACTCTGATGCTTCTGGCGGGGCTGATTGAAGTGGACGAAGGGGAGATATACTTCGATGACAAGCCTATGAAGGGAGTTCCGCCAGAGGATCGGGGAGTCGGCTTCGTCTTCGAGACCTTCGCTCTCTTCCCCCACTACAACGTTTGGGAGAACGTCACCTACGGTCCAAGGGTCAGAAATGAGGAATCAACTTCGACGAGGAAAGTGGCTGAAGAGATGCTGCGGATGGTTCTCCTCGAGGACCGCCCAGACGCCCTGCCCGACGAGCTCAGCGGAGGCATGAAGCAGAGAACCGCCCTCGCAAGAGCCCTCACGTCAGGAGCGAAAATCCTCCTCCTAGACGAGCCCCTTGGATCATTGGATGCCAAGATCAGGTCCGCTCTCGCCCTCGACCTCAGGCGAATCGTTAAGGCACTTGGATTGACAGCTATCCATGTAACCAACAATGTCGAAGAAGCTATGACGATCTCGGACCGCGTCGCCGTGATGCACAATGGTTCGCCAGAGCAGGTGGGGCTGCCGAAGGAGCTCTACGAGAATCCGAAGTCGATCTTCGTCATGGACTTCATGGGAGACATCAACCTCTTCAACGGCGTCGTAACCAGTTCTGGTGAGGATTTCACCGAGGTAACAACGGAAGAGGGTGTGCCCTTCCGCTCATCGAGGCGAAGCATAGAAACAGGAACGAGGGTTCATGCCGTTGTGAGGGCGGAGGATGTGGATATCCTACTTGAGAATGATAAGGCCGCCGTGAACAGGCTTCATGGCACTGTGAAGGAGAAGCTGTTTTTATTAGGCTTCACGAAATACCTTATTGAGTTAGAGACTAGACGAGAAGTTGTTGCGGAGGTTCCGTCAATGAGAAGGGAGGCGGAGCTGAGAGTAGGAGAAACGATCACTATGAAGTTCACCCCGCAGAACGTCTATCTCTTCCAAATAGAGGAATCGATATGAGTGGAAGACTACTTGATTGGTTTGGCTCCCGCAGGGAGACTCAGGTCCTTGAGAACGTGAATAAGCACCTAGGATTAACTGTGGACTGCGTCATCGAGCTCGGAAGAATGGTCGAGGCTGCCTCGGACGGCGCTCTAGAAAAGAAGAAGAGATCCTTCGAAAGGCTGTCTAGCATGGAGAAGGAGGCAGACGATCTTAGGAGGACTATAGCCGAGGAGTTCTTAGCCAAGGGCACTCTGCCATCGAATGTCAGAGAGGACCTCATGGAGCTCGTCAGGACCATGGACTGGGTGGCGGACTGGTCGAAGGAAGCAGGCAGAATCCTAGACCTTCTAGAGTTCGAGACGATCCCTGAGGAGATGAAGGAGGCGGCGAAGAAGATGACGGGGGAGCTGAAGAACTGCGTCCTCACATTGAGGAAGAGCATAAACAGCCTCGCTACGAATCCGAAGGAAGCTCTGAAGCTCGCCTATGAGGTCGAGCGCATCGAGGAGGTGATCGACGACCTGTACTCCGAAGCGAGGAGCCTCTTCCTCTCCCTAGACTTCAGCGGCTTCAAGATGCCCTTCCTCATCCTCCTCAACATGTTCTATGACGCCATGGAGATGGTCTCAGACTGGTGCGAGAACACATCAGACCTCGTGAGAGTCCTAGTAGTCGGCATAGCCCCGCCGTTGAGAAAAACCTCTCCCTAAAAGACACTCTGTTACTTTAAAAAAAGAGGGGATTACACGGGCGTCAGCCATTCTCTGCGCTTCTTCACTTTACTGGCTAAGACCTCAGCATAATATTCGGCTATGCGCTTCGTCAAGGGTCCAGGGTACTCTTCGCCTAGTGCTATATCATCCACGCTCGTTATGGGTGTGACTTCGCCCCCTGTCCCGCAGAGGAAAGCTTCATCGGAGGCGTAGAGCTCCACACGGGTGATGTCCCTCACCTCGACGGGTATGTTCAGGTCCTCGGGCAGGAACTTGAGGAAGGTGTTCCTCGTGACGCTCTCAAGGATCGATGCTGTAACAGGCGGCGTGATAACAGTCCCGTCTCTCACCGTCATGAGGCAGGCGCCTGTTCCCTCGCTGACGAAGCCCCTGTTGTCCAAAAAGATTGCACCATCGTAGCCGAGTCTCGCAGCTTCTCGTGCTGCCAAGCCAGAGTTGGCGTAGTTCGCCCAAGCCTTCGCCTGCGGCGGAAGAGCATCAGAAGCAACACGCCTCCAAGAACTGATCATGGACCTCCGCTTCCTAGAGAACCGAGGGTTGTTCTTCCCCAGAAGCGTCTCAAAAGGCCAAACAGGGATGACAAAGTAGACCTCTCCGGGCACCGCAGCCTTCGGCCAGACTCGGGGTTGGATGTAGACGTTCGTCTTGAAGCCGTTCGCCTTTACTGTCTTTTTTGTTGCTTCTAGGAGCTCATCCTTTGTGTAGGGTATTTTGAGTCCGCAGACGGCTGCGCTCCGCCAGAGGCGGTCTATGTGGGGCTTCCACTGGAAGATGTTTAGGCGTCCCTCGCCGAGGACATCATTCTCCGCATAGGCTTTTATGCCTTCGAAGATGCCGAGATGGATCGACTCCATCGCCGAGACGAGGGCTTTCTCTGTTTCTATGACCTCCCCGTTCATCCAGCAATACTTGGCACCGTGAAATGCAACAGACATAAACAACTACTCCGATTAAGTCTTTCCTCTAAAGGGGTTTATAGCTTTCGGCTCTCTCGTCGCCTGTAGTGCCTGATAGGGAGTTCTTTAAGTCTCCGAGAAAAATTGGGGATGTTTCTCACGGCTTGCCTATATACGTTCTATCCTGAATACGACTGGTCTCAGCCCATCTGTGCAGCAGTTCACTGAGACGCCCTTATCCTCGAACCAAGGGAATTCGCCACCAAAGCGAAGTACATTCACCGCCTTGTATATGTCGTCCCAAGCCCAAGAGCAGAAGCCCTTAGGCATCTCTCCAGTCTCCACCATAAATTCCTCACCATCTTTGAAGACCGTGCAAGCCTCAATTGGTGCGCCTTTTACCTGATCTTCCTTGAAGACCTCGCTGGGTTTGAACCGCTTCAGGACGGTGATCTTTAATTTATGTCTCTTCACCATGTAACCACTACTTGTTACATCTGTTTTTTCGCTATTAATCTTTGGGGGAGACCTCAACTGCTAGCCTGAGGTGAAGAGGCGCCCTCCTATGCGTTTTTCCTCTAAATCCACTATGACACCTCTGAGGATGCCTTCGGAGTATTCGCTGCCTGGGTTCAAGCAGAGCGTCCTCCCGATCTTGACCGACCCCTTCGACTCGTGGATGTGCCCGTGAAGCCCAAGGATAGGCTGATGCTTCTCAATGGTGTCTCTGAGGGCTCTGCTTCCAGCACCGAACATGACGGGCTGTCCTCCTGAGAAGATGGGCTTGAGGTTTTCATCTAGCTTCTGGCAGAGGTCTAGTCCTGAGTCTATGGGTGGAACATGGGTGTTGAAGATGCAGTTCTGTATGTCTCGAACCTCAACTATCATTGTCTCAAGCTTATCACGGAGCTCCTCTTCGCCGCACTCTCTTGGAGTCTTCCAAGGCGTTGGGTTGGTCCAAGCGCAGGTGAGCATCTCGTGGCTCCCGTGAACCTTGACCACTTCTCCCTCTGGGTCGGTGAAGGCATCTGTTCTTCTGAGGATGTCGTCGATGTTGGGGAAGTCGTCGTTTCCCCCTGAGATATAGACCTCGACTTCTCTGTCTATCAACTTCTCCTCAGCGATCTCTATCCACCTCTCAAGCCTTTCAACCATCAACCTAGAGAAGAGTTCGTCGAGCCTTTGGTTGTCTGTACTGAGCTTTCTAAAGGTCTCTCCGTCCATCTGGTAGGGGTAAAAGCCCACACGTTTTATCCGTTCCTCCATCTCCCCGACCTTCTCCTCAGAGACGATTTGCCTCATCCCTAGGAAGCTGGTTTCGTAAGTTCCATCATCTCGTTCTACTATGGGGACAATCATCTTCCCTGTGAGGTCGCCTCCAAGGACCAGCACATCAGCCTTGTAGACCTTCGGAGCATTGAGGAACTTCAAGAAACAAACCTCTGAGCCGTGCACATCCGTAGCAAAGAAGAGCCTAGTCCGAGTCATCTCCCCCATCAAAGATTATCAGTTACTTATAT
>Ga0129298_10000404_pt1 | contig 16862 bp, 18 predicted proteins | sample I19B2metaG_FD_94707 | JGI IMG/M metagenome (GOLD analysis project Ga0129298, IMG submission 94707) | Lake sediment bacterial and archeal communities from Gulf of Boni, Indonesia to study Microbial Dark Matter (Phase II) - ​I19B2 metaG | ecosystem: Environmental > Aquatic > Freshwater > Lake >... | reverse complement strand
GAATAATAGAAGACACAATGAAAGAAGTAGAAAAGGAAAAGTAAAGAACTAGGTTCTTCGCCCTCGCAACCATACTTTTTTCTCATATCTTTATGTGTGAGCAGTAAGGGATATCATGAAAAGACTTATGCTTGCTATCGTTGTTTCATCTTTTTTGATGAGTTTCCATCATCCACGATACTGCCACTATTCATGGCAGCTACATTACTAGCAATCATCGTCCATAAGAGAAAACAAATCGGTGAAGAAGAAGGAGAAGAAGAACAAAAAAAATTTTACCTTCCACCAATTGGAGGGCTCATTTTTCTCAACTATCATTTTTATGACTCAAAGGCCAGAAGCGCCAACTTACGTAAAAACTGGACTTACTCCTATTTCTCTGCCTTTCTCATCTAATTTTATTTGCCCAACAAGGATGGTCGCAACATTCTTGTAAACTGGTGTAAAAACCTTCATTACTAGTCTTCTATAGTCAATGCTTCTAATAACGCCGATACCTAAAAACCTTCCATCAGCATCTTGAAATGAGGCTAGCAAACCTTCTTCATCGCCTTCTCTGATCAATTTCGCTCTCTTTCCATACGTGGTTTCAATCTTCCTGATTACGTCTTCATCAATCCATTGTCCCCTCTTTAGGACAAGAAAAACACTTGTAGGCGTCTCTTCAAAATAAACAGGATATGTCTCAAGCATTGCGCTTATCTTTCTTAGAGACTCGGCAGGATGGTTTTTCATTTTGAAGAATGTGCCTTCAACATTTATCCAGTTCAAAGGAAAAGACTGTATTTTGGCATCCTTCAGATATTTCTTATAACTTAACTCACGTAGAATCTTCCTTTTCTCTCTGTCTCTTGCGCGTATTACTGAAGGCGAATCTACAGAAAGGACTTTTCTCTCTTTTAGTGCAGTAAGTATAGGCGACAACTCATTTTCTCGCTGTATTCCTATGACAATGTCAGGAGCAATTTTCTCTACTAACTTGATTTTGTATGCAGATGCTTCTTCACCTTCAACCCATCCATCAGTGTTCACAATCAAAAGATTCAAATCATATTTCAAAGCTATTTTCTTCAAAGAAGACAATTTTTCGATGACGTTTTCGGTGACTCCACTTGGACTTGTCAAACCAATAAAGTATGCACTTTCTGCTTCGACTTCAAACAAATCTCTCACTGAAGTCAGTATGCGAGCAAAACCAATGGTTGCTGGGGGTCCCACATCAGACTGCCCTAAATCTGCATCAATAATAGCAACCTTCAGTTTCTTTTCCAATGCTTTGTTTGCGAGATAGGTGCAGAAGCTCGTCTTGCCAGAGTCAACATCACCCACAATCATGACCGTCAGCAGTTTTCCTCCATATATTAACTCCTTAGAAACGTTTTCCCAAGACGAAGGAATCGTGCTACCATCTGTTTCTTCAAGGGAAGTGTTTTCACCAAGCACTAAATCAAATGTACTCTTTTCTATAACTTCAAAAGGTATACGCTTTCCCTCTCGTATTACAAACCTTTCTCCAATTTCTAATGGTGCGCCCAAAATTTTAGCTTCCCCTGAAAGCACTGTAACAGAACACGGACCATCTACGAGCAGAGTCTTGCCCTTTTCAACGGAGTGTTTTATTGAAGGTTCCTCCTCAAATATAATTGCCCTTTTCTTCCTGCGATCATTGTTGCTGACATCATGTCTCTCATGCCCCTTCGGTGAATAGTATCCTTTGGGAAACGGCTTGTTCCCGATTCGCTTACGATTTCAATTGTGACATTTTTTGGCAAAGTATCATCCAATAGGGGTAGCAGATCCTTTGAATAGGCTGGAGCATCGCCTACCTTGACCACATTCATCGATGCGGGGGTCTTTCTGAACACCTGCAGGACTGCTTTCACTGTTTCTTCCGAGCTTGAACAACTAAAGGTTTCTATGACATTTCCATCGCCTAGAGTTGCAACACCAAAAGTTTCGCCGGGGTCGATTCCTACAACAACTTTTTCATAATTCTTTTTTCCTTGAATGAGGCGCACCGCTTCATCGATGATTATAGCTGAATCAACACTATCTTCATAGACGAGAACTTTAGGATGCTTTACTAAAGCGCGTTCTTTTTCTGTTGTTATGACAACATCAATGTCAAGAGGCACAGAGTCCCATGGCTTCAAGCTGATAAAAGCCAACCCTCTACTTTTCAATTCGTTCACTAGTTTATAGTAAGCTTTTCCGGAGACTGTTGCAACAGCGATTTTGGCTTTCATGGAACTGTCCTTTCGCGTTGAGTAAGGGGAAATACATTAACAAACTGAAAAGTATATACGTATGCGACCAAACTGCCCTTCATATCAAAGCCCTTCGCTTTAATGTTTTATCATTCCTTGGTGAGTATCTTAAATATATTATGATGTGAAAATATGGAGTCTTTTATGGTCGCTTGAAGCAACCTTTATAATTTTAAGCCAATTATTCGCTTTATGTGACACCTTTGCAAGATGCCATTTCAACCGGATGCACTTCCTTGGACCAGTTGCTAAATGGAGGAATCCTTGTTAGCAATGTTTCATTGGCTTATGGAGAAGCAGAAACAGGAAAGACTACACTGGCAATACAATGTGCTGTCAACTGTGCCAGAAAAGGGCAAAAAGTCATTTTCATAGATGCTGACAACTCATTTTCTGCAAGGCGGCTGTCGCAAATAGCATATTATGACCTTGAAAAACTCTCACCATTAATCATTCTATTAAAACCAGACACTTTTCAAGAGCAAATCCTCGCAATGGACCACCTTGAGGAGTATTTAACCCAAAAAGTTGGTTTGATTATTGTAGATACTTTCACTTCTTTATACCGTGCTGAATTTGGGGAGAATTCAAAAGAAAGATTTGCATTAAACCGCAAGCTCAATAGACAACTCGCATGCTTGGCACAAATCGCTAAAACGCACAGGAAAGCAGTTCTCATTACTAGTCAAGTACGAAGTATTTTGATTAAAGCCAAAGTCGATTTGGAGCCTGTAGCTACACGAGTCTTGGAGTTTTGGTCTGATATTGTGATCAGATTGAAGCCTACAGGGCGTTCAAACATATTCAGTGCTATTCTGGAAAAGCATCCCGAACATAGACGCTTAACAAGCTGTTACTTTGTGATAGAAAAGACAGGAATTCATGATTGTCACCGTTAGATTTTATTTACTTAAGGCAAGAACAAATGTGATACCACATGACAACCACAATCGCTGAACTCATCGCCCAAGCTTTATACTTCATACTTCCAGCCTACTGCGCCAATGCTGTTCCAGTGATTTTTGGTGGAGGCCTTCCAATGGATTTTGGCAAAAACTTTATTGATGGAAAACCTTTGTTTGGAGCTCATAAGACTTTCCGAGGTTTCTTTTCAGGCTTATTCATTGGGGCACTTATTGGTATTGTTCAAATTAACCTTCCTATTTTTCAACCTTCCCATGTGTTGCAGGGATTTATTCTCTCATTAGGGGCTTTAACAGGGGATTTAACTCATTCTTTCATAAAGCGTAGGTTAAGCCTTCCCCCAGGCGCATCCTTTCCTGTTGCAGACCAGCTAGATTTTGTTGTCGGTGCTCTTCTCTTCTCGCTTCTTATTTCGCCGCCTTCTCTACCTATTACCTTAATCATACTCATTGTGACACCGCCTATACATCTTTTAACTAACTTTATTGCATATCGTTTAAAAGTAAAAAAGGAACCTTTCTGACTATGGTTTGCAATTTGTCTCTTATGAAAGGGTGCAAGAATCTCTGTGGAGACTTGCTACGGTGAAGTTTGATGGCGTTTGATAATGAAAGATGGAAAACCTCTGTGAGATTAGCTTGTAGGATAGTTCCATCTGGCGATAAAAGCATATTCCACAAAAATGTATGCAATTATGATTAGGAGAACTCCCAGCAGCAAAAGCATGAAAGCTTGACGCGGTCTATAAGCGTATTTTGTGCTCTGGTATGCTACCAGAAGCCCAGCGGCTCCTAGACCATAAAGAATCATAACAAACATGCTTTCGCCAAGGAATTGTTCGCCAAGGCTGTACGGATACGCGAAGTAAGGTCTTCCTTGAATAAAGATGGCGAAAGCAGGTTGTTCTAAAAGGTCATATATTCCTCCTCCAAGCAAGAAGATAGAGGCTGCGGTCACTGTAATTGCGATTAGCAAGATTGACGGTTTAATGGTTACTAGTTTCCAGTACGTCTTCTGCATGAAATGGGAAAGGGATGTCGCTTGTTTTCTTGCTTGTCTTGCCACGTTTTTCAACTCTATTATTATATATGGATTTTCCAGTAATCTCATTTAAACATTCCTTTTTCCTTGCTTGTGGAAAGGTCCTTATTTTTAATCTTCCATAGTTGCGCCTATGTATAAGAAGGCTATGCAATAGTTGTTATTTGAGTTAATGAAGGGTTCGAAAAGAAGTGACAGAGAGTTGGCGAAGGTTCTTAGGGTATCTCAGCCAACTATAACCAGGATGAGGAGGAAACTAGAAGAAAACGCAATTGCTGAATATACGATTATCCCAAACTGGGATGCACTTGGATTTGAGTTAATGGCTGTAACCTTTGTAGACATGAGAGGAGTATCCCAGTCCAAAGAAACATAGAAAGAGACCCTTGAAAAATGCAGGAAATGGATGATGGATCACTCAAACATTATTTTTGCCTCCGACAGTACTGGAATGGGAATGGATGGAATGATAATATCTTTTCATAAAGATTACACGGACTATTCAAGATTTATAACAGAGCATAGAGTGAAATGGGCAGAAACCCCGGGAGATATTAAATCATTTGTTGTCGGTGTAAAAGGTGGCGAAATTTTGAAGCCATTCTCTTTGAAATACCTAGAGAAAGTCTTTAACACTCCTTAAATTAAGTCATTTTATCTCGCAGAGCAAGTCCTTTGCCACTTCTTTGGCCCATGTTCCTGTATGTGGGTTCTTTATTACTTCATTCAAGTATTGTTTCCATGAAATTTCTAGGGCTTTCTTCCAAACATCGAACCTTTGAACAATCCTTTCATATGCCTTCTCATGCAGTTCGCAATATTTTGTTGTTGTTTCTCTGCCGCAAATTCTGCATTTCACGGTGTTTCCTCCTTTCTTCAATTAATGGACATTGTGAATTGAAACACAGCAGCCAAGGTCTTCTTCTATAGATGCGTACTTGCAATAATGGCCATCCACAAGCACGACAGTTTTTTCTAATCGGTTTCACTATCCCTCGTTGTGGGAGAGGAAAAGAAGTTTTGCAAAGGTTTTGGAAGTAATTTGTGCAACCGATGAACCGTTTTCTTGTTTTGCGAGAGTATAGAACCATGAGTTTTCCATTGCCGCAGTTGGGGCAGTTGCATAATATACGTTCTTGCATCTTTGCTTTTTTGATCGCCTCAGTTAATGTTTCGCCTATCTTTTGTTCGTTCTCTTTAAATGTGTCAAGCATTGGTTTCAATGTTTGAATTGCTTTTGCTAACACTTTCTTTCTGTTCTCGTTTTGGGTTTGGATTTTTTCCATCTTTTCTTCTAAATCACGTGTGAATTCTACCGAAATCATTGTAGGACAATGTTTGGCAAGAATTGTTATAATGTCGAATCCCAGGTCGGTTATGCTTATTCTTTCTTCTGCAATGTACTTTCTACCATAAAGTGTTTCAATTATGTCCGCTCTTGTTGCCTTGGTTCCGATACCTTCTTCCTCCATCTTCTTAAGTAGACTGCTGGGGTTGTACCGTGGAGGCGGAGTGGTAAACTTGTCTTCTCTTGTCACTTGCGCTAATTTGATCAGCTCATCCTCCTTCAACGGGGGCAACAATACTTCCTCACTTCTTAAGTATGGCTTGTAAAACTGCATCCAACCTTCCTTCAAAATTTGTCTCCCACGAAGATAAAAGCGGTGACCATCAACTGCTATGCAAACTTTTATACTCTGTTTTAACGCGGGTTCGCCGAAAACTGACAAAAAGCGCCTAGCAATTAGGTCCCAAAGTTTTCTTTCTGGCATGCTTAACTCTGTCTCAGGCAGGTTGCCTGTTGGATAAATTGCTGGGTGTGCTGGATCTTCTTTAATGCCCTCTTCTGGCTTCAACTCCTCTTTAGCAAGAAGTTGTGAGGCGAAACTTCTATAGGTATATGCCCTACTTAGTCCAGTCAATATTGCTTCATAATTGATTGTTGCAGGTAGTTTTTGGCTACTTGTTCTTGGGTAGGAAATTAAGGTTTGAAGATAAAGTCGTTCTGCGATGCTCATTGTTCTTCTTGGTGCATATCCGAAAAGACTGTATGCCTCTGTTTGCAAGGTTCCTATGTCAAATGGAACTGGAGGCTTTATCTGAGCCTTTTTCATCTCTATTTCTCTTATTTTACCCATTTTTCCTTTACAATCTTCAACTACCGCATCTGCTTCTTCTTTCTTCTCGATTTCCTGCTTTTCGTATTCTATGTCGTATTTTGAGCCGTCTATTTCGACCTCGGCTTTTATGCTCCAGAATGGTGTAGGAACAAAACACTGAATCTCTTTCTCTTTTTCAACCAGAAAGCTTAGAGTTGGACCTTGCACTCTTCCTGTGCTTAATGTAGTGTATGTGTCAATGTAGCGGTTCGCTGCTGAAGTCAATGCTCTTGAGAGGTTTATGCCATAGAGCCAATCTACCTCATGTCTTGTTCTTCCGGCTTCTATCAAAGGAAAGTCCAAACATGGAAGAGAGGTTTCGTATGCTTTTTCTATGTCATCTTTCGTCAGTGTGGAGAATTTCATTCTTTTTGCAATGTTTTCTTTGTTTCTGCAGGCGTATTTTAGTATGCAGTAGCCTATTAGGCTCCCTTCTCTGTCATAGTCGCAGGCGTTGATGAATTCGTTAGCGTTTTTTGCCAAGCTTGAAATGGTTTGAATCCATGTTCGAATTTTTTTGGCACCTCTCTCCGCCAGATATCTTGGCACCCATTTAAAGTCAAAAATCGGATAATCGTTTCTTCCTCCTCTTTCGTGCATTATAGTGTAAAGATGTCCAAGCGCTGGGGCTATGACAAGTTTTTTGTCTCTTTGAGCGACAAAATATGGGACATTGTTTTCTTTTAGTTTTTGAGGTTTCTCTTTGTTGTCAAGAGCTGTTGCTATTCTTTGCGCTGCGTCAGGTTTTTCTGTGATGATTAAAGTGTATTTTTCCATTCCTCGGCTATTTCCTCTCCTCAGAGAGTATGTGAAAATTATAAATTCTTTGCGCTTACATAGAAATTCATAAATAGTTTGCGAATGTTGTATTTTTGCGTTTGTTGAGTGTGAAATCATGCCTCAACGTGTTATTTGTCAACAATGCAAAACGATTCTCTATGACGGCGATGAATTGAAGCCACCAGAAGAGATTATCCAAAGTCACGATGGTAAGTGCCCAAAATGTGGCAGAAAACTATCATTGATACCGACTGTTGTTGAAGTTAAATCTAGGGAATAAAACTTGCAGTTGGAGGTTGACTAGTTGAGTAAGCCTGCGTTGAGAACGCATCTTTACGAGTTTCATAAGACAAGAAGTGAAATGGTTACATTTGCAGAGTTTGAAATGCCAATGTGGTACAAAGGAATTATACTTGAGCATATGGCGGTAAGAAATACTGTTGGAGTTTTCGACATTACGCATATGGGACGCACGTTAGTCACTGGATCAGACGCCGAATCATTTCTAAACTACATAACAACAAACGATGTAGCCACGTTAACTCCACTATCAGCTCAATACTCTACTATTTGCAATGAGCAAGGCGGCATAAAAGACGACTTCGTCTTGTCTAAACTAGAAACAGAGAAATTTCTCATGGTCTACAACGCAGCTAACAGAAGGAAGGACTACAGTTGGATAACAAGCCAATCTAAAACTTTCAACGTAAAAATCGAAGACATATCAGATAACGTTGCAATGTTCGCAGTGCAAGGACCAAAAGCAGAAGAAACTCTGCAAAAAATTTCAAGCGAGGATTTGAGCAAGATCGAACGATTCAAATGTGGGTGGACCAAACTGGCAGGAGCTGACACATTTGCTTCAAGAACTGGATACACAGGAGAAGACGGATTTGAAATCTTTGTCTGGAACACACATGTATCAAAGCCTGAGAAGGCAGTAAACGTGTGGAACACCATATTAACTGCTGGCCAAAAAGACGGAATAGAACCTTGTGGCTTAGGCGCCAGAGACACACTCAGGCTAGAAGCTGGAATGTGCCTTTACGGCAACGACATCGATGAGAACATTACACCGCTGGAAGCCGGATTAGGTTTCGTTGTGAAACTTCAAAAAGACAAGTTCATAGGCAAAGAAGCACTGCAGAAACAAAAGGACGAGGGAGTGAAGAAGAAACGAATCGGAATCAGAATGATAGAAAGAGGTATTCCTCGCCCTCATCTTGAAGTATGGAAAAACGGAAAGAAAATAGGGTCTGTGACAAGCGGAACCATGTCGCCCCTACTTAAATGTGGCATAGCCATCGCATATGTGCCAGCAGAATACAGTACAGAAGGCAACACAGTTACAGTGAAAATAAGAGACAAACAAACAAAAGGAGAAGTTGTCAGATTACCCTTTTACCAAAGAAGAGCCCTAGATAAAATTGTCTTATTTGGCAAAGAGTATGGCTCAGAAGAAGCCCAAAAAATGATTCCTACATTAAAAGTATAGCTGTTTCTTCGGAACGCTGTTCTAAGTAGCTCTTATATATATGAATCTCTCTTCAATGAAAGATTTGCAAACAAAAGAGAGGAATGAAAAATGGGCCTTAATCCAGTTTTCTCAGAAATGAGCGATGTTGAAAAGAAGCTTTTCGAAATTGTGAAAGAACTTAGCCCATCCACTGTGTATATCTATGGAATAGAAGAATGTGCAGGGAAATTCTTAATCCCATCCAAGAAGAATATCGCAACAGCGAAAAGAAAGTTATATAACATTTTGAAGGAAGCTGAAGACAAAGTGCAGCATGCATTAATCACCAGCTTCTTGGTTGGTCTGGAATTTCATGAACCCTACATGGTTCCATCAGACCTAACAGACACATTCTTTGTACACCTTGTAAAAGAGCGAATAATTGTTGACCATTTAACATCCTTAGCTAATTATGGCGAACAAGCACTTGACGCATACTTGGAACTGCTTTCAAAAAAAGACTGGCCAATCGAAATAAAAATTCTTACATGCCAAAAAACAGATGGACTGATAGGCATACTTGACACAATAATATCCGAAGCAAAGGATGAAAGACTCAAGAGTGCTCTCTCAAGTCTAAGACGTAAAGCACAGAAATATAGAAAAGTCTACACAGTTGAAGGCATCCAAAAAGGAGATTTTACCGAAGTATATCCCATACTGCAGAAAACACAGAGGAAAATAGACCACACGTCTATCTATCCTAAGCTACTCAAAAAATACTGGGGCTACCCAGAAACCGTAACCCAAATAGAAACAAAAGCAACAAAATGGCTCCAAAAAGAATTACCCAACCTTAAAAAAATCGTTAAGAAACTTGCAAAAATCTACGGAACGAAAGAAAACGTTGAAACGGTTGACGAAGAGATAAATAAACGCAGAAGCATCCCAAAACAGCAAGTACTAGACTTTGTAAAGCAAACTCGAAAGGTATCTCAAAAGGTTTTCGAAAAACACATAGTTGGAATAACTCCAAAGTATGAGACACGGGTTACCGAAACTCCTCCATATCTAGTCAATTTCATGCCGACAGGTGCCATGATGCCAATTAACGGATGGACTGATCAACCATTCAACATTTTCTTTGTCACTACCGACCCGCGTGCTTCTCCGTCCTCAAGCATTCCAGACTTGATCCAGCTCCTGTTACATGAAGAATATGGGCATGCAGTGAACTTCTCAAATTCAATGACTCGGTATGCTGCAAAGCCTACTTTCTCGGAACTTTTTAGCTCGGGATTTGCAACGCACATATCTGATGGCATCTCATTTTTCAGAGAATTTGAATTCGTACGAACGCTCAAGGAACTTGCTAAGAAAAAAACCCTCGATAAAGACGAATCAGAGTTCCTCAAAATACTAAAAGCGGATTCTGACATCGAAACGATATTGCTTGAAAATGAATTCGTTGTTTGGCAATGGCGGATAATAAGATTCCTAAGGGCTATATTTGACGCAAGAATAAACATGGGCAGAGAAAGCATATCAGATTTTGTCGAATGGGCGCACAAAGAAACTGGGCTATCCAAGAAGATGATTTATAACCAGACATGGATCTTTCTCTCCACGGTAGGTTATGCTCCTTGCTACTCTATGGCAGGCGACATCATTAGAAGACTTCAAGATTTAGCCATAAAGAATAAGATAAGCATAATCGACTTCAACACCTACGCCTCGTCACTCGGATTCCCAATCAGAAAAATCTTCGAACAAAAACTAAAAGCATTTGCACAAGGCAAAAGCAAGACAAAAGCATGAGGTCTAGAGAGAACCACTTTGAGGAAAAATCAATGAAAGTGGAAGGCTATAACATTCCGGAAGGATTTTACTATTCAAAAGAGCATGAATGGGTACTGGTAAAAAAAGACTGCGCCGTTGTTGGAATAACGGATTATGCTCAAAAAGCGCTGCATGAAATTGTCTACGTAGAACTCCCCACAGTTGGATCTAAACTGAAGCAAATGCAATCTATAGGAACAGTGGAGTCGGTGAAAGCAGTCTCGGAAGTTTTCACGCCTATATCGGGCGAAATAATCGAGGCAAACGAAGAACTAGCAGAAAGTCCAGAACTCCTAAACAAAGATCCATACAATGATGGTTGGATCATGAAAATTCGCCCAACCAATTTGAAGAAGGATTTAGAAAAATTAATGACTGCACAGCAATATGCAGAGCATATAAGGAAGCTAAAATAAGCAGAATGAAGCCCGCTGGTGATAGACTCGAAACATAATATTTCCGATGAATTGTGTGCGCTTTTCCATAACCGTAAGAGAAATAAAAGGGTTCACTGATTTCCTCTGAGAGGAAAGGCTCCCAGATGAACTTTAGAAAAATGTTTAGCAGAGAGAAAGTTACCGAAGCTTTGAGAAGTATTGGTGCTGTTCGTCCCAAAATATCTCATTCTTCGCTTATGTATTTCTCCTTGCTTTCGCTTATTCTCTTCCTTGCCTTCGTGGTTAGGCTTCTTCCTATTCGTTGGGGCTACTATCTCTCAGAATTTGACCCATATTACCAATATCGCCTAACAAAGCACATGGTTGAAAATGGGTTCTTTGGACCTAACTCATGGGTTTATTGGCACGACAATATGAGCTGGTACCCATATGGACGTGATATCCAATGGTCTTTCCCCGGGCTTCCCGCCACAGCTGCATTCTTCTATTCGATACTAAATGCGTTAGGAATAAGAATAGTCTTAACTTCAAACCTAAATCCTCTGTCATCTGACCCAATTTACAATTTCTGTATATTATTCCCTGTGATTATGGGCACATTAACATGCTTAGTAATGTACTTCCTAGGCAAAGACATAGGTGGCAAAGAAGTAGGGCTTCTTTCAGCGCTCTTTCTTGCTCTAAATGGCTCTTTCATCAGCCGAACGGCGCTGGGATTTTTTGATGATGAAACCGTGGGAATTCTAGGCATACTGCTTTTCATCTTCTTCTTTCTGAGATCTATAGAGCCTGAAAGGTCAATTAGAAGTAACGTAGTCTATGCGGTTGCCGCTGGGCTATCTCTTGGCTATATCCTTGCGTCATGGGGGGCTTCAAGGTATCCTCTTGGAATGGCTCTTCTTTTCGTCTTCGTTCTTATTCTTTTGCAAAGATATACACCTCGTCTACTGTTATCCTACAGTATAACATTCGGAATTTCTCTTTTCATAGCAGCCAACATACCCTATCTAGGATTCAGTTTCTTAACGGAGGCAACTACTATTGGCATATTTGGAATCTTCTTGTTACTTTGCCTCTTAGAAGCGTCACGGTATATTAAAACTCCAAAAAGAAAGGCGGTCTTCGTGATGGGTTTCTTAGGCTTCTGTGCCGCTTTGTTCTTAGTACTCTCATGGATGGGAGTCATACGACCTATAGCCACCAAGTTTATGTCAGTTATAAACCCTTATCAGCGTCTTTTCTTTCCGCTCATAGAGTCTGTGCAAGAACATAGACCGTCTGCGTGGGGCTCCTTCTACTATGACTTTGGAATAGGAATTTTCTTCATACCTGTTGGCTTATTCTTCGCGGCACAGAATCCAACTAACCGAAACCTCTTCCTGATCATTTTCGGCTTGACATCAGTTTATTTTGCTGGCTCTATGGTTCGTTTAAGTCTTCTTATGGCTCCTGCATTCTGCTTACTTTGGGCACTCGCTCTGACGCGCATATTACGGCCATTTATAACGGTTATGAGGGAGGCTCCTATAATTCCAAGAAGAAAAATAGGATTTCAAGCGCATGTTGGCAAGGAATTTAGTGGTGCCTTTCTGATAGTTATTCTTCTTTTGTTAACATTTACTTTTGTGTTGCCAAGTCCTAGATCGATATATCCGCGAGTTTTTGACCATGCCTATGGGCCAGTTACAATTGCTTCCGGGTCTATGCCTATTAAACCTACCGAGACTGTTACTGACTGGTTTTACGCATTGAATTGGATGCGAAACAACGATAGCGTGAAGATAGTGGCTAGCTGGTGGGACTATGGATACTGGACCACAATTGTCGGCAATAAGACTACCTTGGCAGATAATGGTACTTTGAATATGACTCAGATAGAATACATTGCTTGGATGTTCCTGTCAAACGAAACTCATGCAATTGACATCCTGAAGAGATATGATGTAACCCACGTTCTAATATTCATTACTTTCCAAAAGACTACAGGAGGACCGGATATTGGGTGGGGTGAGGAAAACAAATGGAGATGGATGGCGCGGATTTCTGAAAAACGGACTGGTCTAAACGATACTGCTTACGCCCACGGAAGCAGTGACCTTCCTCTTGGAACGGACTGGGTGGATGCAAACAACGATGGTCAAAAAACATCGGATGAACTATCGCCTAACGCTTTGGGAAGGAGCACGATAATTTACAAAATGATGCAGTATGTGAAACAAGATGTGGACTCCTCGTATGGTGAGACTCTGGATCAGGATAGCATAGATAAATTTACGGCACACTTTCAACTTGTATATACCTCCGCTGGGAAAACAGGTGAAGGCCCCAAAAGTCCAAGCTACGGCGGAGCCTATGGGGTTGTAGGCATTTTCAAAGTCAAATATTAAGCGCCTATGAAATGTAAGTTATACGCCTTTCCTCTAGACTTCGCATTTTGCGCGTGTATGTTTCTCTTCGAGCTTCAATTTCCTTCATTCTTTGCGCAATTTTCTCATACTTATCAATTTCCTTGTCGAGTTCGGTTAAATCAACTTCAATCCCTAGTATCCGTTGCAGAACAGCGAGGATACTTTTGGCTGCTTTGGGATCTGGTAGATAGCCGCGAGTTTCTCCTAAGAGACAAAGGGCATCTATCTTTTCAAATTTCGCCATACCTAAAAGTAAGCCTGCAGTTCCAACTATCGGGTTTCCAGCAAAGCTAGCAATAGCCTCCGCACGTATTGCCATTTCTGAAAGAGAGGGGTTCGTTGAGACAGCTATTACCTTTGGAGTATTCTCCGCTTCTTTTCGATAACCACCAATTGTAATAATCGTCTTCACCTTTTTTTTCCTAGCAAAACGCAATATGCAGTCTGCAACATCGTATTGCCCCTCTATTGTTTGTGCCTGACTATCGCCTGTTAAAAATATGAGATCTTCTCCACTCTTGTTCTTCCAGACAGAGAATACTCCACGAAGAAGCCTCACATTTCCCTTCTTATTTACAAGTACGTAGTAAGGAAAGTGTGGCGAATATAGTTCCGCGATTTTCTTTGCTTTTAGTTGTTTGACAAGGAAATTCACGGCGATTCCTCCGACCATGCCTAATCCTGGCAGTCCTTCTATTAGAACTGGATTTTTTATTTCAATTTTAGTTACTTCTTTAATTGTGGTCTCTCTCATTTCATTCCTCTCTTATAGCTTGCCTATATTTCGCATACTTATCATCTGGGGAGAACTTGGCTGGGTGAGGTATATGTACATGTCCGCCGCAGTAGGGACATTTGTCTCGCTTTAACGTGTATTTACTGCATTTTTCACATTTCCTTAACAGCCAACCCATCACTTTTCCCTTTTAAAAGTTCCCTGGCCTCCGACTCTTTCTATGTTTTTCGTGGCCGCTTCTGTAGCTTTATCCAAGATTTCTTCTGCTCCCTTATAATCCACCGCGGAGACTACGATGCGGTACTTCGGTGGTGCGATAACACTTACGTGTATTTCGGCTCCCTTGGATTCAATTTTTTTGGCACTCAATAAGGAGTTTCGAATATGATTTACTCCATCGGGTTTTGGGCATTGGAGACTCAGAATTCCTTTTACTTTCACCATTGGAACTTTGATTTTTTCTTTTGCTATTTTTTCAATTACGAGAGCGATGTTTTCAGGGATTCCAACTTTTAATAATATTTCAACACCTTCTCTGGCGGTTTTCTCTAGTCCCTCGTATATTCCTCCAAACTCTTTTTCAAGTAAGGTGCCAACTTTTTCATGGATTTCTTGTGGAAATATTTTTAGTTCTTCGGAGGCGCTTCGTAATAGGCTGTCTACCTTTCTCTCTTTCTTCCATGAGAGAATCTTTTCTTTTCTTTCCCTTCTTGTTACTCTTCTTAAGGAAAGATCGATATGGCCTTTTTCAGTATCAACTCGCAAGACTTTGAGGACAAATTTTTGTCCTTCGCGAACAAAGTTGCGGATATTTCTTACCCAGCCAGAAGAAACTTCAGATACATGTAGTAACCCTTCCTTTTTGTACTCGTCTAGCACTACGTAGGCACCATAGTCTGTTATCGTTTTAGCTGTGGCGATTACAAGATCGCCTTCTTCTGGCCACTCGATCTTTTTAAGCTCCATTCTTCTCCCATTCTTGTCAATCTAGAACTGCAACAACTTCCCCCTTGACTTCGGCTTTTCCTCCAGTTGGTTTGGCAAGTGTTGCTCCACAAATGTTGCAGTGGACAATGTTTGTGATGTGGCTGAAGACAACTTGTTCATTTCCGCAGTCAGAGCATCTTACTCTGACAAACTTGCTTCTGGGTTTGGGTATTAAATTATCCCACTCACTCATTTCAAACCCTCTTTCTACTCCATCGTTAATTTTTTAAGGCGCATTCCTTCCTGATGTCGGGTGTAACCGCATTTTTTGCACTTCAGTTTCAGCGTTTGCTTTTTTGTTGTTTTGGCAAAGTCTCGTTGCCGAGCATATTTCTGCCCTCCATAGCCCTTCATTTCACGCAGTCTATGGCTGCGTTCTCCTTTTGCTAATGCTCGCCTTTTCCCAGCTTTATATAGTGAAATTGCGTGTGCTTGGTGTGTTTTGCATTTTGGGCAGTATGTGGTGACTTCCTTCGGTACTTTCATTGGAATCACTAACTGTTTCGGTATAGAGCAACCCACATAATTACTATTTAACGGTTTCTGGAAACTTTTTCTGCAACCATCTGAGTCTCCTCAATCGACCAAAAAATGAATATTCAAGGAAAAGAATAGAATCACTACGGTATGAAAAAGAAGTCCAGTCCAAATAAGAGGGTTTCTCGACAGTTGCTTAAAGCCAAAATTATGAAGAAAGCTAGAGAAGGGGCTTTTGACCGCATCCCACTGCTCGCTGCTTTGCATCAGGCGATATGCAAGGCTTGTGGATGTGTAAATGAAATGGTTTATCTTCGTCATCTAAAATCTGGAAAGTTTGAGGTTGGAGATACACAAATGGTTGAAATAGTTTATACATCTTTCGCCCAACCAGAACTAGAACATACAACAGAGAAAGTGACGCCAATAATAATCAAAGTTAAATGTGGCAGATGCGGAACCGAAACTGTCTGCTCGCCAATAAGTCTAGAATACCTCATGTATACGGCAGCAAAGCCACCAAAACCTGAATTTATGTACGTGTAATTGACCTATGTTTTTGCCTCCACTTCTATGGCAATACCTTGCTTAATGAGAATCCTGGCGTTCTCTGGGGGCAACGTTGCTACATCTTCCGCCCTATAGGGTCCATAAGTTTTCATGTCAGAACCAATTATCGCTGGGATTTCCCGAACAAACCTTACAAGCATTTTCTTTTGTTTTTCTTTTCTTTCAACTTGAATTGCTTGACCTCGCAGAATATTTTTTAAGAATCCATGATAGGATTCAGCTAAGGGCAAAAATTCATGGTGTAAACCTTTTTCCTCGGTGGTTAAGGAGTCTTCTGCCACAATTTTTCCATTGACAATCTTTCTAAGAATCTTTTCTCTGCGGAGTTTTGTCAGGTCTTTGACAAGTTTTTTCGTGTTTTCAAACTCTCGATGCATAAGCCTTGCTCGAGTGGTTTTCTTGTCAAGCATTCGGCTTTCTTCTCTTATTTTCCTCATGTAATTAACTAAATTGGCGTAAAAGTCTCTTGGCAACGATTGCAATTCTGCATTTTCTTTTTCTTTTCTCCATGCTTCAAAGAGTTCTTCGTACATTTAAGCAATCACCTTTGCAGCCCCTTTACATAAGAGTAGCATTGCTGCTGCAGTAGGCAATTCAGCTTCTTCATTTTTGTAAGGGCCATAGGTTTCTCCTCCTAATCTGAACTGGGGAGTTTCGGTCACAGAAACCGTTACTGTGCCTTCTTTAAAGGCTATAGCGCTTTTAAGGGGATCAAAACTTTCTATTTCAGTAACTGGTACTTCAACTTTTTTTAATCCCGTTTTTCCATGTAGAGTGTTGCTCATTCTTATCAGTCGATGAATATCGGTTGTTACTACAG
>Ga0129298_10000403_pt1 | contig 16901 bp, 14 predicted proteins | sample I19B2metaG_FD_94707 | JGI IMG/M metagenome (GOLD analysis project Ga0129298, IMG submission 94707) | Lake sediment bacterial and archeal communities from Gulf of Boni, Indonesia to study Microbial Dark Matter (Phase II) - ​I19B2 metaG | ecosystem: Environmental > Aquatic > Freshwater > Lake >... | reverse complement strand
TCATGTAAGTCGCTCGGTCAGGCTTCAAGTTGTAGGCAAACCTCACGAAGTATATTGTGCATTCCAACCCGAATATCTTGGAAGAGAATGCGAACGCGGTTCCGGTCTGGCCTGCACCGGTCTCGACCGCTAGGCGAGAGATTCCTTCCTTTGCGGCGAAATACGCCTGAGCGAGTGTCGTGTTCATCTTGAAGCTGCCAGTCGGAGAGAGGTCCTCTCGCTTGTAGTAAATTCTAGCCGGCGTCTTCAGATAGCGCTCAAGCCTCAACGCCCTCTGCAAAGGCCTAGGTCGCCCAACATGTACGTAGAGATCCCAAACCTCATCAGGGATCTTGATCCAACGCTCCTTCGAAGCATCCAGCTGCAACGATGTCTTCGTATACATCTCTTCCAGCTGTGCAATTCGTGATGGCCCTTCCTCCGGATCTTTTGCCGGGGGAAGAGGTTCAGGCAGGTCAGGAACTATGTTGTACCACTCTTTCGGCATCTCGTCGATACTAAGGTTCACAACGTCAGATTTCATTTTGAATCACCGGACGGCCTTACGTCCGTAGCTGTAGCTATATAAGATTGCACAAGGATTCAATTTGGGCTACAATCTTGGATGCTAATGGAATATGCGCAGGCTTCATTCAAGAATGAATAGACGAAGCCTAGAAGAACATCTTATCTGCCCCCTGAGCAGACCAAGCAGGTTTCGGCTTCACTGACTGCCTACAACTTCTCTTGTGTGTTCGAAAAATAAGCAATCACTTCAGGCCAAAACTGAGTTACCGCAAATGTTTATTAGCTCTACTTCAAGAGAAGCTGAGGGTGAAATTCTACGTTAAGATTCAAGACGCCACAAAAGGTCTTTGAAATAGGGAAGGTCAAGGTCGGAGGGCAACCTGGAGAGAATCCAACTGTATTGATCGGAAGCATCTTCTATCACGGACAGCAGATCGTCTTAGACGAAGATACTGGCAAGGTGAACAGAGAAGGCGCAGAGAGGCTCATAGCGCTTCAGGAAGAGTTTTCAGACAAGACCGGAACTCCTTGTATGCTAGATGTCGTGGGCGCCTCTGAAGAGGCCATGAAGAGGCTCATCGACCTCGTCGCCGACACCACAGAAACGCCAATCCTGATAGACTCTCCCAGCGCTGAAGTGAGAATTGCTGGAACAAGGTATGCCAAAGAAGTTGGCTTGGAAGGGAGAGTGGTCTACAACTCCCTAGTGCCGGGATCAAAACCTGAAGAGTTCCAGGCCTTGAAAGAGAGTTGTGTGGAAAGCTCGGTTGTGCTGACATTTAGGACGGCACTCATGACGAGTGAAGGCAGAGCGAAACTTGTAGAGGAACTTTTGCCAAGGACAGAACAGGCTGGGATCTCAAAACTTCTCATCGATACCTGCGTGATAGACGTTCCAAGCCTGTCGGTTGCTTGCAGAGCAATGTTAGATCTGAAGAGGAGGCTCGGGATCCCTTGTGGTTGCGGAGCCCATAACGCGATATCCACTTGGGCCGGTTTCAGGGAGCGCATGGGGCCGGAAGCAGTCAAGCCGTGCACAGCTGGCGTGAACGTTGCCCCCGTCGTTCTAGGAGCTGATTTCGTGCTTTACGGTCCGATAGAAGATTGTAGGTATGTCTTTCCTGCGGTGGCGGCTATCAATGCCTCATACAGATACCTCTACAAGATGAGAGAACAGCTTGAGCTGTGAATATCTAAGCCTGGCGCCAGTTCGGTCAAATCCATAACACGAGCTACTGCGAAGCTTAGGCCGTGCCTGACGGAAGGTGCCGCCTTATTTTCCGCCAGATTTCGCTCTTATCCATTTCCTACAGATTCCAAGGGCTTCGACAGCGTCTTTGCCGTAAGCGTCTGCGCCAACTTCATCTGCAAATTCGCTACTAAGCGGCGCCCCTCCGACTATTATCTTAACGCTGTCCCTTAGGCCCTTGTCCTCCAGCAGTCTGATAGTCTTTTTGATGTTTGGCATAGTTGTAGTCAACAAGCTTGACATAGCCAATATGTCTGGCTTCTTTTCTCTTGTGGCGCTCAGAAAACTCTCTGGCGAAACATCTACCCCTAAGTCGGTCACTTGGAATCCGGCGGAGCTCAACAGTGTCACCACTATGCCTTTTCCCAAGTCATGCAAGTCGCCCTCAACAGTACCAATAACCACTGTGCCAAAAGCCCCAGTTGGAGTTGACATCTTCAGATGTGGTTCTAGGACCTCCATAGCGGCCTTCATGGTCTCGCCTGCCATGACCAGGTCAGAAAGAAAGTATTCCCCGGCCTCATATCGTTCGCTCACGATGTCCATTCCCTTCGAAAGTCCTTCTGTTACCGCAACGTATGGTTCTATGCCTGCCTTGACAGCCACAATCACTACTTCTCTTACTCTTTCTATTTCAAAATTGAGTACGCAATCTCGCAGGTCTTGCAGAATTTCTTGCTGACTCGACATGCTTCCGCCAGTCAGAGTAGTAGAGTATCTTGCTGTGGGGTTATCCTAGAATGAGTATTTCTTGTACTCGTTCAGACAGGGTGGTCCGCGTGCGAACCACCACTCCTTCTCGGCTGGAATCATGACCCAAGAGTCATACGTTACGCCTGTTTTCTTTTCCTCTTGCATTGGGTGCTGACATATCGAGTGAGGGTAGTTGACATGATCTCTCAGAGCACTGATGCAGATGTTCAGGTCGATTCTTCCACAGTTCTCTTCTAGTAGCCTAGTCATCCTGTTACATCGATTTATCGTGCTGCCACTAAGCTTTGACATGTCTTGTTTCATTCTGAACTTTTCTGAGGTATAGTGATTGGAGTGACCTATGTACCTTGTGCTGTAGGAGATGTCCACATCACTAGGGGTCGCCTCAACGCTGTATGTTTCCGTTGCATCTCCGATGAAGAACTGGAAGCACCCCGCTCTCTTCGCTCTAAGAACAGCTTCGACCGCGTTGCCAATTCTCTTCTGTCGTAGAATCTCGGCGACGATCAAATAGGTAGGGACGCCAACTTGGTATTCCAGACGCGGCACTGAGGTCCAGCTTATCGCAACGCCATTTGAGTTCATTCCTGCATTGGCCACGTTGCCAGCATAGGTGTACACTAGTATATCGGGTCCAACATCCGGTTTCTCCCTGAGAAGAAACACAGAATTCATCTTGACGCTTTCCACGTTTGCATCCCAGTTTTGTCCAAGATATGCTTCTCCGGTAGTGGTGGCTTTCCCCGTTGCTGCGAACCCTGTGCATCCAGTGCCAATCAGGCCTAGTCGCTCTTCCATCAGATTTACTAGCACTATTTCTTCATATAGCCTCCCGGAACCCTCAGCGACTCCTCTCACTTGCTCAGCCAGGTCAGGAGAGTAGTCCTCAATATACGGGACATATTTTTTCGCATATCTTACTGCCTGATCCCTTGACAGATTACTGAAGCCTATAGGATCTGTGCCGTAAAGAAAAGCTTCAGTAAAGTCAGTGATCACTTGTTTGAATTTCGTCCCATATTGATAGCCTCTGTCAAAAGCTTTGCCGGAAATCTCAGTGACTGGAAGAATCGGCCTGTTCTTCAACTGGCTTTCCACAACTTTCTCCTCGCTAGCTTGGAACTATTCCTTCCATTAGCTCTTTAGCTCTTTCCACCGCCTCCACAGCATCCCCGGCCCAAGCGTCAGCTCCTATCTCTTTCGCCCAATCTTGAGTGGTTACGGCCCCTCCAATCATCACCTTGACTTTGTCTCTCAGGCCAGCTCTTCTCAAGGCGACTATCACGTTTCTCTGGGACGTCATTGTAATCGTCATTAGAGCCGAAAGACCCAAAATATCTGGTTGGAGCTCTTTTACTTTGTCTACGAATACTTCGTCTGGCACTTCTACGCCGAGATCAACGACTTCGAATCCGTTTGCGACAAGCATTGATGCGACAATCGATTTGCCTATGTCGTGTATATCTCCGAAAACGGTACCAATCACTACTCTTCCTGCGGATTTCATTTCCTTCTTTTGCTTCAAGATAAGCGGTTTCAGAATCTCCAGTCCCACTTTCATGGCCTCAGCGGCAGCCATTAGATCCGTAAGGAAAAGTTCTCCTTTGCCGAAGCGTTCGCCTACGACCTTTACACCTTTGGCCAGACCTTTTTCTATTGCCTCCAGCGAGTCTAGGCCTGCTGCAGCGTCATTTGCGGCCGTTCTTGCCGCCTCAACATCTCCGTCGATAACTGCTTTTTCGAGCTCTGCAAGAATCTGTTCTCTACTCGTATGAGCCACCTCCTATCGTGTTTCTCGCTTTTCGACCTGCCTGACGTATTCTTCCAATCGTCTCTCAAGATCCTTGTCGAGGGCAGCAGGTTGATGTTCTCTAAGAATTCTCTTCACCTCCTCCGTTGCCCTTTGTCCGATGTCTCTGGACCCGGCCTTAAGCCAGCTCCCATAGGGCTGTGTATCAAGTAGCTTTGGAATGAAATGCTCCCTTTTGAGATGCTCTCTTGTGTGCCTTTGTGCCAAAAAGTGGCCTCCCGGGCCAACAGTATCGATCACATCAACAGCTAGGCATTCGCCGGAGACATCAACGCCGTTCGCCAAACGCTCGACCATTCCAAGCAATTCATGATCCGTTAGAATCTTCTCATAGCTTAGTGAAACAGAGAACTCTATGGCGCCCAGAGCATATGTAATAAGGTTAAAGCCGGCGCAGACCGCGAGAACCAAGTTGAAAGCTGTCTCATAACCTGCTTGAATATCTAGGGTCTTAGAGTCAGTGTTTCCAGCCGCGCCCCGACTTGGTATTTCATACCATTTCGCGAGTTGTGCAAACCCAACCTGTGTTATTCCGAGTTCTGGTGAACCAAGCCTTGTCATTGTGGTCCTCATATCCATAACTGTAGAAACAGTACCATATAGAACCGGAGTCCCAGGGTTCACAAGCTGTATTAGGGTAATCATTGAAAGGACTTCGGCATTGTGCTGCACCATCATTCCAGCCAAAGTTACGGGTCCAGTAGCCCCTGCCATGATCTCCGGTGAGGGGGCCACGATTTGCCTCTGCCTGGCATATTCCGTCATTCCTTCTATCATCGGTGTATCCCACTGAAGTGGGCTCGTTGGGTTGACTACACCGAGAAGCATGGGCTTTCGCATAAGCTCTTCTTCGCTGGAAACCATGGACATCATTTTGAGGCAGTCTTCGGCTGTGACTCTTCCCCTAGCCCTGCCTCTAACGCACTTATCCGTATTCTTGAGCTGAGTAAGTATCTGATGCGCAGGAACTGCTCCATCAGGATCATGTCGAAAGTGCACGGCGCCGAAACCCTCGTCAACCCTCTCAAGAAAGTCCATGAGCCTTACTACGTTTTCGAAGTCCTTGGGGGTTGCATATCTCTTTTGGTGAGTCTCCAGGTCGTAAACGAACGCTGGAGTACAGACTGGGCCAAAATGTACTCTATTATCTTCCAGTTTCATACTTTTCTTTGGGTTTCTTGCGTGCCAAGTCACCCTGCGCGGAGCCGTTCCAATTGCCTCTTCGACTAGGTGGCCGGGAATGAAGACTCTTTGACTCTTGTGATCGACGAGAGCTCCGGCGCCTTCAAGAATCTGAAGCGCTTTGGGATGCCTAAATACCACACCCGTCCTCTGTAGGACCTCGAGGCTCGCGTTGTGTATGTCTTCAAGTTGGTTTCTTGTAAGTAGCTCCAACCTAGGAACATTGAGTTTCAGCAAGATGCTCTCCTTCTCTTTGGACGTCATCCCGAATTGTATTTAACACTATTCTAGCTCTGCCGTATCCCTTGAAAGACAGGGAGCTAGCACACGCTACGCTTCTTTGTCCTGTGTACAAGGACAAGCCTGTCTATTGTGTAGCAAGCTAGACGAAGTGACTACACAGATATTTAGGATCTTGTAATTTCAAGTTTTTCCACTGCTGAACCACACATCACGGCCCTTCCACGCATGGTTCACCGCACTATGTTCCTAGCTCGCGTTTCTTGTTGGTTCGATGACCTGCATTGTTTCACCATCTCCGCGATAGGAGCTACGAACATATCCGCTGAACTGAGAGTGGTGAACGACAACGAAAAGAGACCAGTAGTATCGGGAGTTTGCCACGCTGAAAGTCGTCTAAGCCAAGGATAAGAGGCACTATCTATCCGTTCTACCAAGAATAGTGAAAGCGCCTGCCCGGGTCGTAGGTTGAAGTGGATGCCGCTTATTCATCGTGATCCTTTTGTTGCGTAAGGAGAAGCGATGTGCATGTTTCAAGAAATGGAGGCGATGAAATGAAGAAATACCAGATTTGGTATTCCGCCTATTGAGGGTGTGGTTTCTTCAAGTAGCGGTCTAGGAAGTCAACGATATCCGGGTAAAATTCAAGCCGGTTCTCCATCGACCTAACGTAGTGGCCCTCATTAGGGTACTCCTTGTATTCAAAGGTCTTGTACCTTCGCTCCAGAGCATTGGCAAACCTACTCAAACCATCATTGCGGGGTGGATGGCGACTATCTCCTGCGACTATGAATGTTGGAGTTGTGGCGTTGTCCAGATGATAGATTGGAGAACAGCGCACATATACATCCTTGTCCTCCTCGGGATCACCGCAATATAATCGCATTATCTGCTCATAAATGAGCTCTTGCTGAAACAGATCCAATGGATTGGGTATCGCACGTGTACGATCAGCACCAGTTCCGCCCCCGTGTGGGACTGACGCTTGGAAGATCCCTGGAGCGAAAGCCACAGCAGCCATACTCAAGAAGCCACCATAGCTGGTACCGTGAATCCCAATGTTGTCTTTGTCAACATAGTCCAGGGTCTTAAGATACTCAGCGCCGGCTATGGCGTCCTGAAGGTCACCGTGACCCCAGTCTTTCATTTTCAGCTCTTCAAACTTCTTGCCGTAGCCTCCACCTCCCCGGAAGTTTGGCATCAATACAACGTAGCCTTTCCGGACAAAGTACTGTACGTCAGGATGGTAGGTATCAATAATCTGGCTCCACCATCCTCCATGCACGAGAATCAGACCTGGAAAGCGATCATTTGGCTTTCTGTTTGGAGGAGCATAGAGATACGCGGAAATCTCAAGGCCATCAAAGCTTCGATACTTCACCTTCACCGGATCCACCAACCTATCCACCAGAACCTTTGACAAAGGCGACGAGGTCAATTGACGTGGTGCATCTTCCTGCAGAGATACAAGCCACAGGTCGGCGAGGGATTTAGGTGTCTCAAAAAGGTAAGCCAGCTGGGTTCCATCGGGTGACCACGCAGGATTTGACACAACCCCCAACTCCGGATCTACCAAGACCCGCACTGAATCGTCAGAGGACTTGGGGTTGACGGGCACGGCTTTGAGACGTTTTGTTCCGTTTGAGTTTGATACTAGCGCCAAGAGGCGACCGTCTGGGGAGAATGCAGCGTCACTTTGATCTGAGCTCTCTTTATAGATGGGCTTAGGTTCCCCGCCACGGAGTGGTGCCTGCCAGTAATTGATCCATCCGCTACGATAGGAAGGAAAGACAACCGTCTCCCCATTCGGTGACACCAAGGGCAAGAATACACGCCCGGTCATACTCAAGAAACCGTACTCAATAAAGCCCGTATCTCCTACTACCGTCCGTGGTGATTTGCCCTCCAACGTCATCATGATGATTTCACGCTTCACCCAAGTTTCATCAAGTTTGACGTAGAGGATGTGATCCCCCGAGGGGGTGAACATAGGGTTAACTTCGAAAAGTGGGTCTTTGGTGAGCCTAACAGTCTCTCCGCTCGGCACCTCAACCAGATAAATATCATAGCTCCCGTAGCGAGTGCCGGAGAGAACAATTCTGCTGCTGTCGGGAGCCCAGCTGTACGTGTTAATGTTTGCTCCGAGGTAGGTCAACTGCTTCTCCACACCGCCATCTACTGGCTGAAGCCAGATCTCAGCCCGCCCCGAGCGCCTCCGTCCATCAGTCTCAGACTTGTCCTTCGCATATGATACCCATCGACCATTCGGCGAGCACTTCATGCTAGCTTGAGCGCTACCCCGTTCTGCTGGTAGATTGCCTAGGTCAGCTGTGAGGCGTTCCATCAAGCCTCCTTTAGGATCAACACGCCAGATGCTAGGAGTGCCGCCTAATGCCGAATTGATGAGGATAGCTGAACTGTCGGGCAGCCACACAGGCGGATCAGGCCCCGCAGAAGGCTGAAACGAAAGCAACTGTCTTAAGGTAACTTCGCCAAGATCTTCCTCACAACGCCTCGTCCTCATACAACCAACTCCTCGTTCTAACCTACTGCCACCATCACTGGCTGTCATCTATCAGCCTTTCGATGGATCGAAAGAAGTTGTGTTATCACAGGACATTTGGCACATCTCTGAAGTAGGCTTCTGCGGGGGTTTTATGGTTTAGCGCCATGTGTGGTCTTTCGTAGTTGTAGTATTGGATGAATTTCCAGTGGAGCTGGAATCTGGCGTGTTCTTGGTCGTAGGTTCGGAACCATCTTTCTATCTTGCCTAGGGTTGTGGGTTTGCCAATTCCCCCAAGAATATGCTTGATTCTGTTGCTAAGGCAGTAGGCTTGGAAGCTGGATTCGCCTTTCCGTACACTCCAGAATTGACTTCCATGATCGGTCAGGATCTCTCTTGGCTTGGCATATTCATGGACAGCCTGGTCGAGTAGCCAGATCACGTTCTCTGCAGTTCCTTCCTTGAAATGTTTCGATGCGGTTACGAATCGACTGTGGTCATCCAGGATGGTTATGAGCCATCTGGTGCCTACAAACTTCAGATCGCATTGCCATAGACTATTCGGATGCTTCCGCTGCCAGCGCCTGTAGGTTCGCCTTATCCTAGGCTTCTCCAATGGATGGTTCAACCCTTCACGGCATAGTATGCGGTAGACGGTCATGTGGCATGCGTTTAGACCATTCTTTCTGAGGTATCTGGCGATTCTGTGTGGACACCATCCTGTCTCTCTGCGTAGATCGATGATGCGTCTCACAGTTTCATCTGGAGTCTTGTGGATAGTGTTTGGTCTTCTGGGTTTGTCGATGAGGCTTTCGAAGCCTCCTCCTCTGTACCGATTCAGCCAGTTGTAGAAGGTTCTTCGAGGTATCTGGGCACCGGTACAGATCTCACGGACCGGAACCCCCTCCCCTTTCCTTCTAATGCACCAGCGCCTCAGCTTCACAATGTCTCTCGTCTTCTGCATCTAAGCACACTCAAACTTCTCAAATCGTGAGTGTGCCATATGTCATGTGATAATAGAATGGATCGAAAGAAGTGGCAAATGATAAATAGGGACTTGCCCCATAACTCTGTTCGATGAAAATTGAAAAGAAGGACGAAATCACGAACAGTAGTATTGTTCTTTGCCATTCTGGCTATTCTCGGCGCACCGGTACTTGCGCAAGTACGGGCTCAAGCTGAAGCTCCAGAACCATTGTTTACTCTACACTATCTGTACAATACGGCTGTGAAGTTGGAACTGGACATAGGGACCGTACTTAAGACTGAGTGGGCCAAGATCGGCGTCAATCTTGCTCTAGAAGGCTTTGACAGGGCAACGGTCAATTCGCGCATATGGGGCCCGAAAGGTTTTCCTACGTTCCCTACACATAAAGAGGGCGGTTTCGACGTAAGATATACGTCCTACAGCTGGATTCCCACCGACCTTGTCTACTACATTGGTTGCTTCAACAGCGAGGGAATCCCTCCATTGGGCTGGAATTATTGGGCGGCGCATGACGGCAGAGCGGATATGCTTCTGCGCAACGCGATGAGCACATACGACGAAAAGGAGCGTCTTAAGGCCGCGTATGAATGGCAGGACCAGAAGCAAGGCGAAGTCAATGAGATAATGTTGTGCTATCCGATGAGAGCATACTTGACGGACGCAAACATCTGGGGCTACTATATCAGGTTCAACTGTTACGACATAGACCAATGGACTTGGAAGGGAAAGACCCAGGCAGACGATGTTACGGTAAGATTCGCTATTATGGCGGATCCACCAATGTGGCTTCCACTCTTTGCCGATGGCGGCTTTCTCAGTCACACCCCCGCTAATCGTCAGCTCTTCCGACTGACCTTCGATGGCAAAAGGTTTGGCATAGTGCCTGAACTGGTTACTGACTGGACAATCTCCAAGGACGGCATGTCAATGACCCTGCATTTGAGAAAGGACGTCAAGTTCCATGACGGAGTAGGTATGACCTCAGCGGACGTAAAGTGGACGTTCGAGGCGATACTAGACCGAGCTACCGGCTCAACCTATCACGGCGACTTCTCAGCAGCGGTGAAATCCGTAGATGCTCCTGATGACTACACAGTCATTCTATACTTCAAGAAACCCACCCCCGAAATTCTGACTCTGCTTTGCCCTCCGGGAGGGTACATATCGATCCTGCCCAAGCACGTGCTGGAAAAGGTCGCGCACGACAAACTCAAGACGAGCGATTATAACACGAAGGCCCCGCCTCCTGGTCTTGGTCCCATGAAGTTCGTGGAGTGGAAGAAAGGCGAATATGTCAAATTTGACGCGTGGGACGGCTACTTCAAGGGGAGGATTCTCGTTGACCACCTGTTTCAGGTGATTATTCCCGAGCCTGCGACAGCTTTGGCTGCGCTTGAAGCCCACACGGTCAACATGCTTGAGACTGGCTATACGATGCCTCTATCCGGCGAAGTCAAGAGACTGCAGACTGCAAAGCCGGACATAAATGCTTCCCTTGCCCCATTTCCTGCGACGATGTTCCTTGCACTAAACAACGATCACCCAATCCTTCAGAACAAGTTTGTCAGGCAGGCACTGGCCTGGGCGGTTCCCTATGATACTCTCATAAAAGACGTCTTCTATGGGCTTGCGGAAAAGGCCAACTCTCAGATCCACAAGTCTTCACCATTGTGGAACCCCAACACCATGTACTACACGTACGATTTGAACAAGGCTAGAGAGTGTCTTGCGAAGGCAGGGTTCCCGTCATGGCCACCAAAGCCCACAGTAATACCTCTGTCCACATATCTGCTTCCAGCCGTTGCCGGCTTCGTCGCTGGCATCGTAATCACAGCAGTGGCTATGTATACAGTTGCGAAAAGACGTGTCAAATGAGATAGCCACAAACCTTCGCCAAGATGGCACCTGAACTCCCCCCTTCTTTCTTCACATCGGAAGTGGATCGATGGGCCTAGGCGCATATGTGATCAGACGAACGATTTCACTCGTTCCCATGTTTTTTCTCTCCACCGTCATGATATTTTCTTTAATTCACTTGGCGCCAGGGGATCCTATCAGAATAATGTTTACGGAGTCTGGTCATCCGCCATCAGCGGATATAATAGAAGAGGTGAGGAAGAACTTGGGCCTCGACGAACCAATATACGTCCAATACTTCATCTGGATCAACAAGATTCTTCGCGGCGATTTTGGGGTTTCGTACAGCGGTGCATTCGTAGGGCAACCGATTCTCGAGTTGATCTCCTCAATGTTCTGGAATACATTGATACTGATGTTGACAGCTCAAATGGTCTCGTTGGCATTAGCGATAGTCTTGGGGGTTGTTGCAGCGGTCAAACAATATTCGATATTCGACAATCTTTGTTCGAGTGGCGCCTTGTTCGGCTACTCGATGCCGAACTTTTGGCTGGGATTGATGTTGATATTCACCCTAGCTTTGAGCTTGGGCTGGTTCCCCATATATGGGACTCACACGATAGGGGCGGATCTTAGTGGAATGCCCGCTCTGTTTGACTATTTGTGGCATCTTTTCCTTCCAGTTGTCTGCGTTACAGTGGGGTATACTGCTTGGCTATTTCGAATAGTCAGATCGACGATGCTCGATACACTAAGGCAAGACTACATCACTACTGCTAGAGCCAAGGGTGTAAAGGAAAGGATTGTAATCTACAAACACGCACTTAGAAACGCATTGCTGCCAGTCGTTACCATCGTAGGTCTACGCCTAGGATTCGTTCTTTCAGGTGCCGTAGTGACAGAAACAGTATTCGCATGGCCTGGCATGGGCAGGCTCGCTATTACGTTCGCTCTCATGAGGGATTACCAAGGCCTGATGGGCCTCAGCGTGATAGTCGTACTCATGGTTCACGTCGCAAACCTATGTACGGACATCGCCTACTCACTCATTGATCCAAGGGTGAAGTACTAGCTAGCGGTGAAACAACTTGTTCAGATCTGGTCAAGCTTACATCGTATGGAGGAAGTTCAAGAAAAACAGGGCTTCTGTTGGAGGAGCTATCATTGTCGGAGCCATTACTCTGTTGGCAGTGTTCGCACCTGTGGTCGCTCCCTATAACCCTGCGCAGGTCGATTGGGTCTACCCATCGAGGAAACTGATCCCGCCAAGTCCAGAGTATCTACTAGGAACAGACAGCTTGGGTAGAGACGTTCTTAGCTACATCATTTGGGGCGCACAATCGTCCATAATTGTTGCCATCGGAACTGTCGCATTAGAAACCATCATTGCGTTGATTATAGGTGCGATAGCGGGCTATTACGGCGGGGTTATAGACGACGCATTGATGCGAATTACTGATCTCATTCTGACGATCCCCAACATCATATTGCTTATTGTTGCTGTTTCGATGTTCAAAGTACGTTCAATAGTCGTCATAATGATAGTCATGGGAATCCTTTGGTGGCCATGGATGGCGAGGATCATACGAAGCCAGTTTCTGAGCATCAAGGAATCCCTATATGTGGAAGCGGCCAGATCCATGGGAGCAAGCGATCGACGCATAATCCTTCGTCACATCCTTCCAAACGCGATCTCCCCTGTAATAGTCACTGCAACCATCGACGTGGCCGCTGCCATCCTAAGTTTGACTACTTTGACATTTCTTGGCTTGGGCGATCCGTTAACAGTCGCTTGGGGCACCATAATAAACGAAGGACGATACTATCTACGCTCTGCTTGGTGGATCACAACCTTCCCAGGGATAGCGATTTTCATCACAACTTTGGGCTTCAACCTACTTGGAGACGGGTTAAGAGACGCGTTCGATATCAAGGCACGAATCTGATGTTAGTTAACTCATTTCTCGGAGAACAAAAGGAAATCAAGGATTTTTAGGCCTAATCGAAGAAACCAGTAGACGACTGTGTACAGACAAAAGAGCATCTCAAGGCGGTACAGCCACGAAGGAAAGCCGGCCTTGGCTAGAGTAATGGACTCTGAGCTGAGAGCCATGTAGACGAGACGAGACAATTCATAGGAGCTGTAAATGCTTCCGAGAATGGCTATAAGTTCGAGTTGAGCCGTGAATACCTTTTTCGACGGGATCTTTTTCGATACAAACGTCCATTGTTTGTGAAGGTTCAGAACATTGTATCTAGGAAAGCCTGCTGTCACTATGAGGGAGGCCATCATACAAGCGGCTCCAATTGCTGTAATGGCCCCTCCCCAGTTGAATCTCATGTCGTAATAGTATCCGGAAACGCAGGCTGGAAATAGACCCGTTGCCACGAGAGACAGAATACCTCCTGCACCGCTGATCTTTTCTCTGTTCAAGCCTCCTCCAAGCAAACCAAGAATCGCTCCGATCAACGCAGCTAATCCGACGACTGTGCTACCTTCGTTCAGTTGAAACCAGAAGTGCGCTTCTTTTCCTGAAATATTGATGATGAGAAGAAAGGGAGAGAAATAAACGTCATAGACTTGGTCATAACGGTGTTGAGAGAAGGAGAGCCAAGGGAGAAAAACCCCTGCCATTACGAGGAGAGCTCCAACAATTCCTAGAAGATTTGACTTCAACAGTGGCCCAGCTACCTTGAGGGCTAGCTGGTTCGACTACGAAATGGCTCTAATTAAGTTTTCAACGTGTGTGTGACTGAGGCCGACATTTGGACCAGAAACAATTGCAGGTTCTTGGGCCGGCAAATCATCGCGTGCAAACATGGAGTGACGCGGGACTTGAAGGCGACAGGTTACCTTGTTCCAATAAGAAAGCTTGACACAAACGCCTCTCATCAAAGCCCCATTTTCTCTTTCCCAGAATCTCCTTCAAGTCGTGCTAGTCTGAAGGCCAAAGTTGAACATAATGACCGAACGACTTATGTACATTCTAGAGAGCAAACCCATGTTCGGAGGGAAGGCATTTCCGTTGGAAAGTAAGATGGGTTCGAGAGAGCGAATGCTCAAGGCCCTCGATCTTGGAGAGCCGGACATGATGCCGGTGGCCCCGTATGTTGGTTCGTGGTATGCACCAAGACTCTGTGGATTGCGGATCTCAGAATACACATTGGGAAACAATCGAAAGAGAGCCGAAATCTTGATGGAGGCTCAAAGGAAATTCGGCTACGATTGGATAATGGCAGGAGAAGGACATCCTCACGGCTGGAGAAGAACTGTACGAATCAGAGATGCAGGAAGCTCGTACCTAGTCATCAACAAGCACAATGGAACTACGCGAGTCTTTCCCAAGGATGATGTACCGCACACGCCATTCGGAGAGTACAAGTTTGAAGATGTCGAGAAGATACCAATACAAGATCACAGAGATATTCTGCGAAGTGGAGCATTCGAACCAGTTGAAACGATCTCGAAACGGGTCGGCAAGAAGATTCTTGTTTCCCATGGAGTAACTTGCCCTTGGTCCACATCTCGTAGGTGGACTGGACTGATTGAGTGGATCAAAGCTCTCTATAGAACGCCTGATCTCCCAGAGAAGGTGATGAAACATGCGTTCGAGCATAACCTGGAGCACGCGAAGGCCTCGGTGGAGGCTGGGGCGCAAGCTCTATGGGTCGAAGAGGGTTCGGTGGGAACCGACACTATCCCTCCTAAGTTCTACGAGAAGCTCGCATTCCCTTATGAGTATCAGTTCATTAGGAAATTGAGGGAGCTCGGCGTTCCGGCAATACTGTCCGTGACAGGTAATGTGATGCCTATCCTAGACAAGATCATCGAAACGAATGCTGACGCTCACCACTTTGAGGAAAGCAAGAAAGGCTTTGCGATCGATGTGTCGCAAATAAGAGAACGTTTGAGAGGCAGAAAATGCTTCTTTGTGCCCTTCGATCAAGTCAACCTGCTACGAACTGGAAACCTAGAAGCGGTTCGGAATGGCGTCATAGACATCATATGGAAGACTGCGCCGGGTGGGGGGGTAGTTCTGTCCACAGGAAGCCCTGTGCTCAGAGACACTCCTGTAAGAAACTTTGAAATGATGATCAGAACTGCCAGAGCTGTGGGCACATATCCAATTCAGCTTCAGAATCCCAAAAGACATGACGTAGCATATTGAGAGACGCGACCTCTGAATAGCTGGGAAGTTGCTACTTGCTGTACACTAGGTATGGGAGGATCACACATCGAAAACAATAGCACTTCACGTGACGTATTGGCAGACGTGAAACAACGGTTCTAGCTAATGTTTCTCAGCCAAGGAATTGACAACAGTCCGTAGTGAGAGCCTCCTATCATTTATTGTTGTAACAACTATCACGGTAAGTAATGCAGTGTGTCTTTTGCTAGGATCTAAGCCAGTCTACCACCATCTTGAAAACGGTGGCAAGGCAAAGATTCAAAACAGTCAGAAGAGCTACCATTAAACCAGACATCCAATCTCCTGTACGGAATAGACTCACAAAGCATGACACATTGACCAGAGCTGTGAAAACCAAAGCAAACAATAGTGAGGGAACTGAGAGATAGGCTAGCAGAAGAATGCTAAACGCTATGATCTTTTCGCGCTCTTCTTGCGAAGAATGTGAGCGTCCTTTACTCAACGGACAGTCCTCATCGACTGCATGTGAGGAAAAGTACTCCCGAGTGATTGTCAACTCAAATGGCATGCTACGAAACGTCCGCCTTCGATCTGGGTGAACGTAGGCTCCTCCTTAGCGCATATGGATCTGCTGGCAGAGCATCTAGGATGAAACCTGCAACCGGGTGGAGGGTCAATCGGAGTCGGCACAGATCCTCTTAGAATAATCCTTTCTCTCTTGGTATCAGGATCCATCACTGGGACTGCTGATATTAGAGCCTTTGTGTACGGATGTATTGGGTCTCCGTAGACTTCTCTCGTCGACCCCATTTCGACAGGTTTCCCCAAGTACATCACAAGAGTTCGATCACATAGATGCTTGACCACTGCAAGATCGTGTGAAACATACAGATAAGAAAGCTTGAACTCCTCATGTAAGTCCTTTAGCAAGTTCAGCACTTGGGCCCGCACCGATACGTCCAACGATGATACAGGTTCATCTGCCAGAACGAGCTTAGGATCCTGTGCCAGAGCCCTGGCGATCCCTATTCGCTGCTTTTCCCCTCCACTGAATTCGTGAGGATACCTATTGAGATGGAAAGATGAAAGCCCTACCTTCTCCAACAGTCCAACAACTCTCTCTTCTCTTTCAGTCCTGCTGATGCCACCCTGTATTATGAACGGTTCGCCGACGATGTCAACAACACTCATCCGCGGATTGAGGGATGAATATGGGTCTTGAAATACCATAGCCATTCTACGGCGAAGTAGTTTCAGGTCATCTTTCTTCATGTCAAAGATGCTGTTCCCTTGAAACATCACTGAGCCTTCCATAGGTTCGATCAGTCGCATCAAGAGTCTTAGAACCGTGGTCTTTCCGCAGCCGCTTTCTCCTACGAGCCCGAGTATTTCTTCCTCATCAAGCGTAAAGCTCATGCCGTCGACAGCATGGATCCAAGCCACTGTTCGTAGGAGTACTCCCCCCCTGACCGGAAAATGCTTTTTCAGATTCGTGACTTCAAGTAGAGGCCGCGACATCCCTCGGCATCTCCCTAATAGTTCAACTTATCTACGTGATGACAATGTGAGATATGCCCTTTCTTGACCTCAATAGGCTGCGGTTCAGTTTCTCTGCAGATCTGGGTTGCAAAATCGCATCTTGGCCAAAACCTGCATCCCGTCGGCGGATTAATGAGGCTGGGGACCGACCCCCTTATGAC
>Ga0129298_10000402_pt1 | contig 16902 bp, 21 predicted proteins | sample I19B2metaG_FD_94707 | JGI IMG/M metagenome (GOLD analysis project Ga0129298, IMG submission 94707) | Lake sediment bacterial and archeal communities from Gulf of Boni, Indonesia to study Microbial Dark Matter (Phase II) - ​I19B2 metaG | ecosystem: Environmental > Aquatic > Freshwater > Lake >... | reverse complement strand
GTGTAATTCCGAGATATCTAGTACCTCGCCATTAATCCATACCCTATAAAAACCTCGTTTTTTTAGTTCTTCTCCTGGTTCCTTGGTCTCGAAGACAATGATTGCCTTTTCACCATAGTATTTTCCTAAAAGCTCTGATACCACCTTTGAGGGATCCCATATCTTTATTTCCCTGCCGCAGTTAGGACAAAAAGATGTAGCGATCTTTGAGTAGAGGAGCCTGAAGAGGTCATAAAGCTCTGTGAGCGTCCCGACTGTCGAGCGTGACCCCCTTATGGGATTTTTCTGCTCAAGAGCTATTGCTGGCCTTATATTATGAATAGCTTCAACATCAGGCCTGTCAAGCTTTTCGAGGAAGAGTCTTGCATATGTTGAAAGAGATTCCATAAATCTCCACTGGCCTTCAGCAAAGACCGTATCAAAGGCGAGGGAGGATTTTCCTGAGCCTGATACACCTGTTATTGCTATGACCTTATTATGAGGCAAACTGAGGTTAATGTTTTTGAGGTTATTCTGCCTTGCACCTTCGATGAGGAGTTTCTTCTCGGACATATAGGTATTTTAACACCTTTTTTGAGGGTACCGAAATGGAAGGGTTTCTACTGGAATTTCCTGAGCTTTAAAATACTAATCATATATACTAAGGCGGTTATTAGTAAGGCGACATTCTTATCACTTTCTGTTATTGCGGCTTGTCCGCAATCCTTCTGGTTTTTTCGGAAAGATTCCCGACTAGCGGGAATGACATCAATGTAGCTTTACTTATAGCCGTCTTAGTTAAAGGCTAAAAGCAGTATTGTTGTCATTACTGAGTGCGGTCGAAAGGAATCTCCATATTGCCATAGAATGCGTTTTAGACATCGGGAACCATATAATTGCAGAGAAAGGGTTCGAAACTCGAGGTTAATGTGTTTGAGGTTATTCTGCCTGGTGCCTTCGATAACCCCCTCTTTCCCCCTTAAGTTAAGGGGGACGAAAGGGGGTTAACCGTCAAGCGGGAATGACAAGAAATTCCATACAAAATCGGAAAGAACCTTTGTGAAACAACCTTTGTGAAACAACCTTTGTGAAACGACCTAATTAATAGTGATGATATATAATAAACATAAAACGTAAAGCAGAAAAGAGGAGGATATTGTCCATGTTAGTTGAATATATTCAAGCAACAATGGAGGATGCAGAATATAAAAAGTTAGAAGATGGAAGTTGGTTTGCTGAGATTCCTGGCTTCGAAGGTATTTGGGCTAACGGAAAAACAGTTGAGGAATGCAGGAGACAACTTATAGAGGTTTTAGAGGAGTGGCTTATCCTAAAAATCAAGGATAAAGACCCTATTCCTGTTGTGAAAGGCATAGATATAAATGTTAAAGAAGTATTCTGGCCCATTTTCTGGAGGTAGACATCACTTCATGATAAAGGGACAAAAGAAAATTCGTATTCCAAATCCTCACGGAAGCGGAGATATCCACATAAGTCTTGTTAAAGAGATACTTAGACAGGCTGGTATAAGCAGCGATGAATGGGATAAGGCTTGAATTTCTACGGAAAACCGAGGTGAAGCCCAATCTCAGAAGGTTCTGTTATTATTGCAGTCTATGGTAAGTATTACCAGTTCCTCACATTATCCTGGTCTATGGTCCATACAGGATCACCAGCAACCCTCGTTCCAGGAACAGGCGTAGCAGTAGCATTAAAAGTATCAGCTAAGGTATCGCCATTTGTATCGTTGCTTGTTATTTGGTAGGTAAAATGTAGTCCCAAGCCAGGTAGAGCAGCCTGTCCTCCAGGTCTGAATCCAGGGAGTATGTCTTCGATTCCGTTATCATTCACGCCGATAGTTGCATTATAATTTCTTACGCCTCCGCCAGCCGGGGCGTACTCCCCATTCTCTGCAAAAAACTGCTCTTCAAGCAGCCTCAGGTTTTCAAGGTTTGAGTATGCCTCGGTCCTTGCAGCCTTCCTCTGCTGTCCGATGTAGGCAGGGATGGCTATCGCTGCAAGGATACTGATGATGGTCATGACAATGATAAGTTCTATAAGAGTAAATCCTTTATTGGTTTTCATATGAACCTCCTTTCCTTTTACACCTCACAATGAGAAACTCATAACACTATTACACTAACGAGTGAAAAAAAAGAGGATGGGTATGCCCATCCTCTTTTAGCATCTGCAATTTCATCTTAGTCAGCAGAGACACTCTTTAAATAGATAACATTATTATCTCCATCAGTCCCTGTTATAGTGATCGTGCTGGCAACTTGCGCACAGGAAAGTTGTCCCTGACCAGGCGCAGCAACCCAGAGTGGGATACCGGCTGCGACCTTTCCACCAGCCCATGGTGATTGAGGCGGTGTAGGATATAGTACTGACGCGGCTGTGTAGGAGGCAATCCATGTAGTGCATACACCAGCTGTTGCTAAAGCTGTATTGGTTAAGTCAGGTGCAGCAACACTGCCGCTTAAATCCGTATCCACTTCAATAAGGCCAGCACCTAATCCTGTCTTGACGGATGAACTCAGCCAGTTCTGTAATTCCGCAGAGGCAGACTCACCAGCCTTAATCATAGAGCTCCTCTTTGCCTTCTCCTGAGTACCGAGATAAGCAGGGATTGCTATTGCTGCAAGTATGCCAATGATTGCTACCACGACCAAGAGCTCGATCAGGGTAAAGCCCTTCTGCTCTCTTAAGTTATTTACTGCCTTAAACATCGTAACCTCCTTTCTCATCAAACAGTTTCTTACTTCAAACCCTAACCCTTTGAAAACCATTGGACCTTCTTTTTACATCACCTCCTTTACAAAGAATTATTTTACATTTGACTAATACAAACTCTATGCCAAATATATGAATGTGTTTATTACTTGGGGGTACAGGTAGAAAATTAATTATAATCAATAGGTTAGGAGAGTTGTTTTTTCTGAGAGTCTGTTATGAAATTTTAAACATTATCGCAGATAGTCCTCGTAATGTCATTTAACTGACAAAAAACGGCAGGATTAAATTTATGGAGATGGAGCTTGCCAGAAAACTCATTTATTGTCACCCTGAATTTATTTCAGGGTCTCCTAACCTATTGATTTTTTAGATGCTGAAACCAGTTCAGCATGACATATTACACTGTATTGCAAGTTTTAAGGCAGGCTCGATGGCTGCTTTTTTATTCCCAGCTAACAATGTCTTTACTTTCCTCTTCTCCACCTGGTGATCCATCAGCTCCATAGGAAAGAAGGTCATAGTCTCCGTGGCTTCCTGGAGACTCATAGTGATATGGTCTTCCCCAGGGGTCATTTGGCAATGCCTTCCTTAAATAAGGCCCATCCCAATTTGGTATCCCTGGGTTGACTGCGAGGGCATTCAGACCCTCTGATGTGGTAGGATATCTTCCTGTATCAAGCCTGAACTGGTCAATGGCCTGGCCGAGGAGCTCTATCTGGGCCTTCGCAGCAGATTGTTTCCCCTTGCCGACCTTGGGGATTAACCTCGGGAAGACAAGAGCTGCTAACATGCCTATAATAACCATGACAATGAGGAGTTCTACAAGGGTGAATCCCCGCTTATCTCTTTCGCCTAATGTAATCTTCATCTTTATTCTATCCTCCAATAACCAATAATCATCAATAACCAACAATCAAATAAATTCGGGTTCTTCTTACTTTTCTGTGGATACTTTTAGACCCCTCTTTGGAAAAGAGGGGTTAGGGGAGATTTTAAGGATCACAAATACCCCCATATTCTCTCAAGAACACCTTCTGTATTCTCAAATACCTCTTTGTCAGAAAACCTGAGGACTCTCAAGCCAAAACCTTTCATATAACCATCTCTCGCTCTATCTTTCGCTTTTTCTTCAGGGCTGTAATGCTGTCCTCCTCAAGTTCTATAACAAGCTTTGCCTTTGGGCAATAGAAATCAACAATATAGTTACCTATTGTCTTCTGCCTGTAAAATTGGTATCCCTTTAATTGTTTTCCTTTTATCTTCTCCCACAATAGTCTCTCAGTTTCAGTCATGTTTACTCTGAGTGATCTGGAACACTCCTTAAGACTCTTGTTGTAACGTAGCATCTTTCCTTTTAAATCCCCCCTCATCCCCCTTTTCCAAAGGGGGGCTTTATCCACACAATTCCCTGAAGAGTCTAAATTCAAATGATTTTATTATTATTTTAGCTTAGGGTGTGAAGAGGCGTCAATTAATCTCTTTACCCCGTGACCCTTTTAGTGACGGGTGAGATTGGATAACTCCCCCGTCCCCCTCTTAACTTAAGAGGGGGTTTATTCCTCCCCTTAAGGTAAGGGGAGGCGAGGTGGGGTAATAGACACCACTGCATATCCATTAGAAAAAATATTTATAGCGGGGTTTACCATTGGTTACTACAGATGCTAAAATCTCTCCATCTATTGGTGATTATTTGATTATTGTAATTTGGTAATTGGTGATTAAACATATGGGATATAAGAGTATTAAAGACTGGCCTGAAGGAGAGAGACCTCGAGAAAGGCTTCTGATGAGCGGTGCTCATAATCTATCGGAGGCCCAACTTCTCGCAATAATACTCGGGACAGGGGGAGGTGGCAGGAGCGCCCTTGACCTTGCAATAGAGATCCTAAGCTCTTTTGGAGACCTAAAGAAAATCGAAACTGCATCTCTAAGAGAATTTGCGAATATTAAGGGCATGGGGAAGGCAAAGGTCGCTCAGCTTAAGGCTGCCTTTGAGCTCGGAAGAAGGCTGATGGGAGAACCATCCGTAAGAGGCCCTGCTTTCTCCTCAGGTCATGACGTATATTCCTACTACCATAGTCGTTTTAAGAATCTGAAAAAAGAGGTCTTCTACTGTGTAATGCTTGATGCAAAAAACAGGATATTGAAAGACTGCAAAATCTCTGAAGGGACCCTCACGAATTCATTGATACATCCTCGTGAAGCCTTCAGGGATGCAATAAAGGAAATAGCTGCGTCTGTTATCTTTGTCCATAACCATCCGAGCGGCGATCCAAGCCCAAGCCGTGAAGACATTTCGATAACAGAACGGCTTGTCAGTGCAGGTGAGTTGATCGGGATAAGGGTTCTCGATCACATAATCATCGGAGATGAAAAATATACGAGTATGAGGGAAAAGGGATATATAAAATGAAAGTAACCAATAGTGAATACCCTGCGGCAGAGACCGAAGGCGTCTGAAAATTGAATATTTGTTTTCAGTGTCATTCCCGCTTGTCGGGAATCCTTCCGACTTGTTCGGGAGCGCAAGAAAGATTCTGGACAAGCCAGAATGACAGAAATATGGAACTGGGGCAGAGACCGCAGGGTGTAATTTTTATCAAATTACAATAACCAATGGAAAAGATTCTATTCCTTTTCTGTCATTGACACGAAAATACCCCTCTTTGGCAAAGAGGGGTTAGGGGAGATTTTATGAATTATAAAATAAAACATTTGTTCTTAAAATCCCCCCTTGCCCCCCTTTTCCAAAGGGGGGGAGATATTTTCATTATACTTTTCTTAAAGAAGGATTTCGGACAAGCCGAAATGACAGTATAATAGCATTAACTTTTTGCAACACTTAGGTTAACAAGGGGGTAGTATATGGCCGCGATAAAAAAGGCACTGATAAGTGTTTCGAACAAGGAGGGTATTGTAGAGTTTGTTAAAGCCCTTACATCAATGGGCGTAGAGATACTCTCAACAGGAGGAACGGCAAAGGCTTTAAGAGACGCGAGTATTCCTGTCAAAGAGGTATCAGAATACACGGGTTTTCCTGAGATGCTTGATGGAAGGCTGAAGACCCTTCATCCAAAGATTCACGGGGGCCTTCTTTCAAGAAGGAATAACCCGAAAGACATGGAAGAGATACAGATGCACGGGATCGGTACTATTGACATGGTAGTCGTGAATCTCTATCCCTTTGAAGAAACAATCTCAAGGCCGGGAGTTACCTTTGCTGAGGCTATTGAGAACATTGACATTGGTGGTCCTGCAATGCTTCGTTCAGGCTCTAAAAACTTTCAGGATGTTGCTGTCATAGTCAATCCGTCAGACTACAAAAAGATCATCAAGGAGATGAAAAAGCTGAAAGGGGACCTCAGTTATAGGACACGATTAGGACTCGCAAAGAAAGTCTTCAAGCGTACATCTCAATATGATAAAGCAATTGCTGCTTACCTTGCCAAGGCAGCAAAAGAAACCTCTAATGAACGTCAACAATGAGTTTTATAATTCCCCGGATGAAACAAGACTAAGAAGGATAACCTTTAGTTTTAATCATAAGAATTCTTCGAAGCTCAGCTTCGGGGTAAATATTGTTTCTTTGTGTCATTCCCGCTTGTCGGGAATCCTTTTTCAAGAAAGATTCTGGACAAGCCAGAATGACAGACTATTTCTCGTCTTTTTGGTACCTCACAGCTCTGCTGCGGATAGTTCATTATTCCCTACGGGGGGTTTTTAAAGTGAAAGTACTTGTTATTGGTGGAGGCGGTAAGGAACATGCAATCGTTTGGAAGCTATCCCAGAGCAGACATGTAGACAGGATTTACTGCAGTCCTGGAAATGCAGGCATATCTGAGATTGCTGAGTGCATAGATGTAAGTCCCCATGACTTTACTGCTCTCATTGATTTTGTGAAATACGAGTGGTTAGACCTGACGATTGTGAGTACTGAGGAACCTCTCTCAAGTGGTATTGTCAATTCATTCGAGAAAGAAGGCTGTAGGATACTGGGTCCAAACAGGGCTGCTGCACAGCTTAAGGCAAGCAGGGTCTTTGCAAAAGACCTGATGAGACTTTACGGGATCCCTACAGCAAAGTATAAAGTCTTTACTTTTTATCTCCATGCAGAGGACTATGTCAGGTTAAAGGGTACTCCTTTGGTAATAAAGGCAGACGGGACTGCAGAGGGCGATGGTACATTTGTAGCCTTTACTGTGGATGAGGCAGTAGATGCTCTCAGGTTGATTATGAAGGAGAGAGTTTTTGGTGAAGCAGGCAAGCAGGTTATCATAGAAGAGGCTCTCAAAGGTGAGGAGATATCCTTTATGGTATTTACTGATGGAAAGACCTTTGTTCCCCTTGCTGTTTCCAGGAACTACAAACGAATGTTTGATGGTGATATGGGACCGATCACACAAGGCATGGGTGCTTATAGCCCTGTACCTGTGATTACAAAGGAAATCGAGAGTGTTATCATGGGGGAGATAATGCGGCCTATGCTCAGGGCACTCAATTCGGAAGGCATACGATATAGGGGCATCCTCACCGCAGACATTTTGATAGACAGGGGCAACCCTTATGTCCTTGAACTCGATTGCACTTTCGGAGACCCGGAAATCCAGGCAGTTCTCCCAAGACTTAAAACAGATTTCATGGAAATTGCATTAGCGATTACAGACGAGAGACTATCGGATATACAGGATATAATAGAGTGGAGGCAGGAGGCATCAGTGTGCATTGTGGTCTCTTCTGGAGGATATCCCGGCAAATATGAGAAGGGCCTTGTTATATCAGGACTCGAAAAAGCAAAAAAAATGAAGGATGTTGTTGTATTCCATACAGGTACTGCATATAACAATGATGACATTATTACATCAGATGGAAGGGTCATCAGTGTATCAGCTCTTGGAGCTGACATACAAGATGCCAGGGCTAAGGCATATAGAGCAGTCGAAGAAATATTTTTCGAAGGAATGTACTATAGAAAAGATATTGGCATAAAATAATCACCAAAAACCAAATTCCAATAACCAAATAATAACCAATGCGCAATCACCAATAACCAAACATAATTTAAGATAGACATTTGTTACCGGTCAATGACAAGTGACTATAGACTGATGACTGACAGTGTTTGATTATTGGGTATTGGAGCTTATCTGGTGTTTGGTTATTGGTGATTGGTAATTTATAATTTAAGGAGGGGGCATGAAACCACAGGTTTTGATCGTGATAGGAAGTGACTCAGACACGCCTATTATAGAAGAGGCAGAGAAGATGCTCAAGGAGCTTGGGATCTCTTATACCATGACTATTGCTTCAGCACATAGAACTCCAGAACGTACAATACAACTCGCATCAGAGGCTGAAAAGGAGGGCATCGAGGTAATTATTGCAGGTGCCGGGATGGCAGCCCACTTGGCAGGTGTACTTGCATCTCACACAATCTTGCCAGTGATAGGCGTGCCGATAGACTCATCGCCCCTTCACGGACTTGACTCCCTCCTCTCCACTGTCCAGATGCCTCCCGGCGTACCGGTTGCAGCAATGGCAATAGGCAAGGCAGGTGCCAAAAATGCTGCAATCTTTTCAGCCCAGATTATAAGCAGGAAAGATTCAAGAATTGCGAAGAGGTTGAGGGATTATAAAAAAAGGATGTCTGAGGAGGTTGAGACGAAGGCAAAGGCGCTCAGAAAACATTACTAAAATGACAGTACATCTCGATTGCTTTCCCTGCTTCCTGAGGCAGTCCATTATTGCTCTCAGGCTTGGAACAAAAGACGAGCTACTGCAGGAGAGGATTATAAAAAGCATCCTGCCAGAAATACAGATGGCGGATATATCGAGACCACCTGCCTACACAACTACATTTATCCACCGAAAAATAAGGCTGTTGCTCGGCAAAGATCCATTCAAGGCGCTCAAGTCTGAATATAACCAGGTGGCACTCGGATTATATCCCACATTGAAGACCACCATTGAAAAAAGTCCTGATCCTTTATGGACAGCTACAAGGCTTGCGATTGCAGGGAATGTCATAGACTTCGGGATATTTACCTCAGTGGATATAGAAGGCGCCATCCGGAAAGCCCTTAACAATCCCTTAGATGTGGATGACTACAGGGCATTCAGGAATGCTATCTCTGAAGCAGACAGAATACTTTATCTAGCAGACAATGCTGGAGAAATCGTATTTGACAGACTTCTTATAGAGACCCTCATCTCCATCGGTAAAGAAATAAAGGCAGTTGTAAAGGGTTCTCCTGTAATCAACGACTCAACTATGGAGGATGCTTTGGAATCAGGCATTACAGGAGTATGTGAAGTAATCGACAATGGCTCTGACGCTGTAGGCACAATACTCGCATGGACATCCTCAACATTTCAAGAGACGTTCGAAGATGCTCAACTCATCTTAAGCAAAGGACAGGGCAACTTCGAGACCCTCACCGCCATTCAAAAGAAAATATTTTTCCTCTTCCAATCCAAATGTGATGTGGTTTCTAAAGAACTTGGCCTTTCAACTGGCTCGATGCTTCTCAAGAAATCCTGATCTTGTTGGCTGGCTAACTAAAAAGGAAAGCCTATCTTCTTCTCCCTCTGCCGCCAAAACCACCTCTTTCTCCACCTCTTTCTCTTTGCGGGCCGCCTCGCTCGCGCCTTTCCTGTGGTTTTGCCTCATTAACAACAATGTTTCTGTCCATGAAAGTCTTGCCGTTCAACATGGAGATCGCTTTCTGCGCCTCTTCCTCTGAGGCCATCTCCACAAAACCGAATCCTCTGAGCCTTCCTGTAGCTGCATCCGTAATCAACTTGACAGAAACAACTTCACCTGCTTGAGAAAACAGCTCCTTCAAATCGTCTTCTGTGCCCTTGAAGGAGATGTTTCCCACATAAAGCCTTGTACTCATCCTTCCTCCTTTAATACTGTTTGTACTCCTTTAAACCCTTAAAGGGTCATTAACAGGAGACATTATAACTGTGCATGATGGAGAAACCATTTGTCAAGTAATAAAATGCATGATTTATAAGACAAGAGCGCCTGTGTTAGTATTTTTGTTATGGTTCGGATATTCCTTTCTAAAACAAATATGGAGCAGGTCTTAGCCCAGACTGTTAAGGCACTCGAAAAGGGTAGCATCATCGCATATCCAACAGAGACTTTTTATGGACTAGGGGTAAAATTTGATATGGAAGATTCACTAAAAAGACTTTATAATTTAAAGAAAAGGCCAGAAGACAAGGCGATCCCTCTGATCTTTGGCAAGAGAGAATTGCTTCCTCTCGTTACAAAATCTGTGAATCGTCAGGCTCTGTTACTCATGGAAAGGTTCTGGCCAGGTCCTCTTACCTTAATCCTTCACGCAAAAAAAGATATCTTGAGATACATCACTGCAGGCACTGGAAGGGTTGCAGTCAGAATACCGGGGAAGTCTTTTGCCCTTTCCCTTGCACAAAGAGCCAATTTTTTCATTACTGCAACAAGTGCCAACCTATCAGGCATGCCACCTGCGAAGGATGCAGAGACTGTTATAGGGTATTTTGGGGATAAAATAGACATCGTGATTGATGGAGGGCTTACCTTTGGGGGTCTGCCCTCTACTATTGTAGATGTTACAGGGAAGGAGGTCAGGATCCTGAGGGAAGGGGCAATAAGCAGAGAATCACTAAGTGACTTCCTCAAAAAGAATCCTTGACTTTCTTTAACTATTCAATAAAAATATTTTTGCGTTACAGGTGCTGAGGGCTTAATAGGGAATCCTGTGAAATACAGGAGCGGTCCCGCCGCTGTAACCCCGCCCTTTTCATCATTAAGAAAAGGGAACTCTTTTGGCAAACAAAGCCACTGTCTCAGAGATTCGGGATGGGAAGGCAGTCCAAAAGGGCGGGGAAGCCAGAAGACCTGCCTGTAAACACAGGAACCCTTCCCGTGGAGGAAGGCGAGGATGAAGTAAATCAGGGTGCAGTCCTCTCGCTACAGCGAGGGGATTTTTTATTTTCGGGGGAGTTAGTAAGCAGAGATTGCGGCTCGTCCGCAATCCTTCTTGAAGAATGATTCCCGACAAGCGGGAATGACAGAAAATGTATCCTTACTTATAGTCGGCTTAGTAAAAGAGTACAGGGTGATTAGATGAACAAGAAGATAATCTTCATCACGGGTGGTGCAAGAAGTGGAAAGAGTTCATTCGCAATGGCTGAAGCATCAAAGGTTAACGGCAAAAAGGCATATGTTGCCAGTGCAGAAGCGCTTGATGAGGAAATGGGAGAACGGATAGAAAATCATAAACGTCAGAGGGGTGAAGAGTGGATTACGTATGAAGAGCCAGAAAAAATATCTGACGTTATTAAGAAAATAGAGCGTGAGTATAGCGTAATAGTTATTGATTGCCTGACATTATGGTTATCGAATATCATGCATTCTGGATTAGAAATCGCAGATGCGATTAATACCCTTATAGATGTTTTGAATGAAAATAACCCCCCCTCACCCCCCTTTAGTAAAGGTGGGCTGGGGGGATTATCAGGTGAAATAGAGAGTGAACGGGCAGGGGCCAGCCATGCCCTCACGCTGTATATCGTCTCCAATGAAGTGGGCATGGGAATAGTTCCAGATAATGAGATAGCAAGGAGATTCAGAGACATGGCTGGGATACTCAATCAGAAAGTGGCTGAGGTCTCAGATGAAGTATATATGGTGGTTGCAGGTATACCAGTAAAAATAAAGGATAAAGGAGAAACATAATGCAGAAGATACTAAAAAAGATACCATTTGTTAAGATTGAATTTGCCGAGAAGGCTCAGAAACGCCTCGACAATCTCACAAAACCACTCGGCAGCCTCGGAAGGCTTGAGGAGTTTGCAAGAAGACTTGTGGCAATTACAGAAGATACTATGCCTGTGCTTGATAAAAAGGTAATCTTCACGTTTGCAGGTGACCATGGTGTTGCAGAAGAAGGGGTAAGTGCATTCCCAAGTGAAGTCACACGGCAGATGGTCATTAATTTTTTACGCGGAGGTGCTGGTATAAATGTCCTTGCACGTCATGCAGGGGCAGAGGTTGCGGTGATCGATATTGGAGTCAAAGGTGATTTTGGTAATTTCCCCAGTAAAGGGGGGACGGGGGGGTTATTCATTTCAAAAAAGGTGGTATCAGGCACAAGGAATATCAGAAAAGGGCCTGCTATGACAAAGGACGAGTCTGTACAATGCATTGAGGTCGGAATTGCGCTTGCTCACGAATATGCAAACAAAGGATACAGACTCTTTTGCACCGGAGAGATGGGGATAGGGAATACAACCCCGTCATCTGCAATAGCAGCAGTGTTGACAGGCAGACCTGTATCTGAAGTAACAGGAAAAGGTACGGGTATAGGTGATGCGGCATTGAAGAGTAAAATCATGGTGATTGAAGATGCACTTTCTATCAATAAACCTGATCCTTCGGATCCGTTGGATGTCCTTGCCAAAGTCGGAGGGGCTGAGATCGGAGGGATTGCTGGATTGATTATCGGCGCAGCCGCAAATCGGATTCCCGTTGTTATTGACGGCTTTATATCAACTGCTGGAGCCCTTATCGCATATTGCATGGAGCCCAGGACAAAGGATTATATGTTTGCAGCACACAACTCTGTTGAGATCGGGCATAAGGCAATGCTTGAAAAGATCGGATTAAGGCCTATCCTTGACCTTGACTTGAGGCTCGGCGAGGGCACGGGGGCTGCACTTGCAATGCTCATGATAGAGGCAGGGCTTAAGATATATAAGGAGATGGCAACCTTTGGTGAGGCAGGGGTATCTAAAAATGAGTGAAGAGTTACGGGTTGTCAGCAAGGAAGATGAATATGATAACTTATTGCTGGGAAAATCGCCCGCCATTCGTCGATCATTTGTCACCCGGTTTTTACTTGCATTCCAATTCCTTACCATCATGCCCTTAAAGGTTAAAGGTAATATCTCTGAAAAAGAAATAGCAAAGTCAGCAACCTTTTTCCCGGCCGTAGGTGCATTTCAAGGCTCATTGGTTCTTTTGTCTGCTTTATTGCTGTCAAAAGTACTTCCTTCAGAAATCGTGAGCGGACTTATTATTTTGATATTGATAATCAGCAACGGAGGATTTCACCTTGACGGCCTTGCCGATACATTCGACGCACTATCTGTAAAATCAAGCGGGAGCGAAGCAATCGATAGAGAGAATAGACTATTCGTGATGAAAGACAGTGCCACAGGCGCAATTGGAGTAACTGCAATAGTGCTTACAATCCTGTTGAAATTCCTTCTAATCAAAAATCTTCTTGCCACTTATACCTTACCCCTTGTTCCTTATTTCATGCTATTTCTAATGCCTGTTTTTTCAAGGTGGTCAATGGTCCCGGCAATATTTCATGGGAAATCTGCAAGACAGGACGGGCTTGGAAAAATATTTATTGACAATGCAGGTGCAAAAGAGTTTTTGCTTTCCACAACACTTACTATTGGCTGCTGGTTTGTCCTCAGTTTCACGCTTCCTCTGCTCAGTCACCTGCCACTTCTATTGCTGTCATTGTTTGTGCTTTATATTTTAAGTTTTTCAGCAACGAGGTTCTTTGATAAAAAGTTTAACGGACTCACCGGAGACAATCTCGGTGCAATAAGTGAAATTTCAGAAATATTATTTTTGATGGCCACATCAATATGGTTACAACACTTTATTTAATAAGACACGGCGAGACAGAAGGTGGGGAAGTAAAAAGATATAAAGGGACGATTGATGTGCCGCTTTCAGAAAAAGGCATGAAACAGATGGAACGGGTCTCGGAATATATACTTGAATTATTTCAAAATAGTTCAACTTTTTATGGTTCAAAGCGGTCTAATCCCGCTGCCACTTCAGTAATCCCCACTAACCCTCCTTTTCCGCACTCAGGCGGATTCGCCGAGGCGAAAGAAAAGGGGGGAGGGGGGAATTTAAAAGAGGGGGGATTACTGAAAGCAGTCTACTGCTCTGATTTAAAAAGGGCAATAAAGAGCGCTGAGCTTATTGCAAGTCCCCATTCCCTTAATCCCATCATATCTCCCTCTTTGAGAGAACGCAATTTTGGCATCTGGGAAGGCATGAGCTTTGATGAAATAAGAGAAAAATATCCCGGAGAATTTGAGTCATGGGCCGGCAATCCCTTGAAATACAGCCCCATGGGTGGTGAAAGCACTCTGGAAGTGAGAGAAAGGGTTATAAATGCCTTTGAAAATATTATAGGAAATCACAATGAAGAGCGAATAGCCATAGTAGCTCATGGAGGAGTGAACAGGATAGTCCTCTGCCACATCCTTGGAATACCCTTGGAAAACATTTTCAGGATTGAACAGGATTATGGAGCATTAAATATCATCGAGTTTTGGGATAAATACCCGGTGGTGAAATTAATAAATGGAATAACTAATGGCTAAAGCATTAATGATACAGGGAACTGGCTCGGGAGTTGGAAAGAGCCTTATTGTATCAGGTCTCTGCAGAATATTCAGGGACATCGGAATTAATGTTGCACCTTTCAAGGCACAGAATATGGCCCTTAACTCTTTTATAACAAAAGAGGGTGGTGAGATAGGCCGTGCCCAGGCACTTCAGGCAGAGGCAGCAGGGATTGAGCCATCTGTGGATATGAACCCGATACTCCTTAAGGCATCAGGCGAGGCAGGCTGTCAGGTGATTATTAATGGGAAGGTCCATTCCAATATGAAGGCACAGGAGTACTACGAATTCAAGAAAGAGGCATGGGTGGCCGTAACCCAGGCATATGAAAGATTATCAAAGAAATATAACCTTATTGTGATTGAGGGTGCAGGGAGTCCGGCAGAGATCAATCTCCGGGATGCTGAAATAGTAAACATGAGAGTTGCCCGCTACACAGGTGCACCTGTCATTCTTGTTGGCGATATCGACAGAGGCGGAGTCTTTGCATCCCTTTACGGGACTATAGAGCTCTTAAAAAATAGTCCAGATCACCCCTCCTCCTCTTTTCTTTCGCCTCGGCGAATCCGCCTGAGTGCGGAAAAAGAGGGTAAGGGGGGCTTACAAGCTGCAAATAGTTTATGTGATGCTGATTATATAAAGGCATTCATTATCAATAAGTTTAGAGGGGATATGTCCATTCTTAACCCGGGACTTAAAATGATATACGAGAAAACAGGCAGGCATGTTATCTGCGTAATCCCGTATCTTGGTAACCTGAGGCTTCACGAAGAGGACGGAATTTCATTAGAAAGGTCAAGTTATTTCACTCATCGCTCTTCATCCGTCACCCGACACTTTAAAATCGTAGTCCTCCGATTAAGATATATTGCCAACTTTACAGACTTTGCCCCTTTCTTATACGAACCGGATGTTGAATTGATTTATTCCCTGCGAGATGCAGACATTGAAAATGCTGACCTTATTATCATTCCTGGCTCAAAGAATACCGTAAAGGATCTTTTATTGCTGAAGGAAAACGGCATTGAGGAGATTGTAAAAAGAGCGGTAAAAAAAGGCATCCCGCTCATCGGTATCTGCGGCGGCTACCAGATGCTCGGAGAAAAGATATTCGATCCGCTTGGCATGGAAAGCAGTCATAAAGAGGTAAAAGGATTCGGACTTCTTGATATAGAAACAACGATTGAAAAAACAAAGTTGACATCACAGGTAGAAGCTCAGATAGTGTCAGGCAAGATGCCTGACCTATTTTCTCTGAACTCCGAACCCCGAACTCCGAACTTCCTGCGGGGCTATGAAATCCATATGGGAGTTAGTAAGGGTGATGTTGGTTTATTTAGATTATTTCGTCTCGCGCCTCGCGCCTCACACCTTGCACCTGTCTTAGACGGTTCGGCAAAAGGCAATGTCTGGGGGACATATATCCACGGGATCTTTGATAACGACCAATTCAGGCGCAGTCTTATAAATTCTCTACGGGTTAAAAAGGGGTTAAAACCGATAGAAGGTATAGTGGATTATTCAAATTCAAGGGATGATGCCCTCAATGCATGGGCAAAAATCTTAAAGGAAAACATGGATATGAAATTTATAGAGGGATTGATAAATGACTGATATGGCTGAGACTGTTCAGGATATTTATTTCCAACTCTCAAAACCTTATGCATTATTGATGCTCGCATTTACACTGGACTTATGCATCGGAGATCCGGCATGGGTTCCTCACCCTGTAAGAATTATGGGTAAGGCAATAACTAAGATAGAGGAGCTTTTAAGAAAACATCTTGCAAAACACAGGGCACAGAACACGGAGATCAAAGAAAAACGGGCCGGGATAGTTTTTGTTGTAATTATAGCGAGTTCAACATATGGCTTGTTTTATGTTCTTAATTCAGTGCTTCTTACTTTTCACTTTCCATCTCTTGTTTCCTATTTCTCAGTCTTATTCATAGCTTTTCTTATATCAACAACAGTGGCAATGAAGGGTCTCATAGACTCAGCGCGTCTTGTAATCGATGCTCTAAAAGACAAAAACATCGATGGAGCAAGGAAGAATCTAAATCACATCGTAGGCCGTGACACAGATTTACTTGATGAAAAAAGTATAGTAAGAGCAACGATAGAAAGCCTTGCTGAGAACGCCTCAGATGGGATAATTGCACCCCTATTCTACTTTGTGATCGGGGGATTACCGCTTGCGATGGCATACAAGGCAGTAAATACAATGGATTCTATGGTCGGATACAAAAATGAAAGATATAAAGATTTTGGCTGGGCAGCAGCAAAGCTTGATGATATTGCCAATTACATTCCTGCAAGGGTAACGGGAATATTGATTGTTATTGCATCTGCCGTTGTTTACCGTTCACTGTTTACCGTTAACTGCTCACTAAAAACAATGCTTCGTGATGGCCAAAAACATCCGAGTCCCAACAGCGGCATACCTGAGGCTGCAATGGCTGGAGCATTAGGTGTCAGGCTTGGAGGGCCATCTACATATAATGGCATTTTAATAGAAAAGCCATGCATCGGAGAGGAAAGACAGAAGACAGAAGACAGAAGACAGAACACAGACAATTTCTATTTAAGGGCTTCTGAGAAGGCTATATCAATAACGAGGAGTGTATCTTTGCTTGGATTCATTATCGCAGCCACAATCTTATATGTGAGAACTACTATATGACAGAGAACAGAATTCAAAACACAATCCCCCCTACCCACCCATCCCCCTCGAGGGGGGAGGGTAAGGGAGGGGG
>Ga0129298_10000400_pt1 | contig 16938 bp, 18 predicted proteins | sample I19B2metaG_FD_94707 | JGI IMG/M metagenome (GOLD analysis project Ga0129298, IMG submission 94707) | Lake sediment bacterial and archeal communities from Gulf of Boni, Indonesia to study Microbial Dark Matter (Phase II) - ​I19B2 metaG | ecosystem: Environmental > Aquatic > Freshwater > Lake >... | reverse complement strand
GCGCGTAGATCATGTTACAGGTGATGTTTGACTTGGAGACGACTACTTCGGTGACGTGACCCGCCGCGAGCCTCTTAGGATTCAGGTGTATCTGAGTTGGGCTGGTTCTTTGGACGCTGGAAGATTGACTTGGCCGCGTGGGCAATCCTCTCGCTCTCCCTCTACTCGTTCGTCACGAACCCGGAGACTGCTCTCTGGCTCGGGATGAGTGTCCGAAACGCCGCCATCGTGATCACGTGTGCGCTTCCGGCCGCCATGATTGCTTGGTATCTGCTGCAAGCCACAGGGAGGAGCGCGAATAACTGTCACGTTGGTTCGTGACGAGTTCTGGGCATCCGGTGCCCGGCCTGAAAGGAATGCGGTCCAAACGGCGAATTGGTCGGTGATCGGCAGATGTTCTCTACATTTGGGGCTCATGCTCGTAAGCAGGCTTCAAAGGGAGGCGCCTGATGTCCAAATGATGGTTCCCGAGCCTGTGAAGCAGTACAACGTATGATAGTACGACTCTAGTTAGACAGAGTCTCGACTCCGTTCCCGGCATCACGGCAAGAAGTTAAAATACGCTACCTTACCTGCCAATCGTCCACAGCGACCGCTGGAATGCGCCAACGCGTTTTCTGCGAGACATGTGGTGCGATCCTCTACGAGGGACTAGAACTCGAAGCACCCTCGGTGATAATTCTACGATACAACGGAACATGCCCGAACTGCCAGAAGACACTCTCATTCGAGGTAGAGAAAGTAAGGATACTACCCTATGATGAGCATCTCACCCGTCCAAAGGCGGAGGTAAGTGGAGCTTTTGACAGTCGGAAGTCGCCAGAACCGTTCGGGTCCCGCAACGCTATGACGGAGTCTGAGAAGTGTAGGGCATTCGCGGATGAGAAGAAATTGAAAGATGGTGTATGGTTCTGCCTCGGCTGCGGCTCTGAAGGAACGAGTGACGCAAACGGAAGTCTTAGGTTCCTTCCATGACTATCATGGTCAGCGTTGATCTGACGCTCTTCAGCCTGCGTACCTTCGAGGTTATGAGCTCCTTGAGTCTGTCCATCGTCTCCGCTTCTACCTTGGCAACAACATCATACACCCCATAGACCAGATGGGCTTCCTTAACATGCTCAATCTTCTTCAATTCATCCAAAACGTCATTTTCTTTGCCGATTTCCGCCGTTATCATGACGAAGGCGAGGGGCACCTCTCTAACACCGTCTCCAGGCCGGGTTTGTGTCCAAGAGTCACAAAAACGTTTGGACGAGTCCGGCAAGCGGTTTCAATCAGGGGATGAGGTTATGTCCCTCTCGAGCGGGGGCTCTCAGAACTATTCGCCTAGACAGGTTTCTCGGGACTTGAGAGCAGCCGCAAACGACCAGTACAAACTGTGCCGCCTCCATGCTTTGACCGCGCTTTGGCCTCCTCATGGTCTGTGGTGCTTCTTTGCCCTGAAGATTTTCTCTTGGACCCACCTATTGTGGGCTTCGTCGCGGTCTCGTGACGCCAACACGTAACCGTAGACGTACTCCACATGGGCTAGGGCGAGCACTGAAAGCTGCTCGTCGGAAATCTCACGCCCAGAAAGGCATAGCAGGACCTCCAGAGGGGTCCGATAATAGAATGGCTCAGCAGATCTGACCGTTGCGACATCCCAGTATTCGGCTATCCGCTGTTTCAGACGAAACGCGTTGAGCCCTGCTGGACACGCTGCTTCGCGCGCGCGACTTCTCAGGGCCAACTTGGAGACCTCGAGATCGAGCAACTCGCGGCTCCGGGTCAAGCAACTTGAGATAGCGTCCCTCCATTCGTCAGTTTCCACCTTTCCTGTTGCCCTGACTCGGAAAGCGAGACGCGCGATCCTCGTCGCGCTTTCCATCGCGGAAAAGGGCGCCTCGGCCGGCGTGTAGCAGACGGCTTCTACTTCTGGCCTCGCCAGCTTGAGTCTCGGAAGAGCCCTGAGAATTGGTTCGGCAGTGTACGTCCAGCTCTCCAAGGGTTCCGGCAGAATGCGTCTCTGCCTGATCGTGCGGATCAATTGCTCGTAGGTGATCTGATACCCTACAAACCTGTTCACCTCATGCTCCAACGTCTCAGGGAAATCGAGGAGTACGTCCAAATCCTGTCTGCTATGAAGAAGGCCGGCGGCGTTGACTGCTGAACTTCTAAGATCCGGAACTAGGATGATCTCGACTCTTGACGCCATTCCGTTGTCGCTCCTACTCCGGATGGACCACGACCCCGCCAAGGTTTCATGTGGAAACCCTTTTCTTGACAACCGCACGAAACCGTTGGTTGGGATGGTTGAATGCCCAAGGCCGCAAGCCTCCTTACGGTTGAGCCGGGGGGAGTGGATGATGTCGCATCCAAAGTGAAATCCGTTGCGGGCGTGAAGGACACACTGACCGTGACAGGTCGAGTTGACGTGGTCGCCTTCTACGAGGGAACCTACGAGAGGGTCGCTGAGATCGCGGGCAGACTGGGAACCCTACCAGGCGTCGTGACGGCGGAAACGCTGATCGAGGTGAAATGGTGATGGTGCGCGCGGTTGTACTCGTCAAGTCCCCTAGAACCCTAGTGGCTGAAAAGGTGAAGAAGCTCACGGGCGTGAGGGACGCATTTGACACAGCAGGAAGATTCGACTGCATCGTTCTTGCGGAACTGCCCGAACTGGCTGACATCAAGTCTCTGGCTATGCAGATTCAGAAGATCGAGGGCGTCAAACGAACCGAGAGTTTGGTTCAGCCAGAATAATCCACCACAATTGGCCCAACCGATCCACAACTCTACTAGCGCAATTACTAGGCTAGGTGCTCCTTCATCTGGAACAACATGGGATTCCTCCAAGTCAGCGGCCAAGACTCACCGATGTACATCAATCGGCCTAAGGATGCGCTTTGCACCGCCGAGCGGGAGGATTCTCGACGATGTTTCTACCTTGGCCTGTACGTTCCCATCAGTTCCCTTTTGGCGAGGAAGTGCTCGTCAACAAGCTTGAAGAAGCTGCCTCGTGGACCAGCCGGTGAATGAAAGTTCCACATGCCTACCCTAAGCCTCGGCTGAGAAACTACTTGCGACTATACTGCCTAAATCTTTCAATAACCTCACCATACCCCTGTTCACGTGCTCGGTCAAGCAGCCATTCCTCGATCTTGTTGGAATCCTCGTAGTATTTTGTGGTCCCTTTCTCTGTGATCCCTAGAACACCATCATAAGCCATAATCCTGTCAGGGATGTTCGCTATGTTGCCGACGTTTACGACTCGCACGCCCCGGTAACCAAGTCCCGGTGGTGCCTTTCGTTCCGCCGGCGGAAAGGTCCCAAGCTTTCTTTTTAGTTCGTCTACTTGATTTTCAGATAGCTGCCATGTCGGATTGGGCCGACCCGAAAAAATATCAAGCACTACTTCAATTTTCTCTTCGCCGTTTTGCGCCGTCGCCACCTCCTTTCAAGTTTCATTGAGTAACTCTGCCATTACTATGTTATCTTAACTTTGGATTTGCGGACGCAGAAACATCCACAAAACTGTGTGTAGGGTCCGCGGTCTGCTGTGCGGGGGTCGCTGATTGGACTATCGGAGTTATCTGTGTTTCTAACGGCTCTCTTACCTGGCTTGTGTGACCACATACCGTTATCGTCTCGCCTATACCAGTGGTAATCCCAACCCGGCGCCACTGCCAAAGCGACTTTGTGAGAACAGTTGGGGCAGGGTTCATCGCAATTTTTTGCCGTCAGGCCATCAGATATGGCACCGTCACTCACTTCATCGCAGTTGACCGATATGTATTCGTTACCGCTGGCACGGCCAGGTTGTGCGAAGGTGTCAGTTTGGATCTCGCAGGCGTAATTATAGCAGTTGTTCTTGCATTGAATTTTCGTCTCCGTCGTCAAATTACATGTGCATTCTTCTGCGTCAAAGCCTTCATCATTCCATTTTTGTGGTTCGTATTTAGGGGGCTTCCAAAATAATAAGCAATAAAGGATTGCCCAGAAGTTCTTTATCGGATATACTACTGATTTTTGCCACCACTTCCGCCGGGTCCACATAAGGTTATCCCTTCTTTTCTTGCCCACGTTCTTGTGGAACCACTCGACACCTGTCAGACTTTCTGCAATGACGCGCAGGGAGTCAGTGGACTATGTCAGTCGTTCAGGATTTGAGATTTTGGGCACTTTTCGGAATTTGACAGAGAGGAGACAGTAGGAAGAGCGTTCCGTCTCAGACGCCATTACCAAGAGTGAAGAATGCACAACCAAAGAAAAGATGGGGATGGCAGCCTTCCGGTCTTGCCGTATCTACGCGTCGAAACCCTTGATGAACTCTAGCGCGTCCGCGGTATCGATGCGGTAGTAGTACCCGAGGAGAGACGATTGCGCGAGTGTTGCCGGCGATGTCGGAGGTTCTGCTTGGGACCTGCGGTTGGAGTTACGCGGAATGGTGGGAATCCTCTACGCGCAGAAGCAAGGCAAGCTCAAACAGTACGCGTCCACCTTTCCAACAGCTGAGATCGACTCCACGTTCTACAGGTTCCCGGAGCCTGGCACGGTTCTCGGCTGGGCGAGGCAAATGCATTTTTCGAGCGTAGCACGCAGTGTGCTACACACCAATTTCGATGGAGCCGTCAAGCGTTTCATGCCCACCTACCAGATGTGGGCAGGTTGTATCCTAACGCCTGTAGCGCTACCCCGATGATGGCGACAATAGGCGCCAAAGTAGCAGTGGTTTTCGTCTTCCAACGGTCATTCGAGCGACCGATAAATACTCATTGACGGATGAGGGCCTGCAAATGTAATACATCTTCGCTGCGACTGTAATACATCTCTTTGAGGTAGCGGTCAACCGCGTACAGGAGGATCCTCGAGCGGGAGCACTCCCGTCAAGGTGGCGATACCGAACATGGCCATGGTCCACCCTTAGGCTGGGAACAGCGCTTACGCTAGGTCTTTTGTGTTGGAAAGAGCAGTCATCTAATGCGTTCAGGACCCAACCGGCGGACAATCGTGGACGTCGAATCCCGGCTTCAAGCTTCGTTTCAAGCGATTGTAGTCTCCTCCGGCTTATGAGGGAACAGTTTTGACACGAAGGTTTGGTGCGGGGGGAGGGATTTGAACCCTTTCGTTCGGAATCTAGCGCTGTATGATTCCAAATCTCGAACCCCTACGGGACAGGAGCCTCTGGACGAAGCTTTCTGGCCTCTCAGTCCTGCGCCTTTGACCTGGCTGGGCGACCCCCGCATCAGCACGCCATGATGCCTTGGGCTGATTTAATCGTTGCCGAGAATCCTCCGCAGGAATCTGCAGCTCGTCTTGGAGAATGCTATTTGACACGTACGATCTGCCCCGAGTTTTCCGCGATGATGCTGCCAAATCACGCGGTGAGTTGTGAATCCTTGAGGGGCATGGGTTTCCAGACTTCCGATGCTTGGCGTGGTCGTTGTCCAAAGGAAAGCAAGTCGGCTAAAGACCTTGAGAAAGGAAAGTACCAAGACAAGTCTTTAATATTCATACCACTGCCCTGACTGCTCGGAGATGATCTGATTGACAGATGACATCTCCACCGGAAAAATGAAGAATCTATCCGAACAAAAGGGAACTGACAGACGGAGATTCCTCAAGTACGGCGCAGGCGTGGTTGTTGTAGCCGCAGCAGCCGCGGCAGGATACTACGCGCTCCAACCAGCTCCTGGCCCGCCAACACCCACAACCACAGCAGCAACAACCCTGCCGCCAACAACAACGGCGCCGCCTCCTGTGACAACGGCGGCCCCAATTACGCTCAATTTCTACACAACTGGGCACATGGGCTTCATGTACGATGTCGGCCGTCTTGGCTGGAAGCCTATCGAAAGGTGGAATGCAGCTCATCCGAACATCAAGGTCAAGACATTCATTGACTCATTCTTCGATGTCTACACGAAAGAAGCTACTACGTTCGCGGCAGGCACCTACGCTTGGGACGTGGCATACGAATGGGGCGGCATACTCAACGAGTTCGCGCACTACTGGACTCCGCTGGACGAGATGGGGATCACACTCGATCCCAAAGTGGTAGACGATATAGTTCCGTATGCGCGAAACGCGGTCTTCTGGAAGGGACACTACTACGGATTACCGAGAATGCTTGAGATATTCACCCTGATGGCCAACGCAGACATACTCGACGCAAAAGGCGTCAAGTTTCCAACGACCTACGAGGAGTTCTTGCAAGCATGTGAAAAGGTGAACGACCCCAAGAACGGAGTGTACGCGTTCGAGGTTGGCCTAAAACAAGGGTACCTCTTTCCGCCCTACCTCTGCTTCCTGCACGGCAACGGAGGCTCTCTATGGAAGGACGACGCGCAGCAGACCGTCGTCCCCGACAGCAAGGAATCTATCAGAGCGGTTGAGGACATGGTCCACCTCTTCAAGAACTACATGCCACCTTCAGCTATCGAGAAGATAGCGTTCGTCGAGGCAAGCACAGACTGGTACAACGGACAGATGGTCTTCGGGCTCTTCTACGGTTGGCCGACGATGGTGGTGACCGATCCGACGTCAAAGATAAAGCGTGTCTACAATTGGCTATGGCCTGGAAAGAAGGGCGTCGTTCGCTCGGGCTCCCAAGTCGCTTGTGAGGGCTATGGCATTCCGAAAACGGCGAAGTACAAGAAAGAAGCTTGGGACTTCATCCAGTATCTCGCCAGCCGAGAAGTCCAAGTACAGGATACTCTGGGCATGTTTTGGAAGCAGGAGAACGAGGAACCGATACCGTCGTTCTGGTCTTACCTGACTGACGACAGGTTCAAGGCGTACCCGTACAACATAATAGTGAGGGCTCAGCTTGCTGCCTTGAAATACAAGGCCAACCGCTACGAAAGACCAGCATACATGTCATACATCCCGGCCATAGAAGCCGAAGTCTCTAACGCTTTGACAGGCGCAAAGAAACCAGCAGACGCTATGAAGGACGCGCGCGAATCGTGTGACAAGATTTTGGAGAAGGAGTACTCAACGTATGGCGGCGGCTACTACGACCCATGGCCTGACATGCAGAAATACGCGTCAAGAATCGATGACCTGATAAACGCTATTCCGGTGGAAGACCAGTACAAATTCCCGTTCTGAACGGAGCACGACCCCTTCATGGCGAGGCTAAAGGCAGAGTCAAGGGACGCTGCGATTCTCCTATCCCCCTTTTTTGTTTTCCTAGCAGTTTTTATGATCTACCCGCTGATCGCTTCGTTCTATTTCACACTGAACGATCTTGCGCTCAGCGATCTCAAACCAGTATTCATAGGCATTGCCAACTACATCGAACTGTTTTCCGACAAGTTGTTCCAGCAGGCACTTCTTCAAACCCTGGCATACTTGACGTTTCACACGGCAGTGGGAGTGCCCTTCGGGTTGGCAATAGCCCTCTTGTTTAATGAGGAGTTCCGTGGACGGGGATTTGCCAGAGCCTGCCTACTCATTCCGTGGGCAACTCCGCCCATAGTGGCGGCCATGTTGATGTACATACTGCTAAACGCCGGTTTTGGACCAGTCATCTACGGTTTTGAGATGGTGGGACTGCTGCCCACCCAGTTCACAATATTCGGAAACCCTAATCTGGCATTGCTTGGACTTGCGTTCGTTTCTCTGTGGAAGAGTAGCCCGCTATTTGCCTTCATATTTCTTTCCGGGCTTCAGAACCTGCCGTCTGAGGTTGTTGAATCGGCCAGAGTTTACGGGGCGTCTAGCGTCGCGATCTTCAGGCGGATAACGTTCCCGTTCCTGAAGCCTGTTCTTGCTGTGAACTGCATACTTTCAGGGATCTTGGCCCTCTCTGGAACCCAGGCTTTCGATATCGTGATCGGAATTACGAACGGCGGACCGGGGTACCGAACCTACATGCTCTACTTCCTTGCGTGGAATCAAGCGTTTCCGTGGAATCGTCTCGGATACGGCTCAACCATCGCCTATGTGGTGACGATAATAGCGGTGGTTTTTGCCCTCGTGTTGCTGAAGATTTGGTACAGGAGAAAGTGAACTTGGCTTACAGAAAGAGATCACTCCCTCGGCAGATTGTGCTGTACGTCTGCGTGCTCTTGATCCTAGGTTTCGTGCTCTCACCCTATCTTCTTGGCGTAGTGACCAGTTTTGAACGTGAAGCGGAGCTAACCAGCAGGCCGCCCTTTCCCTTCAAGGCGATTACTCCCGTGCTTGACAACTACATCTACATCCTCTCTTACGAGCCGTTCTCTCTGGCGTTCATAGACAGCGCATTGGTCGCGATAACCACTACATGTTTCGTGATGATCGCTGGCTCGATGGGGGCGTTTGCAATAGCGCACCTTAGATTTCGCGGTAGAAACTTCCTCTTCAACTTCGTAGTTGTCGTATACATGCTTCCGGCCCTTGCGATGCTTATTCCGATCGTTGTCCTCTTGAAGGAGTTGACACTGCTAGACACCATATTGGGCATGGTGTTTGCTCACAGTATCTTACTCCTGCCTCTGATGACGTGGTTTCTAATCGGCATCTACGAGGGTGTCCCCGCGGATATCCTAGAGGCTCTACAAATGGATGGCACCTCACGAATAAGATCCCTATTCAGAGAAGTCATACCCTTGAGTCGGTTCGGGTTCTTCCTGATACTTGTCTTCTCATTCGTTACTTCATGGAACGATCTCATGTTCGCAAACACTGTGGGAATTGTCAGTGTGAAACTGCTACAGCCGAGAATTCTTGAATTCATGTCCGGTGCCAGAGTCCTATTCACACAGATGGCAGCCGCGGGCATCCTATCGAGCCTGCCCGTGGTCGCGCTTGCGATAGTGCTTCAAAAACAGATAATAGCGGGAATAATGAAGGGCGCGATAAAGTAGAACCGGGGGAGCATCTGTGGGGACCGTCGAGGTCCAGAACGTTACCAAGAAGTTCGGGGACAAACTCGCGGTTGACAACGTGAGCTTTGAGGTCCGTGACCGTGAACTCATGTGCCTCCTAGGACCGTCAGGCGCTGGAAAGAGCACCATGCTCAGGATCATCGCCGGGCTGGAGCCTCCAGACGAGGGAACAATTCGCATCGACGGGAGAGCCGTGAACGATCTCCCTCCGAAAGATCGAGATTTGGCGATGATGTTCCAGTCGTACGCCTTGTACCCCAACAAGACAGTATATGATAACTTGGCTTTCCCGCTCAAGAGTTTCAAGGTTCCGAAAGACGAAATCAAGAAAACAGTCTCTGAAGTGGCGAATACTCTTGGAATCACGGCTTTGCTCCGGCGTCTTCCCGGTCAACTCAGCGGGGGAGAAAGGCAACGCGTGGCGATGGGAAGAGCTATCGTTCGAAAACCAAAGGCTTTCCTTCTGGACGAGCCATTGACAAATCTTGACGCCAAACTAAGAGTCAACATGCGCGCTGAATTGAAGAGGCTTCAGAGGGAGCTTGGGGCAACTACAATATTCGCAACTCCCGACCAACTGGAGGCACTGACTATGTCCGACAGGATCGCCATTATGAATCAGGGTACGATTCTCCAGGATGACACACCTGACGGCATCTATGAGCACCCCAAGGATGTCTTCACAGCCACATTCGTTGGCAGCCCTGCTATGAACATACTCGACTGCGAGATGGAACAGAAGAATGGAAAGATCTTTGTCAGGACAGACGCGTTCAGCCTGGACGTGTCAAAGCTAGCAGACCTCATCGGAAAGGGAGCATCGAGCTCAGAGGCGGTGCTGGGAGTAAGACCTGAGCACGTTACGCTTACTCGAGATCGGGCCGCTCCAGATTCCATAGCCGCCGAGGTCTATGTGAGCGAACGCACAAGACCAGAGCAGATAGTTCACCTGAAGGTTGGAAAAACAATGATGCAAGCCATCGCCCCGCTCGCATTCCAATGTCAGCTCGGCCAGAAAATATGGATGACGATCGACCCTGCGAGGATTCACCTGTTTGATAGACGTACGCAGAAGGCGATCGTCTAGTAGTGTTGTTTGACGGAGGTTTTTGGTTATGGCTAGAGTCAGGATTGAGAAACTCACGAAAAGCTTTGGTGACGTCGTCGCCGTTGATGCAATCAGCGCCGAAATCGCGGATGGCGAATTCATGTGCCTGCTCGGCCCATCGGGATGCGGCAAGACGACGACTCTCCGAATGATTGCAGGGCTGGAGCAACAAGACGAGGGCGACATCTACATTGGAGACACACTTGTGAACGACCTTCCTCCAAAGGATCGAGACATCGGCATGGTGTTCCAGTTCTACGCCATGTACCCGGACAAGAACGTCTTCGAACAGATTGCCTTCCCGCTGCGTATGCGGAAGTTTCCTAGAGACGAGATCAACAAACGAGTCAGAGACGTTGCAGAGATGCTTGGGATCGGCGAGCTCTTGAAGGAGCCGGTCTCGCGTCTCACGGTAGGGGATAGGCAAAAGATCGAAATAGGCAGGGCGATTGTGAGGCAACCTCAGGTCTATCTGCTCGACGAGCCGCTCACGAACCTTGATGCCAAACTGAGAGCACATACGAGAGCCGACCTGAAGAGAATCCAGAGTGAACTCAAAACAACCACAATCTACGTTACCCATGACCAACTTGAAGCAATGATTCTATCGAGCAGAATAGCCATCATGGACAAAGGCAAGATAGTACAGTACGATACCCCTGATAGATTGTACGAGCGGCCTTCCGATCTCTTCGTCGCCGGATTCGTAGGAACTCCGCCCATGAACTTCGTTGACTGCACCCTCACTCACGACAAAGATGCGTGCAGACTCGACGCTGGCGACTTCAAGTATGATGTCAGCGACATGGCTGAACTGATCAGGACCTCGTCACCTGGCAGCGAACTGATACTCGGCATCCGGCCAGAGGATCTCAGAATTGCTGAGCGACCAAGCGACAGGGACCGGATTGACGGCCAAGTCGATATAATTGAACCATTGGGTAGCCGAATGATAGTCAACCTAAGAGTAGGCAAGCACTATTTGAAAGCCAATACTCGTGCAATGCCCCTTCAAGCTAATCAAAAAGTCAAGATCATTTTCGATAGAAGCAGGATTCACATCTTCGACAAGAAAACCGGATCTGTCATCGTATAGCAAAGCGCGTTTGTCTAGACCTGTCCCATCGGACAGATCACGCGGGACTGAAAAAGTCTTTTTAGAACAGAGCCGCGTGTTGCGAAAACATGGCAGAAGGGAATCTGCTGCACCGCGATCCCCAGTCTTTCTCCGATCTTACTCCTCGAGAACGAGAGAACCTGTGCGTTGTCATCGAAGAACTGAAGGGATGGAATACTCAGAACGTGGACCGCGTCCTCTCGGTGATGGCAAAGGATGCCGCGTATCATGACATCACCCTTCCGCCAGCTAAGGGATGGGAGCGAATTCGGAAGTTCGGAGAAAAAAGAAGCAAATCTTGGCCGCGGTTCTCGGATACGGTCTTATGCTCGTCGTCTTGCTCCGCTTCTTGTGGATGTTGTTGGCCAGCTTCCAGCCAGAGGCTGACCTGATAACCCTACCACCATTCCCATTTCGTCCAACTACCTTCTATCTTGACAACTACCAAATCGCACTAAGCTACAAGCCGTTCACCAACGCAATATTGACGAGCATCACACTCGCCTTGCTCACTACGGGTCTTGTCATGGCTGCGGGTGCTCTGGGAGCTTATGCTCTCGCACGGCTTCGATTCAGGGGCCGCGAGACCATATTCAAAGACATCATGGTGATCTACATGCTGGCCGAGCTGGCGATGTTGATCCCTCTGGTCATTGTGATGAAAATCCTAGGCTTGCTTGATTCTGTTGCAGGCCTGATAATGGCGCACACCGTCTACATTCTACCGCTGATGACATGGTTCTTGGTCGGCATATTCTGGGGCGTCCCAACAGAGATCGAAGAAGCGGCAAAGATTGACGGAAGATCGAAGATGGGAACGCTCTTCCGAGTGATAATCCCGCTTTCCATATCAGGTTTCTTCCTGATAACAGTGTTCTGCTTCGTTCTTTCATGGAATCAGTTGATGTTTGCCAAAGTCGTGGCAATCTTCAGAGTGAAAATGCTTCAGCTCGCAATCTTCGAGTTCTTAAGTCCAACAACCGTGACATACTCGACCTTGGCGGCGGCAAGCATGATCTCGAGCCTCCCAGTGGTACTCTTGGCCATCATTCTGCAAAGATACATCATAGCACGAATTCCAAAAGGCGCAGTTAAGTAGACCAACGATCAGCCACTGTCGCAGTTCTTCGCCCTTGAGATATCGGGCGGTCTATGGATTCCGTGAAGGCGATCACGACAGAATGACATATTAGCGCGGCCTCCGCCCATTCTTCTCACTTGTGATGAAATCTGTCTTGATCGAGGTGTGTGACACGAAGTTTGATATCATAATCAAGGACGGGAGGGTCATCGATGGAACCGGTAACCCGTGGTACAAAGCTGACGTGGGAATAGTAGGAGAACGAATCCGAGAAATCGGGATTCTACCAGCGTCGTCAGCTGACACGGTCATCGACGCAAGCGAGCTAGCGGTGTCACCTGGTTTCATTGACATACACGCTCATTCAGACCTTGTACTTCCGCTCGGAGACAATGCAGAGATCCTGAGCCCATTCGTATGTCAAGGTACGACGACTCAAGTGATCGGAAACTGCGGAATAAGCCCCGCTCCAGTAAACAAAGACAGGCTGAACCTCATGAAAGGATACTTGGCGTTGATTACGGCACGGGAAGCACCTTGGAACTGGTCATCATTTGGCGATTATCTCGCAGTCCTCGAAAAGACTGGAGTCGTAGTGAATGTCGCGCCCTTGGTTGGACAAGGTGCCATCCGGTTCTCAGTGATGGGCGCAAAGGCAGCAGAGCCTACCAAGAAGGAAAGGGACGAGATGAGGGCGCTGCTCGCTCGGACGATGGAAGACGGCGCGATCGGCATGTCCTCGGGCTTGATATACCCTCCTGGGATGTGGACGACCACTGAGGACTTGATCGACCTCTGCCATGTCGTTGCAAAGTACGGTGGCGTCTTCACGTGTCATGTCAGAGGCTCCAGCGAGACGGCGATAGAATCAGAGAAGGAGATAATTGAGATAGGAAGAAAGACCGGAGTCCGAGTTGAGCATTCTCACTCTGAGGCCTTCGGCAGGGCCCACTGGGCCAAGGTCGAGGAGACTGTGCAGCTGGATGAAGAAGCCAGAAGGGAAGGAATCGACATAGCGTTTGACGTGATTCCTTACACGACGGCAAACACATACCTGACTGCGATCTTTCCGCCGTGGTCGCTTGAAGGCGGTGTGCCCAAGCTCATCGAGCGACTCAGCGACAAGGAAACCCGAGCTAAGATACAACACGACGTAGAACACAAGATACCCGAATGGCCCCCTTGGAAGCCAGGCGGGTGGCCTCACAACCTCGTCGAGGCAACCGGGTGGGAAAACATACGTCTACTTTACGTCGCTAGCGAGAAGAACCGGAAACTGCTTGGAAAGAGCCTCGGCGAAGTGGCCACCCAAGTTGGTAAGCATCCTTTCGATGCAGCGGCAGACCTTGTAATAGAAGAGAGAGGCGACGTGATGGCGTTATACGTGGGCGTCACAGGCGATCTCACAGATGACGAACACTTGAAGCTGCTTCTTCGACATCCTCTAGGCTCGATCGGCCCTGATGCCATCGTAACGGGGAAGGGAATTCCTCATCCGGCAGCATACGGAAGCTTCCCCAGGGTCCTCGGCCGCTATGGCCGCGACATGAGGCTATTCACCATCGAGGAAGCGGTCAGAAAGATGACCTCTCTACCCTCACAGCGGATGAGGCTCAAGGAAAGAGGCATTCTGCTCAGAGGATACTTCGCCGACATCGTTGTGTTCGACCCCGAAATAGTGATTGACAACGCGACGTATGACAATCCTTTCCAGTTCCCAACAGGCATCGAATACGTACTAGTGAACGGTAAGCTGGTCGTTAAGCGTGGTAAGCACAACACCAAAGTCATTGCGGGAAAAGTTCTACGCCCAAACGGCAGAGTCCCGGCCTAGTTTCACGTAACAAGATCCTCGGCGCCGTTCATCTATTTCGAGCCGGTTGCTGTGACTACACAGAGGATGGCATTGAATAACGAACTTGACCCACCAGCCGCTTCCAAGACCTCTATGGATACCATTTCTTGTTGCGTGGGATAGCTATTACTTCTCGAATTTCCAGTCTCTTGTTTGAGTCCCTGGAGAATATCATCGCCGGGTAGGTTGCGCGCATGATGGCGGCTGAGTCCGCGCCGCTACCTGAACCTCCAACTCCGATCACATCTTGGTATGGTTCGACGTATCCGCAAGCCACAGCCGTCAGAACAACTTCCACAGCCACCTTCAGGCCTTGACCGAACGAGTACAGAGCCTCACGGACGATGTACTCCGGGGATGGCGAAACCCACTTGCTGCCCTCGAAGATGGAGCTATGCAAGACGTACGGTACTTTGTCGACTACTTGGACCCCGAGCTTCTCGAGCTCTACTCGAAGGCTAGGATCCAAGCACGGCCACTTCTCGTTCCATTCTCTTCTGTAGGGGCTTTCGGAAACACAGAAGATCTTGGCTTTTCCGCCCAGGGCTCGCGCAAACTTCAGAGCTGTGCTACCAGATGTGCTGGCGACAACGACGGTCCTAATTTGAGTTAGTTCGACTCTTCTCACGACCGCCTCAACCACATCGTCAGTGTTCTCTTCGCCAGGAGTTTCGAAATAGTAGTCCTCTCTGACCAGCCTTACCATAGCAAATCCCAGACAGCTGTTGCCTATTGCTCTTATATCGCTTGTCCGTCGTTCACCAAATTCCCGGAAACGAAAACGTTAGCGACCGCGCTGCTTCTCAGACACCTTCGAGAAACCAATTGACATCGCACCAATTATGACCAGTACTGATCCCGCAAGTTGGAGTAGACTTAGACTCTCATGAAGGAACAGATAGGCCAGATATATTGAGACCGCGGGTTCGATGCTAGATGTTATGGCAGCTCTACCAGCTTCTATCAATCGAAGCGAGTAGGTTAAAACCCCGTACCCGAGCAAAGTTGGGATGACAGCGATTGCCACTATTACTGATATGATTTCCATACTCACGTTCAGTCCGGGTCCGAGCTCGACGAAACGGAGCATATTCAGTGCCAAGGACCCGAACAGGAAACTGTAGAACAGGAGGGTTTTCGCGTCATATCTTTTGAGCATATGCTTTCCCGCCACAATGTATACCGCGGTGCTTCCGCCGGCGAGCAAGCTGAACATCAGACCTCTTGGATCGCTCGTGATACCTGCTGAAGAAGAACCGGACGCGACCAATATTACACCGAAGAAACACAACAGCAATGCAACAATCTTGAGGCGTACGATGGGCTCGCGGTAAACTATGAAAGCCAGGACGACAACCATTGCTGGATAGGTGTAGAGCACAGTTATGGCGGTGGCAACAGTCGTGAATTTTAGCGCGTAGAAGTATCCCATATAATTGAGAGCAACGCCGACAAGACCGTATCCAACAAAGAAAGGCAGATCGGCAAGCCTCAGTCGAAAAAGTTTGGGCTTGGTCGCCATCAGTGCGATGCCTAGGATTATTCCAGCAATTGTAGCTCTGAGGCTTACGACGGAAAGCGGATCTGCTCCGAGAGCGTAGGCAGTTTTTCCGAGGACTCCAAGTGTGGATAGTAGGCATCCCGACAGCGCGGCTAGGCCATAGCCTAATACTTGCCGTTGCAATTCACATCGAGGAAGCATCGCCATCAACCACGAGACGAACGAAGCCTAGTCTGGCCAACGTCAGCCCATAAAGGGCTCGTGCATGAAGCATTGCGAATCGTCGAATCTGCCGGACTAACACTAGCGTGACGCTCACCAAGCGCGAGTGCCACTACTGCGACAACGCTCTCGAACCGTTCGAGTGGAGAAAGGAGCCTCGTTGTATCGCTAGTTTCTGTTTGATGCAATCGCGCATTCCTTGAATTGGAGTTCGATGCAGAACTCTAGCCATTTGCGGCTTTTTGCACATTTCACGCTCGGTGCTAGAAGATGGACGCCCCTCAGAAGAAGATCTGCCATCCACGGAAGGATGGCACTAACGAAAAAATGGGTAGACTGTTTCCTTGCACTGCTATGCTGGCGGGATCTCTTTGAAGGCGGCCTCGAACGGTATCCCCTTACGCTTGTAGTACCATTTTGCGGTGAAATATATGGCGAGAGGAATTGGGATTCCGTATATGGCGTTGAACATGAAGGCAGTTGTTGTGTTCGAGGCGAACCACGGATTAATAGCAACGGGTATGATTGCCGAGAGCGTCGCAGTGCCGTATACTAAGCCGCAGACGGGGATCAAGGGGTGGTACTTGGAGTAGGGGGATTTCCAGTAGTGCTCCTTTCCTCTTTTTACGAAGGGAATTAGAAATGCTCCATATGCGGCTATCAGGGAACCGCCGTAGAGGCAATACGTGACGGACATTATGGCGATAAGCGGTGTGTAGGCGAAGATTATGACCAATATCTCAGCGACAATGAGGCTGAAGAGAGTTGCGGTGACAGGTACGCCTTTCTTGTTTACTCTCGTGATTGCTTCGGGGAATATTCTGTCGAACGACCATGCGAAGAAGCACCGAGTCGGGGAGACTATCAGTGGGTAGATGCTTAGGTAGCCCCAACAAGCCATCGTGAGCGCGATTATCATAAGGAGTACTGGCTCCTTTGTAATCAAGCTCACGAAGAAGTTGTAGTAGGCGTACGCCGTCGCAGGTGCTGCAGCTTCTGGCTTGATGTACGATAGGTAGACCAAGGATCCGATAAATTCTGGGCTGGCGATTCTAAGGAGGAGCCACGAGCCAAGGGCGAAAAGAAGGACAACGGTGGCTCCACCCCCGACCATCGAGATGAGTTGAGTCTTTGTTACGTCCTTGACTTCGCCCGACGTGTACACGTTGATAAAGTTGAATCCCATCCACATGGCGGCG
>Ga0129298_10000399_pt1 | contig 16957 bp, 19 predicted proteins | sample I19B2metaG_FD_94707 | JGI IMG/M metagenome (GOLD analysis project Ga0129298, IMG submission 94707) | Lake sediment bacterial and archeal communities from Gulf of Boni, Indonesia to study Microbial Dark Matter (Phase II) - ​I19B2 metaG | ecosystem: Environmental > Aquatic > Freshwater > Lake >... | reverse complement strand
TGTCCTTAGGCCAGACGTATTTCGTGCCAGGTCTCATTATGCATACTTTGAATGGTGCAAACTTCTTGTTCGCTATCATCTCAAGGTCCGTGGGATCGCCTTCCACTATGCCCCAGTTCTCGTAGTGCATCGGGATGCAAACCTTCGCCTTCAGGCATTTTGCTGCACGGTATGCGTCGTATGGGGTCATCTTGTCAGTCATACCATCTGGGTTATCCCCGAAGGTTATGAGGGCCACATCTATGCTGAACTGCTTGCCGTGTTTGAAGAACATGTTTGAGTAGTGGGAGTCTCCTGCATCATATATGCTCCCGGCGGGTGTCTTTATTACGTAGTTCGCAGCCTTCTCATCCATCAGCTTCGCAAACTGCTCCATTGTCGTCTTCTTGAAGTCCGACTGTTCAGTTATCAGAACTGTCCTGTCAAAGGACTCGACCGCATGTATCTCAGTGTCCTTTATCTTAACGACTGAACCTGGCTTCACAACCTCGATCCTGTCAGCTGGGACTTTCCATCTCTCGAATATTTCTCTACCCCTTGGCGGCGTGATGAACTTGCATTCGGTGTTCTGCAGGAGAGGTTTTATGGTGTAGAAGTCGGCATGGTCGGTGTGGATGTGGGTTGAGAGATATGCGTCACACTCCTTGATCGCCCAAGGATCTAGAACGTGTGGGACACATCTGATCCAGCACATCTGCTGTGCGCCAGTCATCCTTACTACGCCAGAGTACTTCGAGAACTCATTATAGTCCAGACACCCTCCGGAACCGCTGTACTGATCGATGCACAGGTTTGTGCCGCCTGCGCTCTTGAACCACCATGATGCTCCTCCAAGCCACCAGAGTATGAAGGTTTTAGGTTCTGGCTTGGTCGACTCTATCTCTTTGTTGAGTACGGTGCCCCACTCTGGGAAAACGTCCCTCAACCATTGGTCTCTGTTAACCTCTTTGTCTTTCATTAGGTTAAGACCGCCGTCTCCGATGCCCTTAATTTCAGCCATTGAAGATTCCTCGCGCTGGGAATACGGCGCGACACAATTTATATGGTTTTTGCATGACGTTCCCCGAAGAAGCTAGTACTCGCCATAATGTGATTCAGCTCCTACCGAAGAACTGCAACTTTACAGAATTGAATATGGTGGCTGTCTTTCGGTGTCGTCAGCCACCGTTTTCTAGACCATCTTGGTGATTCCTTCTTCGTCAACAACAACAGTGGATGGCTGCTGGAGGGCTACGATGACAATCAGGTAATGGTCTGTCGGCAGCAGGGTTGCTTGTAGGTAAGGATACGCTCATATCGTTGGCTCAATTTTTCTATAACGGTGTCACATTTCGTCGACAAAAGAGAAGCCTGAGATACTCCCTTCTGTCTGCGTAGATCACGACCGAGAAAAGTACCACATTGAGGTTGAGTTACCAGGCGTCGAGAAAAGTAAGATCGAACTGGAGGTTGGCGAGCAATCATTCTGCGTGAGAGCCCCAAGGGAAGACATTGTGTATAATGCCTGCTACACAATAGCCCATGCCATAGATCCGGGTAAGACAGAGGCCGTCTTCGAGGAAGGCCTTCTTAAGATCACAGCACCGCTCAAGAATCCGATCAAAGGCCGTCTTGTCAAGGTAAAGTAGAAGACTCAGCTTCCAGAAGTCTTCTGGAGTTCCTCCCTTTCACTTTTTCCCTGTTCATTCATTCTACCCTCGGAAACCCCTGCGGTACTCGAGGGTTTCATGAGTAACCCGTAAGTCTCCGGTCTTCTCTCTCCTAGTCTTGATTCTCTGAGTTCCCTGGCAAACTTAAGATCCACTTCTGAAAACAAGACCTCTGGAGACTCGCTTCCGATTACGAGTGAATTCGGGTAGACGACCGTCGATTCAAAGTCCCGCTTCAAATCCAAGATTATGCTGTGGCCCAAGTATCTCGGAGGCCACACAAGATTAGGCGCAACTATAGGCAGCCGGTTCTCAAGGCAGCGGGCCGAGAGGTACAGGTGCCATGGCTGGATGCCTGCTGCTAAGATTCTTGATGGGACAAATACTATATCGGCGCCTTTCAGCGCAAGGGTTCTGGCAACCTCTGGAAAAGCCGCATCATAACAGATCATGACTCCAAAACTCACATGATTTGCCTCGAATATCTCATAGTCGGAGCCGGGTCTGGCTCTAGATTTCTCAGCGGCGAACAGGTGTATCTTCTTTTGCCTGCCCAGAATCTGACCGTGAGGATCCACAACCGGCGCGGTTACGTAAGTTCCTTCAGGAAGTTCCTCAAAGAAACCACCCGTGATCATGGTGACTCTGTATCTGCTTGCCAGCACCTTCATCAATTCAATTATGTTCGAGACAGAGTCTCGTGTCTCCTCCCTAGGCCAGTGCTCCGGAAAGCAGAGAAACTTGGCTCCACCTGCGACAGCCTCTTCGACTAGCTCATCAACAACGTCTTCATACTGATAGTTGTCCAACTGTTCCAGTCCAATCTGTACGGCTGCCACCCTCAGCGAGCTCACGACCCCTTGATCCCAAGTCGGTCGACCAAGTAGTTGAGAAGGCCGCTTGCTACATCTTCCTTGCGTGATCTTTCTACATGGGTGACACTGCTGTTGCGGTCTACCAAGAAGACCTCATTCTCTTCCGAGCCAAAGCCGGCGCCCTCAACGCCGACATGGTTTGCGACAACCAGGTCAGCGCCTGAAGAATTCAGAACCTCACGAGACCTTTGGATCAATTCACTGTCTGATAAGCCGTAATCGGCCTTGAACGCAACAAGATGAGTTTCAGGACTGATCTTTTTCACCAAATCAATAATCTTCGGTGTGGCCTGAAGCTTAAGCTCTATCTTCGGGTTCTCCCTTGTTCGAATCTTGGTCTTGTGAAAGGCTGATGGTTTATAGTCAGCTACGGCAGCACTGCCCACAAACACATCATATTGACGACTTTCGAACTCCCTTCTTACTGCCTCAAGCATCTGTTCTGAAGTCTCAACCCTGATCGTTTTCACCTCCAGAGGTGGCTCCGCCTCAACAGGTCCCAGTATGAGGGTTGATTCCGCGCCTCGCCTAGCAGCTACTCTTGCGACGGCAACTCCCATCTTGCCTGAACTTCTGTTTGTGATTACGCGGATGGGGTCTATGTACTCCAGAGTGGGGCCGGCAGTGACAAGGAAACTGATACCCTTGAGGTCTTTTCGGCAGAGCTTCTTCACCACTGCTTCGACTATTGCTGATGTCTGAACTACCTTGGCCTTGCCCTCAACAATCTGCGGGTCTAGGATCTCTACCCCGAGAGACCTCAGCTTCTTGATATTCTCGAGGACTATGGAATGTTTGTACATTGAGTAGTGCATAGCAGGAGCCAGTATGATCGGTATCCCCGATCCTAAGGCGGTGGTGGCCACTGTCGTCACAGTCGTGTCATCGATTCCAGAGGCAATCTTACCTATGGTGTTTGCCGTTGCTGGGGCTATCAGAACAAGATCTGATCTTCCAGACCAGTCACCTGCAAGCTGAATGTGCTCAGTCCGTCCTGTAAGCTCTATGACAGCTTTGTTGCCAGTGGCCCACTCCATGAGCTTGGGGCTTATGAGTTCGCACGCTGATTTTGAGATTACCGGGAACACGTCTGCACCTTTTCTCATAAGCTCACGAGCGATCTCCGGTGCTTGTACTGCAGCGACACTTCCTGCGATGCAGAGCGTTATCTTCATGTTGGTCAGCTCTTTGCCTGACGTTCCAACAATGTCCTTTAGTGGGTTCTGTGACAGCTTCAGCATCCCCAAACCGATCATTCCTTGCCGCAGCTTGATAACAATGACCCCAACCTTCGAGAATACTTATATTTGGTAAGGGAGGTCCCCTTGTTACAAAGCAGTAGCTGCTTGAGATAACCCAGCTTGTACCGCGTCTGGCCGTAGGGAGTTTGTGAGCATCCTCGACTGGGACATTTCGATTCAGGCAATGTAATGAGCATGAGTTGTTCAGTATGCGCTTGAAGGCTTCCCTTGGGCAGAAGCTACGGTCCGCCGATCTGTTTCTAGTCCCATTTGTCATTCCACTGTTTGCGCTACTTCTGATAGATCCGAATCACTTCATACTAGGTTGGAACGAAGGGGCTGGGGGCGGCTTTCTTTTTGCCTTCATCTTTCTGATGCTGGAATGGTATGATGTGAGAAGACTGCTCCGGCTAAAGATAACAGGAAAGAGGTTAGCCGGGTTAGTGGCTTCAGCGACAATGATCGTGACCTATTTTGTGGCGGTCTATGCTCTCGGTCAGAGCGACCTCGTCACCCATGCTGGGGCTCAATTAGGTTACGTCAGCACTCCGCAGACTCTGAGCTGGATGAGAGTGTGGGACTATGTACTCTATGCAAATTACATCTTGACAGTGATCGCTCTCTCACTTGGCATCAGTAGGCTCAGGGACTTCCCCACCCCGATCGTTTTCCTGCTCGGCATGGCTTTCATACTCCTCTTAGACGCAACCTTCCCATACGGATCCGTTCAATCACTGCAGATTCTGATGCAGCCAATCCTGGCTGTTACAGTTTTGATGCTCAGAGCGGTAGGTGTCAAGGTAGACTTGGTTGGTTGCGAAAGCCTCGCAGTCTGGGGGCAGAAGGGGTTCCTTTTCATAAACATGTACTGGCAATGTGCAGGAATACTGAGTATGACAATATACCTTCTGGTGATCGTCATACTGATGGTGAAACTCCAGACGTCAGTCAGGAGAAAGCTGGTCTACGCTGCACTGGGGGCTGTGGGAACCTTCTTCGTGAACATAGTAAGGATCTTTCTGATCATCTACTATGGCGCATTCATAGATGTCAACTTGAGGATGTTTCATGAATCGGTTGGGGAGGTCCTGTTCACTATCTGGATCGTGATCTACCTCTTGACAGTCACCGCGATAGAGGCTCGCACAGCGAGAAGACTCAAACCGCTCGCAGGCGTGGATTTGACTCCGCGAAGCCTTAGGCCTATCTGAATCTATCAGTACTCTCTCAAATGGGGCGCTCTCACGTTCCGAGAGTATGTGTTGCTATGGCTCTCTGACTGATATCATTTGGCTTGAAGGGCTTCTATTCCCGCTTGGGCAACCTGCCTGTCTTGCTCCGCAGTGCCTGAGCTACAGCCGATTCCTCCAACAACCTCTCCGTTGATGGTTATGGGAAGACCGCCGCCAAAGATAATGAATCGACCCTGATTACTAACGTGGATTCCGAAGGCCGGCTTCCCCGGTGATGCCATTTCAGCATACTCATGTGTTCCCCTCCGGCTGCACGCTGCTGTGAAGGCCTTGTTTATTGCGATATCGATACCAGTGATCTTAGCGCCGTCCATCCTCTCGAACAGGAGAAGATTGCCTCCCTCATCAGCAATAGCTATGTCCATTGGTACCCCTATCTGCATCGCTTTCTGCTCAGCAGCAGCCAGCATGAGATTGGCACCTTCAAGAGTCAGCTTCAAGGAACTCCTGTAGGTCGAGCTTTTTTCCCTCATCTTCTGATCCCAACAGTCTTAGAACAATGGTGAAGATAAATGAGTATCTGAGAACCCACATTTGCTGAAAACAATCCAAGTAATGGCAGGACTTGGGGCAACGCTCAAAGAGATCGAGACTACTATTCAGAGGAGCCAGGGAGTTTTCATAGATTTTCTTCAGGAGCGCACTGTTTTTCACGAATAACCTCCAAATAAACATATAAAGAAGGGTTGCATCTATACGCTACTCCGAATCCGCTGAAAAGCTAAGTTTAGCATTGAGATTCACTTCGTTGGCGTTGGTCAAAGGATGAACTCAGAATCTTGCTCTCCATAGACGCTGGGGTAGATGCATCTTTGGAGCTCTCGATGATCAAACAAGAAGACAACGTACTGAGGTTCATGGTAAGCAGCATCAACCCAGCTTTTGCTAATGCGCTGCGGAGGACCATGATCGCCGAGGTCCCGACCATGGCCATCGACGATGTAATAATCATAGAGAACACCTCGGTAATCTTCGACGAGTTTCTGGCACACAGGTTTGGCCTGATCCCTTTGACCACCGATCTTGATGCCTACATCCTGCCTGAGGAGTGCGATTGCAAGAGCGAACTGGGCTGCAACAGGTGCAGGGCTTCATTCACAGTGGAGGTTGAAGCGGTCGATGAAACTACTACTGTCTACTCCGGCGACTTGAAGCCTGAGAACCCGGCTATAAGGCCTGTGAATGACAAGATACCTATCGCCAAGCTTGCGCCCACACAAAAGCTGAAGCTGGAGGCATACGCAAGGCTTGGACGAGGGCAGGAACACGCCAAGTGGCAACCTGTCTCTGCATGCACCTACAAGTTTCTGCCAACCATCTCAATAGACATGAACAAGTGTGACGGCTGCGGCGACTGCATCAAGTACTGCCCACGATGCATACTTGAGATGAAGAACAACAAGCTTGTAGTCAAGGATGTGAATGAGTGCACCCTGTGTTCAGAGTGTATAAAGCATTGCGCGAAGAAAGCCTGCCCGATAGACGTGGGCTGGAGTGAAAAAGACTTCATATTCTACATGGAGTCCACAGGTGCCCTGCCGCCGACAAAGATAGTGGAGCAAGCAGCCAAACAGATCGGTGAGAAAGCTTCTGAACTGGCCCAGCTAATCAAGAAGATGGAGTGAAGACCATGAACAAGAACAAAACCAATCCACAAATAGTGGATCTCGTGAGATCCCTTCGCAAGGGCTCCACACAGAACAAAGCACCGATCTGGCTTGCAGTCTCGCGTGCCCTGAAGAAGCCAAGGAAGAACGTGGCGCAGATCAACCTAGGTCGAATCTCAAGACTGACAAAGAATGGGGAGACCGTGGCCGTGCCAGGAAAAGTATTGGGAGCAGGCAATGTCGACCACAAAGTGACCATTGCTGCACTGGCATTCTCAGCAAGTGCCAGAGAGAAGATACGACTCGCAGGCGGCACATGCATCACGCTCAACCAACTGCTGGAGAAGAACCCTAAAGGGACCGAAGTCAGGATCATGAGGTAGGCCGGTCTATGTCCAGCAAACCAGTAGTCATCGATGCAACGAACCTTGTACTTGGAAGAATGTTGAGTTATGCAGCCAAGAAGGCCCTGGAGGGACAAGATGTGGTCCTGCTGAATGTCTCAAAGGCTATAATCTCGGGCGAAAAGCGAAGCATAATCCAAAGAGCGAGGACCCGGCTTAAGACCCGAACCTTAGCATCCCAAGATAAGGGACCAAGACATCCACGCAGGCCCGAGACATATGTCAGACGGGCACTGAGAGGCATGTTGCCCTTCAAGAAACCACTGGGAAAGAGAGCATACAAGAGAGTGAGAGTCTACGCTGACATGCCGAATGATTACCAGCAGATGCCCCACCAGAAGGTTCCAGGAGCAGAGGCATCAAAGCTAAGATGCCCATATATGCTGGTGGAGCAGCTCTCAAGAGAGATAGGAGGCGCCTAGCGTGAGTGAGAAGAGAAAAACCCTTGTCGTCAGCGGAAAGAGAAAGACCGCGATAGCCAAGGCGGTTGTGAGAAGCGGAACCGGCAGAGTCACATTCAACAACTATCCCCTAAGTCTAGTCACACCTGAGACCGCGCGAGTCAAGATGATGGAACCCTTGGTGATAGCTGGGGAGAAAGCGAAAAGCATGGATGTTAGTGTCCAGTCTCAAGGGGGAGGCGTGATGGGTCAAGCTGAAGCCGCTAGGATGGCGATTGCTCGAGCAATCCTCAGATGGACAAAGAGCGCCCAGATAAGACGTGCCCTGCGGAATCAAGACAGAACTATGTTGGCCGGCGACCCAAGACGCTCAGAATCAAAGAAGTTCGGCGGACCAGGAGCAAGGAGAAGGAAGCAGAAATCGTACAGGTAGGTTTACCCAAGACTAATTCTTGTGGAGATAGTACCGAGGTTCTACTATGATAATGCCTATTCGATGTTTCACTTGCGGTAAGGTAGTTGCAGACAAGTGGGAGGAGTTCTCGAGCAGGGTAAAGGCCGGGGAAGGGCCAAAGAAAGTCCTTGATGAACTTGGCATCTCTCGATACTGCTGTAGAAGAATGTTCATCTCGCACGTGGACATTATCGATGACATCCTGAAGTATTCTGAAGCCACCTCGAAGAAATCCCAGCCCGTCTGAGGTTTCAGTATGAGCGCCCCATCTGCGATAGAAGAAGTTAGGTCCAGGAAGATCTTTGACAGCAGAGGCAGCGAAGCAATAGAGATCGATATCGTAACAGAAAGAACTCTCGGAAGATCCTCTGCGCCTTCAGGAGCCAGTAAAGGGAGATGGGAGGTGAAATCCTACCCTGATGGCGGCGTAGACCGGGCGCTCGAAGCTGTACAGCGTCTTATCGTCCCCAGGCTGGTTGGAATGAAGGTTGACAGTCTAAAGCCAATAGATTCGGTGCTCCATGAGATAGACCCAACAAGGGACTTAAGCACCATCGGCGGAAATACGGCCTACGCGATCTCTGTAGCCTCAGCGATAGCCGGTGCATCCTCGAAAGGGGTCCCTCTCTTCCAATACCTCTCTGAAAGGGAGAACTCTGAACTTCCATATCCTCTCGGGAACGTGATAGGAGGGGGCCTGCATGCAAAGGGCGAGCGAACAGACATACAGGAGTTCCTTGTCCTACCTACAAGCTCAAGAACCTTTGCAGAGGCCGCCGCAGCTAACATCAAAGTCCACAAAGAGGTCGCTCGCCTCATTGAGAATAGAGGGTTGAAGCTTTCTGGAAGAGGAGATGAAGGCGCCTGGGTCGCCCCGCTTGAGAGCGAACAGGCACTGGAGATACTCTCAAAGGCATGTGACGAAGTTTCCAGCCAGACCGGAGTCAAGCTCAGAACAGGCATCGACATGGCAACCTCAACCCTCTGGAACGAGAAGAACAATGCCTACATCTATCGCCGAGACGACAAGAGACTCGACGATGGTGAACAGCTCGAGTTCGTGCTCGAACTCATCAAGGAATACAAGCTAGCATATGTTGAAGATCCTTTCGATGAGGAATCATTCGATTCATTCGCCGAGCTGACATCAAAGGCCCATGACACACTCATTTGTGGGGATGACCTCTTCACAACCAACATCGAGCGCCTTGACAGAGGCATAAGAGCGAAAGCCGCAAACGCCGTGATAATAAAACCGAATCAGGTCGGCACCCTTTCCGATGCAATTGCAGCCGCTAACATTGCTAAGAAGGCAGGCTATGTCCCCGTCGTCTCCCACAGATCAGGTGAGACCTGCGGGCCTGAGATCTCACACCTGGCGGTCGCACTCCAAGCCCCAATAATAAAGCTCGGCGTAGTCGGAGGGGAGAGAACCGCCAAGATAAATGAGTTAATAAGGATAGAAGAGTCTCTTGGTGAGAAGGCCAAGATGGCCAACATCAGAGCATAGGTGTCAAGATGAGCGCAACAGAGAGAGAGGATGTCCCGAAGGCTGAGAACCTCCTGCAACCTCTGGAGGAGCTTCTGGCAGCGGGCCTACACATAGGCACGAGGGCAAAGACTGGGGACATGGAGAAGCACATCTACCGCGTGAGGCCAGATGGTCTGTTCATACTCAACATAGGCAAGACCGATGAAAGGATAAGGCTGGCTGCCAAGTTCATCAGCAGATTCGAACCCTCACGCGTGATCGTGGTCTCGCAGAGACTATACGGCAGGACCCCTGTGGAGAAGTTCTGCGAACTGATTAGGGCAATCCCCATCGTGGGCCGATTCATGCCAGGGCTGATCTCGAACCCGCTTCAACCAAGACATGCTGAACCGCAGCTTGTGATAGTTACAGATCCAAGGGCTGATTTTCAAGCAATAAAGGAAGCCTCGATAGCAGGCGTGCCAGTGATCGCCCTCTCTGACACAGACAATGTCCTAAGTGGCGTCGATCTAGCGATCCCCGTGAATAATAAAGGAAGGAAGGCCCTCGCCATGGTCTTCTGGCTACTCGCAAGACAGGTCCTCCGTGAGAGAGGCGAGATACCCCCGGATGGAGGCATTCCATTCACAGTCGACGACTTTGAGACCAAACTTACCGCCATAACTCCAAAGTACGGCGCTGAGGATTGAAGATACGCAAGCCAGCACAGGCTGGCGCCTTCTATTCAGGACTAGGCTCCTCACTGAAGAAGGAGATCGAGGAATGCTTCAAACATAAGCTTGGGCCGGGCAGGCTACCTCAGACAAGACAGGATAGTCTCACTGGAATAGTAGCACTGGTTTGTCCACATGCAGGTTACATGTACTCCGGCCCAGTGGCCGCAGCCGCATATTCAGAGCTGGCAGGGCACGGCAGACCAGACAGGATAGTCATCATTGGACCGAACCACACCGGAATGGGAAGTGGGGTCTCATTGATGTGTGAGGGACGATGGGCAACCCCTCTCGGTGAGGTACAGATCGACTCAGCGACGGCAAGCTCGATCCTTGAGAACGCGCCGATAATCGATCTGGACGAAAAGGCTCATCTCTATGAACACTCCATCGAGGTTCAGCTGCCATTCCTCCAGTATCTATACGGAGACACCTTCACCTTCGTCCCGATCTGCATGATGATCCAAGATCTTCAGACAGGCAGAGAAGTCGGTGGGGCGATAGCAAAGGTCGCGGGCGAGTCTGGAAGTCTCGTCATAGCATCATCCGATATGACTCACTATGAGCCGCATGAGATCGCAAGCAAGAAGGACATGAAGGCCATCAAGGCGATCGAGAAGTTGAATGAGCTGGCGCTGGATGAGGCTGTGACATCTGAATCGATCTCGATCTGCGGGGTCGGACCTGTGATTGCGGCTATGGCCTACGCGAAGAAACGCGGTTCCAAGTCAGCCAGACTCCTCTCATACAGAACCAGTGGAGATGTATCCGGCGACTATTCATCTGTCGTCGGTTACGCCGCGATCTCCTTCTCGGTCTAATCTCGCCACCCTGAGGCAGGACACTCAGTGATGACGGTTGCGCGCGCCCCCGCCAAGGTGATAGTTACAGGCGAACACTTTGTCGTCCATGGACAACCCGCACTTGCCGCTGCAGTCAATCTCTACTCCACAGTAGCTGTGGAGTCAGGGTCACCCGGCACCGTCGAGATATCCTCTTCAGAACTGGGAATCGACGCAAGCTTCCAGACTGGAGCAATTGACGAAAAGAATCTCGAGGGTCCTGAGAGATCGATCCTTGAACCGCTGATGCTCGTCGTAGAGAGGACACTAGAGAGGGCCGGAAGCAAGGGACTGGGACTAAGACTCCAAGTCAAATCTCAGATTCCAGTGGGCGTAGGCCTCGGCTCATCAGCGTCTACAGCTGTCTCAACCGCTGCGGCCGTAGCACATCTCCTGGGCCTACAGCTAGACAAGGGCATGATATGTGAGCTTGCCTCAGTCCAGGAACAATACATCCACGGGAAGCCTTCAGGAATAGACGCTACGACAACGACCTACGGAGGCGTAGTTCTCTTCAGGATCGGCCAGTCGCCCAATCATCTTCAACCAGCGGAAGAGGTCAGAATCATAATAGGCAACACAGGAACCGCAAGATCCACTGGTGATCTCGTCTCCAAAGTAAGTCACCGTGTCCAGTTGGGAGACAGAGATCTAGTAAGAATCAGTGACTCTGCAGGCCAACTCACGCTGCAGGCGGCCGACGCCTACAAGAACAAGGATTTCCAGCAACTAGGCCGACTCATGGATGAGAACCACGAGCTGCTCAGACAGATAGGTGTCTCGACGCCTCAACTTGACCGACTCGTCAAGGCCGCAAGAGATGCTGGAGCTTTGGGCGCAAAGCTGACAGGGGCAGGCGGTGGCGGCTGCATGATAGCTCTCTCCAGACCTGCGGATGATAAGAGCATTTCCAAAGCCATAGACGCGGCTGGAGGCCGCTCCTACATAGTAGCAATAGACAGGTTGGGGGTAAGAATCGATTAGTATACCAAGTACACAATTATCAAAGATGGGCGAGGATACTGGCGAATCGAAACCACGGGAACATCCATTGTAGGGTAGTGCCGAGAATGCCAACGAAGATCGAGAAGAGAAAGAGTGGCCACCTGGAGATATCGGTCAAAGAGAATGTGGAGGCAAGTATCAGCGCCGGATTTGAAGACGTGACCCTGGTCCACAATGCCCTTCCCGAGATCTCAAGGTCCGAGGTTAACACTTCAGTACAACTATTCGGTCGCAATCTAGAAGCTCCATTGATACTGGAATCGATCACTGGAGGTGTCGCTGAAGCAACCAGGATAAATAGACTCTTGGCAGAGTGCGCCCAAGAGTACGGATTGGCAATAGGCGTGGGCAGTCAGAGAGCAGCGATAGAGAACCCCAATCTAGCAGAGACCTACAGTGTGGTCAGGGACACTGCACCTGATGCTCTGGTCTTCGCGAACCTGGGCTGTCCACAATTCGCAGCCGGATACGGAGTTGAAGAGGCTAGAGCATCTGTCGAGATGGTCAAGGCAGATGCCCTCATGATACATGCTAATCCACTTCAAGAGTCGATCCAGCTGGAGGGAGAACCGAGCTTCGCCGGTGTCCTTGCCAAGATAAGGGAGGTTGCCTCAGCTCTGAGCGTTCCGGTAGTTGTCAAAGAGACTGGATCAGGCATCTCGGGTGAGGTCGCCTCTCAAATTGAGAAAGCTGGTGCCAAGGGGATTGATGTTGCCGGAGCAGGGGGAACGAGCTGGGCAGCAGTCGAATACTTCAGAGCAGTCAGAGGCCGTAACAGACTCCGACAGTCCCTCGGAAGAGCCCTTCGAGATTGGGGCATACCAACATGTGCAAGCATAGTGGAGACATCGATGTCGACGGGCTTGACGGTCATATCATCAGGGGGCATTAGAAGCGGACTTGATATTGCCAAGTCAATAGCCCTAGGCGCTGTTGCTGGGGGGGCAGCACTGCCTTTTCTTAAAGCAGCAACGCGCGGACGAAGATACCTCAACCAGACAGTGGAGACCTTCATCGAGGAGGTTCGAACGTCGATGTTCCTTGTTGGGGCAAGGAGTATTGATGAACTGAAAAAAGCGCCGGTCGTCCTTACTGGTCGAACATCTGAATGGTTGAATGAGCGAGGCTACAATACCTCTAAGTACGCCCAACGAAGAGCTGCTCTCATGTAGGCTTTGCTGGGTCCCGCGAGGCGACCATATCTCTTTTATTAGTCGGAGCCTCACCTTAGACTGCTTCAGGTGGCAACCGCATTGCCAAGAAGCTCGCAGCTGGCAGGCTTCTACAATCTGTCCCCTGCCGAGCGGCTGAGAGTCCTCAAGGAATTCGCTTCTCTAAGTGATGAGGAAACACAGGCTCTCCTGATGACAGGCTCATTAGATATCAGACTCGCGAACCGCATGATAGAGAACGTGGTCGGGGTCATGCCTGTGACCCTTGGGATCGCCACCAACTTTCTCATAAACGGAAGAGACTACCTCATCCCCATGGCTATAGAGGAGCCGTCTGTAGTGGCCGCGGCAAGCAATGCTGCAAAGATGGCAAGACCCAAGGGCGGCTTCACCGCCAGCAGCACACAACCGGTAATGATAGGTCAGGTTCAACTGCTCGACGTGCCGGATCCTCATGGCGCGAGAATGTCCCTGCTCTCCGCTAAAGAGGACATCCTAAGAAAGGCGAATGAGCAGGATCCGATCTTGGTCTCAATAGGTGGAGGCGCAAAAGGTCTTCGGTGCAAGGTTCTTAGCACGATCTCTGGAAGGATGGTCATCGTAGAGCTTCTCGTGGACTGCAGAGACGCGATGGGCGCCAACGCCGTGAACACGATGGCAGAGGCCGTGGCACCACTTCTTGAGGAAGTCTCCGGGGGAAGAGTATCTCTTAGAATAATCTCAAACCTGGCAACCGAGAGGCTCGTGCGCGCCAAGGCAATATTCTCCAAGTCCGCCTTGGGCGGGGAACAGGTTGTGGACGGAGTGGTAAGCGCGTACGCATTCGCTCTGGCAGACCAGTACCGCTGCACAACACATAACAAAGGGATCATGAACGGCATCTCAGCGGTAGTATTGGCGACTGGAAACGATACAAGGGCTGTCGAGGCTGGGGCGCACAGCTACGCTGCATTCAATGGAGGCTACAGACCGCTGACAACATGGGAGAAGAACCGCGACGGAGATCTTGTAGGGACGATCGAGATCCCCCTCGCTGTCGGACTCATCGGCGGCGCCACCGCAACCCATCCAATAGCGAAGATCGCTATCAAGATCCTAGGCGTGAGATCTGCGACGGAACTCGCTGAGGTTATCGCGTCAGTCGGTCTGGCGCAGAATCTGGCAGCCCTGAGGGCCCTAGCAACCGAGGGCATACAAAGAGGCCACATGACGCTTCACGCCAGAAACATCGCATCCATGGCCGGCGCAACAGCCGCGATGGTAGATAAGGTTGCAGACATCATGGTCGAGGAACGAAGGGTCAGAATGGATAGGGCCAAGGAGCTTGTTGAGGAACTCTCAGGAAAGGCGCCAAGCTAGTTCAAACGACAGCCTACATGTTGATGCTTCCGGTGATGAAGGCAAGGAGCCCTATGAACATCCAGATCATGACTCTGCTCTTGATCCGTTCTGCATTGTCTTTGTCATGTTGCCTCAGCAAAGAGACACTTGAGCTTACGAATCCAGCATCTGATACCAGAACGATTGGGAGGTAGCCTATGTTCACCATCTGCAGCACTGGCGGGGCAAGGCTCAGCCCCACAGCGATCAGATAGAGGGCAGCCGCTAGCCTCGAAGCCTCCTTTGGGCCACGAACCAAGGCAACTGTCTTGATCATCCTCAACCGATCGCCTTCCACATCCATTATGCCTTTGGTCACTTCTCTGCCAAGATTGGCTGTGAAGGACATTATCGAGAAAAAGACCAGGACGAGGGTTACCCTCTCAACGGCCGCTCCACCGAAGATGAAGGGGAGAGCAATACATACACTTACCAGGACATTACCGTAGAGGCCGCTCTTCTTGCCTCTGGTGTTGTAGTAGACCGTCAGTGAAAGAGCAAAAGCCGCTATTACGAAGCTACCTATGTTGAGTAGAGCTGCAGCCGCCAGCCCGGCAGCCGAGCTTCCCAATCCAACACCGATAGCCTGATGTGGCGTGATGGCGCCGGAGGGTAATGGTCTGTCTGGCCTATTGATCCTGTCGATCTCAAGATCATAGTAATCGTTTATCGCCATGGTCCCGGCCATCAAGAGAGCAGCAGACAGAGACCCAAGTATCGCCTCAGGAGCTTGGGGCAATCTGCCAATCGCGATGAACTCCCCGATAATGACTGCGAATCCAATCATCAGGCAGTTTGTGGGCCTTATCATCCTGAGAACCGAGTTCAACTTGGTGAGCAACATCTACCGAAACTCCGGCCCGTTGATAGCCTGCTCAAAGCCTTTATGCAACCTTGCACACCGACTGAAGAATGATGGCTCTATGAGGCCGATGCGTCACCATAAAGTCAGCTCCCGGAGGCTCCATAACAACTTAACTTACGTAAGATCGGTAGATAAGTGAATGGACTCAGACTAGGTGCGGATCAAGTCGATAGGATGACGCATCTTTGTATTAGTGGCTAGAAATATAATATGAACAAGGCCAGCAGTATGGTGTGAAGCAACTATGATTGGCAAGGTTGAGAAGTATCTCAGTGATGCTATTGATCGTGACGGAACGATTCATCTTTCATTAATCGATCCCCAGAACATCAAGCCTGACACTGTGGGTGATCTCGCACGTAAGCTCCACAGCATGGGTTCATGCGCGATCATGATTGGAGGAAGCACTGTAGTCTCTCAACGTGAGCTGGATGAGGTTGTGAAAGAGATTAAGAAAAACACCAGTATCCCAACAATCCTGTTTCCAAACGGCATCGCAGGGATCAGCGAGTATGCCGACGCCGTCTTCTTCTCCACTTTGATGAATTCTTCCAATACATACTACATCACTGGCTGCCAGGCGCTGTGCGCTCCTCTGGTCAAGCGCTACGGACTAGAAACCCTACCGATGGGATACCTGATAGTTGGCTCAAGTTCGGGAGCAGCTGGATTTGTAGGCCAAGCCGTACCTATACCTCCTGACAAACCCGAACTGGCGGCGATGTATGCTCTGGCTGCTGAGTATTTTGGTATGCGCTTCGTCTATCTTGAGGCCGGATCAGGGTCAGAGAAGCCAGTCTCTCTGGACATTATCAGACACGTAAGGAAGACCATCAAAGTGAGACTGATAGTAGGCGGCGGGATAAGAACGCCTACGCAAGCTTCTGAGATTGCGGAAGCTGGCGCAGACGCGATCGTCACGGGAAACATCATCGAGACATCTTCTATCGAAAATACCAAGAGACTGATTGCGGGCCTACGTAAGCGTCCTGACTGATCAAGGGGTATTCTTCAGGTGCGTCATCGCAGCATGTTCTTCGCAGGTAAGATGCTACCCTACTATAAGCTTGTCCGAACTCTAGCCTTCCCTTCAATGTCCAGGATTCTGATTCTGCTCTTCACGGTTGCTTCGGCTGGCTGCATGCTCGCCTTCGCCTTCTCGAATCTTGCCTTGGAGTCTGCGGCAAGAGGCCTAGCCTTCGGACTAGCTGTATTCTTCTTTCCGGCAATTCTCACCGACATCTCTTCTTCGAAGCTGATCCTTGAAGACGATCCGCTCTTCTATCTTCGCCGATGTCTTGCACTGTCTTTGTTTTCATGCACGATCTGGATTTTGTTCTTGGTTCTTGGCGGAATAGTAAGTAACAACTTGAATCTGGACTTCCCTAGGCAGCCATTCTACTTGGCACTGTTCACAGTCTTGCCGATGCGGACTCTCGCCGTTTTCTCCATGTCTGCCAAGAAGACACCGAACAAGATCATCTTCTCATTTCTTGAGCCTGGAGCATCTGTGTCATCATCCTTCGCATTCTTAGGTCTGGATCTGCCGTATCTCGCGGTCTCTCTTGCTGTCGCAGGCCTAATCTCGCTTGCACCATTAGTGG
>Ga0129298_10000398_pt1 | contig 16963 bp, 10 predicted proteins | sample I19B2metaG_FD_94707 | JGI IMG/M metagenome (GOLD analysis project Ga0129298, IMG submission 94707) | Lake sediment bacterial and archeal communities from Gulf of Boni, Indonesia to study Microbial Dark Matter (Phase II) - ​I19B2 metaG | ecosystem: Environmental > Aquatic > Freshwater > Lake >... | reverse complement strand
GGATTACCGTCTCTTTTCCATGAATAAGTGTATTGTGCATTGAGAGGAGTTGACAGGGTAACGCTTTGACCTGTGCAGAATGTTGTTGCACCGTCGGCCGAGACAGCAGCAACAGGATATGCTGCCACGGTTACTGTTTTGGATATTTCGTCGATACAACCATTATCGGCCTGGGCTCTGAGCAGAACGGTATAGTTGGCAGCTCCCAGGTATCCATGAGCAGGAGGATTTTGACCTGTAAATGTCTGTCCGTCACCAAAATCCCAGAACCATGTGGGTATTGTCAATCCGTTATTATTTGTTGTGTTTGTAAATGGTGTGGGTGTCCCCTGGCAAACTGTGGTTGCAGTGAAGTTGGCAGTGGGTTTTGGCTTTACATTAACACTCTTTATCAGGAAATCGGTAGAACTTTCAGTATCGGTAATAGTAAGTTTTACGCTGAAAGTACCGCTGGTGGCATAAGTATGCTGGGGATGCTGCGAGGTTGATGTGGTACCATCGCCGAACTCCCACAGCCAGGAGGCAATTCCCTTGGTAGCCACTGACTGATCAGTGAATTGGGTTGGAAGGCCAAGACATACTTCTGTTGCAGAAAAGAAAGTCTGGACGTTTTTGACTTCAAAGGATTCTATGGTTGACCAGCTGCCACCTTTGTATCCCTGATCAACTGCCTGTACACCCCAGTAATAAATTCCTGAAGGAAGATTTTTAACAAGCACAGTAGTGTCAAGCTGCACATTTCCAATCTTTACAATGCGCCTCTGACCTGATGTCAGATCGCTGCTTGCAGGATATTTATTTGAATTGCCTGCTGCAATGCCTATTCTTATATTATAGGTCATGGTTTTTGGAACAGATTCATCATTCTTTACATGTTTCCATTTCAGCAATACCCCACCAGGCAGTGAGGAAGATGTCAGATCAGTGGGAGCGACTGGTTTGCTGTTGGCTGTGAATCCACCCGACGTCATAACAGTATTGTTTCGAAGAACTTTTGCAATGTAACCGCTGGAGATACCGGCAAGGAAAATATCAATGTCACCATCATTATCGTAATCGCCCCAGGCTGCTGAACCGCTTGTCAGCGACGGAAGGTTATAACCGCTTTGCAGGCTAAAAGCACCATTCCCATCATTTCTGTAAATTGATGTTGTAAGACCAGTCTCTGTAGTACCGGTAATCAGAAAGTCAAGGTCCCCGTCATTATCATAATCCCCCCAGTTTGCTGAAGTCTGGGTTGCTTCGATCATTGAAGCTGAAATTTTTGTAAAAGTATTGTTGCCGTTATTGCGGTAGATTCCGGAAAAGATTCCCCCTGCAAACAGAATATCTGAAAAACCATCATTATCGTAGTCCCCCCAGGAGAGATCGCTTCTTACGTAGCTGTCAGGTAATCCGCAAGTTACGGGAGTGAAGACATTACCTCCGTCATTTCTGTACAGTTTGGTGAAAGCATTGTTGCTGGACATATCTCCCTGTACAAGTACATCAAGGTCTCCGTCATTGTCAGAATCACCCCATTCCACAGAGCAATACTTCACCCCCTGAAGACTGGCATTTATATCGGTGAATGTTCCATTGCCGCCATTGTTGTGAAATATTTTTGTAATCGTTGTCGTTCCGGTATATCCTGCAATTATGAAATCAAGGTATCCGTCATTGTCATAATCTCCCCAGTCGGCTGCGCTGTAATAAACACCCGGCAAAGAGGCTGCAATCTCTGTAAATGAGGTACCTGAATTATTATGGTAAATTTTTGTTACAGACTGAAAATCAGAAAAATTCAGACTTCCTCCCATAAGCAGGTCAAGATAACCATCATTATCATAATCTCCCCATTTAGCAAAGCCGTTATGAAAACCGGTGAAAGGTTCGGGCGCGAAAATTGAAAATGTATTGTCACCGTCATTGGTGAATAATCTTGTAATAAATCCTTCACCTGATGAAAGTCCGCTGATAGACACATCGAGTTTACCATCATTATTGTAATCAACCGGTGATACGACAGCATAGATGGTCGGAGTCAGTCCGGCAGTGGCTAATTCATTAAAAATTCCGGTACCGAATACTGCAGGATTGGTTTCGGATGTGGCAGTATAATATTGTTCATTGCCCGGACTGCCCAGGTATTCAATTACCTGGAAAACATAATCGGAATTCATGCTCAGGCCTGTTACAAGCACACTGTCGGCACGACCGTTATATACACAATACCAGTCAGTTGCTACAATCTGGGTACCGTACCCGAAGTTAGGATCAGCGACATATGTCTTGTTATTCTGCGGTATAGCCGTTCCTGTGATACCTGCCCTGCAGAAAACAACACACCTTTCTCCGTTGCCGCGTGTCCATCTCAGTAAAATGGATGTAGGGCTCATGATTGTTCCGGACAGTCCTTCTGCCTGAAAATAGGGTACATTGAATATATCTCCATCAGAGAATGATCCACCCGCAAAAGAATGATCAATCGCCTGTACTCTCCAGTAATAATCATCAGGTACAAGGTTTTTAATAATAGCAGATGTTCCTGAGAGCATGTTTCCGGGTTCCGGAATCTTCCTGAATCCATCGTCAGCTGAGGCAGGACTCAGAACGTCTATTCCATCAAGGGCTCTGCCGATTTTAACATTGTAGGTTATAGCCTGTGACGGAGTTGCATCTCCTGTAACATTGTTCCATTGAATTGTTACGTTTTCCTTGGTTACTGTGTGTGACAGACCTGATACCTTGGCAGGTTTAACATTATCAGAAATAATATCATTTCTGTAAATTTTTGAATAATAGTTATATGAAGCATCAGCTCCAAGTGTTATTATATCAAGGTCCCCGTCATTATCGTAATCTCCCCAATGCAGGGATCCGATATGAAGGCCTAATATATTTATTGCATTTTGCGCAGTAAAGGTGTTATTACCGTTGTTCTTATAAATCTTTGTGGCACAGCCTCCGCCTATCCATCCCATTATCAGTAAGTCAAGATCTCCGTCATTATCGTAGTCTCCAAGGTCACAGGCTCCGTTTGAGAACGATCCTAACCCTGCATTTGCATCGGAAAACGTGTTATTACCGTTGTTCAGGAGTACTTTTGCAACCGAATTATTGCCCGCAATAAGAATATCAAGATCACCATCATTATCAATGTCGCCTGCATCCATGCAACTTTCGGTTAACCCGGGGATATTAGTCCCTGTGATTTCTGTAAAAGTTCTGTTCCCATTGTTATGGTATAGCCTTGAGATATTACCAAGTGTCGAGTTTCCGCTTATTACAATGTCAAGGTAATTATCATTGTCAAAGTCTCCGAATATTGCAGCACCGTCCTTAATTCCTGTAAATGAAGTACCTGTTTGCTCAGTGAATGAATTATCTCCATTGTTCCGGTATAGCTTTGTGACATTTGTGGAAGTTGAAGTAGTACCGGTAAGCAGAATATCTATGTCGCCGTCATTATCGTAATCGCCAACAGCATTCCTGTGATCTGACAATGAAGGAAACTGAGCAGATGACTGAAGAGTGAATGTATTATTACCTGTTCCGGTGAAAACTGAATTAACAAAAGAGGATGCAGGGAAATAATTCATCATCAGATCCATCTTGCCGTCATTGTTATAGTCGAAAGGATAAGCTGTTGCTGAACCCTCTGACAGGCCAGATGCCACATATGTAAACAGATCTCCTCCGCCGTTCTTGTATATCCTCCCTGACATAAATGCATCAAGTTTGCCATCATTGTCAAAGTCAACCCAGTTGGCCGATGCATTAACGAACCCCGGGCAATCAAATGCCAGATCTGTAAAAAGATCTGTTTTAAATGATGCAGGATTACCTGAAGATGTCTGGGTGAAATATGTCTCATTGCCAGTGGAACCATCATACTCTATAACATGGAAAATATAGTCCTTCTCGGGTTCAAGGCCTGCAACGGTTACAAATCCCCGGGGGCCTGTATAAACGCAGAACCACCCCGTAGCGGCTATCTGTTCACCTGCTCCGAAAACTGAATTTGCCGTGTAATTTTCATTATCAACAGGTGAGGCTGTTCCTGAAGCAGCCTGCTTTGCGAAAACTATACAGTTATCGGAATTCCCTCTTATCCATTTAAGTGAAATGCCTGACGAACCGTTGACTGTACCTTTTATTTTGCTTGCCGGGGCATTGGCAGTTATTGTGAAATCTCCCTGGTCAGAAAATATACCACCACGGAATCCATTATCTACAGCCTGGACACTCCAGAAGTACTGGTCCTTTTTGAGATTTTTCATCTGGAATGAAGTACCAAGCTGACCATTGCCCATCGCTGAGAGCTTCCTTACACCTGCCACTGAATTATCAGGTGAAACTATGTCAATACTACCGGAAGAGGTTCCTATTTTAATATTGTATGACATTGCAGGAGAAAGAGTCTCATCAGAAGTTACTGCGGTCCAGTTCAAAGTGACGTTAGCTCCTGAAACAACAGAAGATGGATTCAATGGTTTTCCGGGTGCATTGTTTCCGGGCGGAGTCTTGTCATTTCTGTAAATCCTGAAGATATAATTGCCGGCCTGATTTTTACCGGATAGAATTACATCGAGGTCATTGTCAAGATCAAGATCACACCAAACTGCAGTACCTTCTTTTATTCCTTCCAGTCCCGCATTTATGTTTGTGAAAGTCCCATTACCATTGTTCCTGTGAATTCCTGCCGATACCGTTCCACCTGCACTTTCTCCTGTCGAGAGAATATCCAGATCTCCGTCACAGTCATAATCTCCCCATGCTGCACTGCTGTATCCTACGTCAGAAATGTCATTTACACTGAGAGTAAAACTACCTCCGTTATTTCTGTATATTCTTGTTTTTCGTTCATAAGTAGTCATGCCTGTTATAAGAATATCAAGATCCCCGTCATTATCAAAATCGCCCCAGGATGAATTTCCCCACTGAGCACCTTCTATACCTGTATATAATTCAGTGAAGACCTCATTTCCATCATTGCGGAATATATGGAATACCGGAGTAAAAAGGACTCCGCTCATCAAAAGGTCAAGGTCGCCGTCATTGTCATAGTCACCCCAGGATATAGATCCTCTGAGGACTGCGGGCAATTGAATATCCAGTTCAGTAAAAACATCTCCGCCTTCATTCCTGTAAATCCTGCCTTTTCTGATATTTTCCCTCGTGGCACCTGTAATTGCAATGTCCTGATCGCCATCGTTGTCATAGTCTCCCCATGCTATTGAGCCATCATACAGAGATACTATACCTGTGTTAATCTGGGTGAATGCATCAGAACCATCATTCCTGTAGAGTCTAAGTTCTGTATTATAGGCGGAATTTAACCCTGTCATTATGAAATCCATATCTCCGTCCCTGTCATAATCAGTTGCTGATAAAGATGACTGGCAAAGTGCTGAAAAGGAGGCCGCCGAAGAAGAAAAGTTAAAGCTTCCATCATTTTTGTATAGATTTGTTACAAGAGTGCGGGGAGATGAAGAACTTTCGCCCGTTATCAGAATGTCCTGGTAATCATTGTTTCTATTGAATCCGGCGGTAATAACTCTTCCGGAGATTGTACCCGGAATGGAGTTAGAAACATTTACAAACGGTTGTGAAAACAGGTTAGCAACAAAAAGAATGGTTATTAAAACTAAAACCTGTTTTTTGCAATGATAACTTCTCATAACTATCAGGTTTTGAAAACATATCTACGGAATTTACGATTAAAACTTGTGAAAGTCAAGTGCTGTTTAAATATATTTGACAAGCAGGGAATTTGTTTGACTAACTTATATTTCCGGAGGACAAATAAAAGGAGTCCGGCGATTGAAATAATACTATTCCAGCTTCTCTCCCGTTATTATAAATCCTGCTATCTTTGAACCTGATTCAGATTTATGTTAAGAAGGATATTCAACATACTGATATTCAACATCCTGTTAATGTCAGGATTTTCCCAGACCGGAGGGGATAACGTCTATGAATTTCTCAATATTACTCATTCTGCATATATCTCATCTATAGGTGGATCTAATGTTTCAGTTTATGGAAATGATCTGAACACTGCCTATCATAACCCCGGGCTTCTGAATTCTTCGATGGACAAGAGCATAGTACTGAACTATGTTAATTATTTTGCAGGTATCAATTACGGGATGGCCATGTATTCAAGGTCATTCGAAGGTATTGGCAGCTTCGGTACAGGGATAACATATCTTAATTACGGGGAATTCACGGAAGCTGACGAATCGGGAAATATAACAGGAGACTTTACAGCCTCGGAGTATGCTTTTTCGCTGATCTGGTCACGCTGTATCGATTCTCTTTTCAATATAGGGGTGAACTTAAAGCCTGTCCTCTCCCATCTTGAGAGATATACATCATTCGGGATGGCACTTGATATCGGAGCATCATATCACAGCAGGAATAACCTTTTCTCAGCAGGTTTGGCCTTTAGAAATATAGGACTTCAGATAACTTCATACGCTGGCGAGGAGAAGCAGCCATTGCCATTTGAAATTCAGGCAGGTGTATCACAAAAGCTTGCTCATGCACCATTCAGATTCTCTCTGACTCTAAGGCATCTGGAAAAATTTGACCTCACGCATAAATATATAGTCCCGGTTTCAACCGTGGAAACTGTGGAATCGGATTCGGATTTCGGTGAGAACCTTTTAAGACACATGATCTTTGGCATAGAATTAATCCCTCACAAAAACTTTTACATCAGCGGTGGCTATAATTACCAGCGCAGAAGCGAACTGAAAGTCGAGCAGAAAGTATCCACAGTAGGTCTTTCCTGGGGATTTGGAATAAAAACATCATTTATGGATGTTGAATTCGGACGTGCCACATACCACCTGGCCGGATCAAGCAACCATATTTCACTTATATTCAGGCCTGATATGATCTACAAAAGAGCCGACTGATAAACCTTCTTGCTCAATTGGTGTTTAATTTCAACCTTTGCATTCATGAAAAAGAGACTTATCATAGCAATCGACGGATATTCCTCCTGCGGTAAAAGCACTTTTGCAAAAATGATTGCAAAGGAACTGAATTACATTTTTATCGACAGCGGAGCCATGTACCGTGCAGTCACACTATACTGCATAAGGAGAAATTTTATTGGTGATGAAGGTGTAAATACACGCGATATAATTAACGAGTTAAGCAGCATAAATATTGACTTTATATTTAATCCCGATACTAATGCTCATGAAACCTTCATGAATTCTGAAAACGTGGAAATTGAAATAAGAAGTCTCGGGGTTACCTCCCACGTAAGCCGGATAAGCCAGATTCCTGAGGTACGTACCCGTCTGGTTGAGCTTCAGCGAAGCATAGGAGTCTATAAGGGTATTGTGATGGATGGCAGGGATATAGGTACAGTAGTTTTTCCGGATGCCGACATCAAGATTTTTATGACTGCTTCTGTTGATATAAGGGCTAAAAGAAGATTTGATGAACTGAATGCGAAAGGTCTTCCGGTTGATTTTGAGGAGATCAGAAGGGGTATCATTGCCCGCGATATTGCTGATGAAAACAGGGATATAAGTCCACTGAGAAGGGCTGAAGATGCCATTGTGCTGGATAACAGCAGGATGAGTGTTGAGGCACAGATGAACTGGATAAGGGATATCATTGACAAAAAGATAAATGCTGGTTGAGATTGACAGAAAATCAGGATTCTGCTTTGGTGTCCGGAATGCAGTGGAGATAGCAGAAAAGGCTCTGCTTGAAGGAGAAAAAGTATATTCTCTGGGTCCGATTGTCCATAACGATATGGAAGTTAAGCGTCTTTCCGGACTCGGACTGACTTCCATAAATCATGATCAGTTTCGTAACCTCAGGGATTGCAAAGTACTGATCCGTGCACATGGTGAGCCTCCTGAAACTTATATTACAGCGCAAAAAAACAATATCACTATTATCGAAGCCACCTGCCCAATTGTAAAAACCCTGCAGGCCAGGATCAGGAAAACATTTGCCGGATCGAAGGAGGGTATGGCTCAGGTTGTGATTTTCGGCAAGCCGGGTCACGCTGAAGTTATCGGGCTATTGGGACAGATTGAAAACAAAGGGATTCTTTTAAAAGCTCCTGATGATCTGTCAGATATAGATTTTCAAAAGCCTGTTCATCTTTTCTCCCAGACAACTATGAGTGTAAAGGACTATAATACCCTTGCTGAAAATATCAGGGAGAAATACAGGCAGGCAGGATTCCAGGATCCGGAGGAAATGTTAAAGGTTCACAGAACAATCTGCGGACAGGTTTCAAACAGAGAGCCTCATTTAAAGGAATTTGCCAGGAATCATGATGTAGTAATATTTGTGAGCGGAAATGAAAGCTCTAACGGGAAGATGCTTTACCAGGTATGTAAATCGGTAAATCCTGATACATATTTTGTTGCAAGTGAATCGGAACTGGATCTTAAATGGTTCACCGGAAAAAATACAGTTGGTGTCTGCGGGGCTACCTCTACTCCGAAATGGCTCATAGAAAACATAAGAGATATTATCTCAAATATCTGAATGTTAATATTTTGTTACGTTTTCCCATATAAGAAAAAATTGCTATCTTTGCGGCTTCGTTTTTAATATAAATTTTAATGGGAAAAATTAAGAAAATCGGGGTCCTCACATCGGGTGGCGATTCCCCGGGTATGAATGCTGCAATACGTGCAGTAGTAAGAACAGCAGTATTTGAAAAGCTGGAGGTGATGGGAATTATGTGCGGATATCAGGGAATGATAAAGGCTGATTTCAAACCTCTTTATGCACACAGTGTAAGTGACATTATTCAGAAAGGCGGTACAATACTCAAGACAGCCAGATGTGAAGAATTCAGATCTCCGGAAGGAAGGGCTAAAGCATATGTAAACCTGAAAGAAGCAGGAATTGACGGAGTTGTAGTGATAGGTGGTGACGGATCGTTCACAGGAGCCAGGTTATTCAATGAGGAGTATGACATACCTTTTGTCGGCATACCGGGAACAATTGATAATGATATTTTCGGAACAGACTACACAATTGGTTATGATACAGCACTTAACACTGTTGTTGAAGCAGTTGATAAGATAAGGGATACAGCAAGTGCTCACAACAGAATGTTCTTTGTGGAGGTTATGGGCGCTGAAGCAGGATTCATTGCTCTGTACAGCGGAATAGCAAGCGGAGCTGAGGCCATAGTTATACCGGAAATAAAGGACGACGCAAGGAATCTGAAGGCAATGTTTGACGGAGGCCGTAAGAAGTCAAGTGCCATTGTTATAGTTGCTGAAGGAGATGTGGGTGGCGGTGCATTTGCAATAGCACAGCAGGTCAAGGACGATTTCAGGGATTACGATATAAGAGTATCAGTACTTGGTCATCTTCAGAGAGGCGGATCACCTTCAGCTATTGACAGGGTAAATGCAAGTCGTTTGGGACATGCTGCGGTTGAGGCTCTTATTGATGCTCAGAAAAGTGTGATGGTAGGCTTAGCCAACGGAGAAATTACACTCGTACCGTTCCGTAAAGCTGTAAAGCTTCATAAGGATGTGAATCACAGCCTGGTGGAACTTGCCAAAATATTATCAGTATAGCATCATAATCAGTCTGTATGAATGCAAAGGTAAGTGTGGCAAGGCTATCGATTGTATCCAACACAGCATTGATAATAATGAAACTTGCTGCAGGGATCATAAGCGGATCGGTCAGTATTATATCTGAAGCGATCCACTCATCTATGGACCTTGTGGCTGCACTTATTGCATTCTTTTCAGTCAGAGTATCCGACAACCCGCCTGATTCACGACATCCTTACGGACACGGTAAGGTTGAGAATATTTCGGGGGTAATTGAAGCACTGCTGATATTTGTTGCCGCGATATGGATAATCTGGGAGGCAGTTAAAAAACTTGCTGGAGAACCTGCAGAACTGGAATCAATCGGAATCGGGTCAATTGTTATGCTTATTTCTGCAATAGTAAATACTTTTGTTTCGATGCGGTTATATAAGGTGGCAAAGGAAACCAACTCAGTTGCACTGGAAGCTGATGCACTGCATCTGAAAACAGATGTTTATACTTCACTTGGAGTTGCTGCCGGACTCGGTCTTATAATGCTTACAGGAATTGAGATCCTCGATCCGATTGTTGCAATTCTGGTGGCAACCTTCATAATATTTGAATCATACCAGTTACTTAAAAGAGCATTTTCACCTCTGATGGATACAGCCTGGAAGGAAAATGAAATACTGGATCTGGAAAAAAAACTAAATGTTATGCAGGTCAATTACCATGAACTGCGCACCAGGGTGGCAGGCAATTACCGTTTTATTGATCTTCATATCCAGATTCCTGAGAATGTATCGGTTGGAGATGCACACAGGTATTGCGACAAAATTGAAGAGGAACTAAAAAGCGGATACGATAACCTGAATGTCACCATTCATGTTGAGCCCAGCTAGTAAATTTTTCTCCACTTTTTCATAAACTCCAACAGTTCATCAATCTGGTCTTCCGTATGTGAAGCCGAAACAGCTATTCTGATCATGTATGAACCATGGCTTGAAGGATAATCCATATAGGGAACTATGATCCCATGTTCTTCGAGATATAAAGAAAATTGTTTTGCTTTTTCAATACTGTTAAGCATTACCGGAATTATCGGTGTTCTGTCACTTGTAGTCTGAAAATCAAGTTCTTTTATCCTCTCTCTGAGGTCATCTGCTTTCGCAATCAGCCTTATCCTTAATTCAGGGTTACCATTAATGACAGCAAGTGCTGCAATGCCTGCACCCACTACTGAAGGAGGCAATGATGTTGAAGCCTGGTATATTGAAGATGTTTCTCTCAGAAAATCAGTAAATACTCTGCCCGCTGAAATAAATCCCCCATAGCTTCCAAGAGCCTTGCTCATTGTCTCTGACTGAAAAATATTTTCATTTTCAGGCAGGTTGAAGTATTCCGGAGTACCCCTTCCATTCTTCCCGAGAACGCCAGTGGCATGGGCATCATCAACGATCAGGATGGCATTATGTTTTTTTACCAGAGGGTATATTTTGTCCAGAGGGGCCATTTCTCCGGTAAGAGCAAATACTCCATCTGTGATTATGAGGGGGGCTGATCCGCTGAATTCTTCCATCAGATGTTCAAGATGGCCGGCGTCACAGTGATTGTAGATATGAATACGCGCAGAGCTGCTTTTCACTGCCGAATGGATGCTTGAATGGGCATACTGATCGAGAAAAATATGAGTATATCTCTCCCTAAGTACCTCAAGCAATATGCTGTTCCCCTGATACCCGGAGGCAAATACAACTGAATCCTGCTTCCCCTTGAAATGTGCAAGTTTCTCTTCAAGCTCCATATGAATATCAGCTGTTCCCGAAGTGCGCCGTGAAGCGGAAAAATTTACTCCATACTTCTCTATGGCTTTGACAGCAGCTTCTTTTACAAGGGGATGTGCTGCCAGACCAAGGTAATTATTCCCGCCGAAGTAAGAATACCTTTTTCCATTACTTGTAATATAATTACCTATGCTGCTGTTTAATAATATCATTACACCTCATTTGAAATTTCAAATCCTTTCCTGTAATTAAGCTGTGCCAGCGAAGATGCTTTGCTGTCATTCAGAATGGCTTCATATTCAGGAGAGAAGAGCAATTGTTTATTGCCAGCCCTGTATGCCAGGTTTGCCAGGTGAATATGTACCGAGCTTTTATGACCTTCAACAATGCTTCCATTTGGCTGCTTTCTTGTGCGTATACAGTCAATATAATTAAGTATATGTGCCTTCAGAGGGAAGATCCCTTTGTCCTGGGCAACAAGTTTTTCATCTTTGTCAAATACCTGCCAGCCCCCGCCCATTCTGCCAAGGTACATCATCTTTTTTGTGCCAAGTATATCAACCCTGGTTGAATTCTGCATCCATTTCGGATAGATTTTACCCATACGGACATCAAGGCCTTCCTTCTGCATATATGGAGTGCACAGGCCTGTTTCAAGTGTCATCACCCAATTTCCGAAATCGAATGTTGTCATTTGGTAATCAGGAACTTCCCTTTTGTCAAGGAAATACCTGCCTCCTGCACAATATACAGATTTCGGGAAACCCGGATAACCCAGGACCATCCTGGTCATATCGAGCTGATGAATGGATCCCCCTGAAGTTACATAACCACCTGAGTAGTCCCAGTAAAATGTCCATGATTTATGGCGCGAAATGTTATATGGCACTTCCGGAGCCGGTCCAAGCCACATATTCCAGTCGATGGTATCCGGAGGTGCACTGTTTTCCTTTTCATTCAGAGGAACCGGCCCGTCCAGCAATTCTCTCACATGAACAGATACAATATCCCCGAGTTCGCCGCTCTTTATGTAATCTCTTGCTGTCAGAGCATAATCCGCGCTGCGATTCTGCATTCCGCACTGCACAATACGCTCATATTTCATTGCAGCCTTTATCATCTGCTGTCCTTCAAAAATAGAATGGGAAACGGTTTTTTCTACATATACATCCTTCCCTGCCTGACATGCCCATATAGAGGCAAGAGCATGCCAGTGCTCGGGAGTCTCTATAAAAACACCATCAACCTCCCTGTCCTCATAAACTTTCCTCATATCTCTTACAGCTATAGGCCTGAATCCCTGTATTTTCTCAAGCTCAGCAATAGCTCTTCCCCCTCTTTCGTCATCAACATCACACACATATTTGATGAGTATATTCTCGCCCGAATTTGCTGCTTCAAGTATAAGTGTGGTGCCCCATGAGCCTGCACCTATGAGTGCAAGTATTACTTTATCACTGGCAGGTTTGGGTTTTACGGAGGTAAACTCTGATTTAATTGTTTTCCTGTAATCAGGTTGTTCTGAGGGCAGACCGGAAATGATATCTTCCGTTTTCTTGTTGTCTGGTTGAGTATTGCAGGAAGTGGTAATGGCAAGACCTGCAACTCCTGCTGTTGACACCTGGAAAAATTTTCTTCTTTTCATTATATTAATATTGATAATTGGAGTAATCCATTTGCTGGCAAAATCAAAATTAAAATTGTTATCGTTATATTAAATATCATCACTTTGAATTTAGAGTCTGCTCCGAAAAATAATTTTTGCCACCAAGACTCCAAGGCTTAAAGATGCACCAAGAATAAGTGGTTTAAATATAGGCTATTGGTGAACCTTGGTGTCTTAGTGTCTTAGTGGCAATTTCATTTTTGGGTAAATTGGAGTGGTCTCAATATTAAATTTATAAATTTACCGGATAAACTGATACAAAACATATAAAAATGATTCGCAAGGATTTCATTAAAGTGGCAGCTCTGTCAGGAGCCTGGGTTGCTTCTTCTCCATTTGCAAATGCGATAACTGAGCCTGGCAATAACGTTACTGAACTCACAGCATCCCAACTTCAGACTTTTCTTACTTCAATGATTAAGCTAAATCATGATACAGTTGACAGGATAATTATAGGAAATCCTGAAACAAAGGTCAGCAAAATAGGTACCTGCTGGATGTCAACATGGGAAGCATGCAAAAAAGCGGTAGCCTCAGGTGTAAATGTCCTTATCACACATGAACCGACCTTTTATACACACAGGGATCTTGGTGAAGTTCCCGGCTTCCTTGAAAAGAAACCGGAATATACAAGGACACAATATCTAGCTCAGATTGAAAGGAAAAAGAAATGGATCAGTGATAACGGACTTGTTATTATTCGAAATCACGATACACTGGATGCCCTTCCGGTGAAAGGTATTCCCTTTGCCTTCGGTCAGTTCCTGGGATTTAAGGACAGTGACATCATTGCAGCCAGGACATATTATAATGTTTATAAGTTCAATAAGCAGACTGCTTCATCGTTTGCTAAAACCCTGGCAGAAAAACTTAAAGAGATTGGACAGCCGGGTGTTGCATTCTATGGAGATCTGACAAGAGAAGTATCCAGTGTTGGAATTGGCACCGGCTGGATATGCGATCCGATGGATTATGCTGACCTTAAACCTGATGTGTTTGTTGCTATTGATGATGTGATCCGTACACACATTCAAACTGTTTATGCTGAAGATACAGGACATCCGCTGATAGTAATAAACCATGGAGTAAGTGAGGAAATGGGTATGAGGTCACTTAATCAGATAATTAAGGGAAAATACCCTGATATTGAAGTCCTTCATTTCAGCCAGGGATGTACGTATAATTGGATAACGGCGTAAGGCGACAGGCTACAGGGATAATATAAAGAAACGGTATTATAGGATTTGATCTGTGCAAATCAGCGTTATCTGCGGGAAATAAGAAGATTTATTCCCGCAGATCTCGCAGATCACACAGATAATATTATAAAATGTAATTAAATTGAATATCATGAAGAAGATTTTATTAACTTATTGCTTATCAGTAATTTTTGTTACAGTCCAATCAGTTACTAATGGATTGTCGCCAACCAACCTGATTAAAAATCCCGGTTTTGAAGCTTCGGCAAAGTCTCCTGAGGGATGGGTTATTACAGGACCAATTGCGTCAATGCAGCCTTCAGTAACTATAGACAGCAAAACGAAATTCGGTGATAGTTACAGTCTGAAAATGGAGAGTACAAATCCGAATGGACAGGGCAAAGTTGTGCAGACTGTTCAGATTAAAAGTGGTCAGACCTATCTTTTTAATGCAAGGTTCAGGGCAATGAACATAAGTTCCATTGACAAAAGTGTTCTGATAAGGATCAAGTGGTTCAAAGGCCAGACACAAATGGGATACAATTATATTTACCATATTACTGATGACAGGGATGGCTGGCTTCTTGCCTCTGATAAAATAAAAGCTGTTACGGGTGCTGAAACTGCAGAGATATCACTTGTATTCCGGTGGTCCACCGGAACTTTATGGTGGGATGAGATCACAATGGAGCCGTGTGAGGCAGTTCCTCCAAGAAATATCATAGTAGGAACCATGTATTTCCGCCCTCCGGGACCGACAGTGGAAAAAAATATCTCGCTTATGAGTGAGATGCTCGACAAAGCCGGAAAAGCAGGATGTGATATTATATGTCTTCCTGAAGGATGGCCCACCTGCGATACCGGTCTGGGAATGACAAAGGTTGAAGCCAACACCATTGGTGGCTCTGCATCGGTGATGATGGCAGAAAAAGCAAAAAAATACGGAATGTACATTGTGTCGGGATTATACGACTGGCAGGGAGATACATTGAAAAATGTTGCCGTTTTATATGATAGGCAGGGAAAAATACAGGGGATTTATGAAAAAGTCCAGCTCCCTGATTCAGAGACAGAACTGGGTGCAGTACCCGGAACAAAATTTCCTGTTTTTACAACCGATTTCGGGAAAATCGGAATTCTGATATGCTGGGACATTGCTTTCCCGGAAATCTCAAGAATACTGGCAGTCAACGGAGCAGAGATGCTTTTATGTCCAATCTGGGGAGATATAAGGGGAACCACTGAAGCCTGGAAAGCAACTGTCCGAAGCAGGGCTATAGACAACGGAGTTTATTTCGTTAACAGCATTTTTGACGGACACAGTGTAATAGTTGATCCTGCAGGAGATATTCTTCAGGAGAGCGGGGTGCAGGGAACTCTGTTAACACAAAAGATCGATCTTAATTTCAGTCCTGAATGGTACTGGCTCGGAAATGCAGGATTGGGTGTATGGGATGGAGTCTGGAGAAAAGACAGACGATCGGAATCATATGGTAAAATAGGTGAATACAAAGGATCAGGAAAATGATAAACAGAAGGAAATTTATTAAACAGACAAGCATGGCAGCCGCGACTTTATCATTGACAGGAATTTCCGGTTGCGGACCAGATCAATCGGATATTAAACCGGTTGGTGGCAGGGTAATTGATGCACATATACATATCACACCAGACAAAGTGAAGAAAGCCCTGCAGGTAATGGATGATAACCGGATAAAATACGGAGTTGTCATAGCTTCTCTTACTGGTAAAGGAGAAGATCTGTATACCGGTGACAAGGCTTATTATGAACTGGCAGAGGCATTTAAGCCATACCGAAACCGTCTTGGTATACATTACACCTATGACTGGGACCTTGCTGCCAGTGATCCTGATTTCTTCAGTAAAGCACCGGGGATGCTTGAAAAAGCAGTTAATGCAGGCGCTATAGCACTCAAGAACCTCAAGCAACTTGGTCTTACTGCCAGAGACACCGAAGGCAAACTGATTGCAGTTGACGATCAGCGACTTTTTCCGATCTGGGAAATGGCAGGAAAGCTGGGAATTCCGGTGGCGTTTCACACAGGTGACCCGGTAGCATTTTTTCAACCCTGGGAGCCTGCCAATGAAAGATGGGAAGAGCTAGAGCTGCATCCTGAATGGTCATTTGCCGACAGAAGCAAGTATCCGCCGCTGGAAGTACTCTTTGAACAGGTAAACAATGTTTACAGGAAATTTCCTGAAATACTGTTTGTCGGAGTTCATATAGCCGGTTACTCAGAGAACATAAGAGCCGTGGGTAAATGGCTTGATGAATTTCCGAATCTGATGGTTGATACCTCAGCACGTATCGGGGAGCTTGGAAAACATCCCTCATCAGAGGGTCATGAATTCTTTACAAAATACCAGGACAGGATAATGTTTGGTACCGATCTGGCCTACTGGGCAGAATGTGATGTTCAGGGAGCAGGTCCTTGTAAAGACTTTACAATTGACGAGCACCGTAAATTCTATGAAATACACTGGCGTTACTTCCAAACGTCAGATAAACAATTTGATCATCCTACTCCCATCCAGGGAAAATGGAAGATTGACGGGATTGATCTGGATGAAGAGGTCCTGAGGAAACTATACTGGGATAATGCTGTCAGATTTTATAAACTGGGCAGGTTTGGGGTAGTCTGAATATTGATGAAACCTCATCCCCAAACCCCTTCTCCCGGGGGAGAAGGGGCTTACCATAAACTAGAAAGTGTGGATTTTGACTTTCTCAACACCCCCATTTAGGGTGAGGTAGTCTTACTC
>Ga0129298_10000397_pt1 | contig 16964 bp, 13 predicted proteins | sample I19B2metaG_FD_94707 | JGI IMG/M metagenome (GOLD analysis project Ga0129298, IMG submission 94707) | Lake sediment bacterial and archeal communities from Gulf of Boni, Indonesia to study Microbial Dark Matter (Phase II) - ​I19B2 metaG | ecosystem: Environmental > Aquatic > Freshwater > Lake >... | reverse complement strand
TCTTAGAGATGATCTGAAAGATTTAAGATCCTTTCTATTGAAGAGGTTATTGTTATTCATAGGTACTAAGATAAACAGAATTGAATGAATCAACCACCCCGGCCGGGAAAGTTACTTTGTAAATATCAGATAATCAACAGTCCCGGCCACCCCTCCTTCAAAAGGAGGGGAAACTTATGCTACACCTTCAATTCAGGTTATAATTTCTATAGATTGACGGTTATACCCTTAGCTTGACAGCCCTGCCCCATGGGGAGAAATTAAAAAGGGGGGTAAGAAATGATAAAAAAATGTATGTAATGTGTTACTAAAATTGTGAAGTATTACATAGCTACCACGCTCAAACAGTAACTCAAAGGAAAAGAAGTGCAGAAGTGGCAAGAGTAGTGAATATGACAAATACTCTGTAAACTTTTTCCGGTAAAAGCTTTACTATCCAGATACCCAGAAAGAATCCGGTAATAAGCACCGGGAGAGCCACAAGGCCGGCAAAAAGTGTATTAAGGGTTATATTTTTCCAAACAATTGCCTGAAGTGGAAGTTTCCCTGTATTCAATATCAGGAACAACCATGCGCTAGTTCCAATGAACTCTTTTTTTGGAAGATGCATCGCAAGGAAATATAGTGTGAAAACCGGACCGGCAGCATTTCCTATCATTGTTGAAAATCCACCGGTAAGACCCATAACTGAGGCGAAGAAGTGATTTTCAGGGATCTCAGTACCTTTTTTCTGTCGCAGATCATTTGCCAGCATAAGGATAAGCATTATCCATACGATAGTCAGAAGAACGAGTCTGAAATGGTTGTCATTAATGAGGTTGCCTGTTATAAGGGCAATGATTATGCCTGCCACGGCCCAGGGTATAACCCTCAATATATGTTTCCAGACTGCATGGCTTTTGTAATATGCAACAGCCATTATATCGGCGGTAATAAGCATTGGTAAAATGACTCCTGTTGATTCCCTTGCCCCGAAAATCAGAGCCATCATTGGAACCATTGCAAGTCCAAGACCGCTCAGACCTGCCTTCGACATTCCAATCGTAAGGGCTGAGAGAAGAAATAGAATAAAAAAACCAGGGGTAAGATCGGGGTGGAGTGATTGGAGGATTGACATCAAATAATCGTATCAGAATCTTCCGATTAATCCGGCAGTAAAATCACCATGTACACCGGCAATTTTTGTTTTTACACCCTCTCCGGGAGGAGGTGCTCCCTCTTCAAAAAGATAGCCCTCGAAAAACAGCGGCAGATACATTCCTGCCTGAAACCTTACCCCGAAATGTTCGTTAAAGTAAAGCTTCACTCCGCCTGCCAGATTGAAATGCATTACTCTTTCATTGTTTTTGTCACTTTCAAGTGGCTGATAGATCGTTGTTCCGCAACCAAACTTGGTAAAAGGATTAACCATGTCGGTCACCAGGAAATCGTAAATGCCTCCGAAGGAAACATTATGAACCGCAAGATCGCAGACCGGATGTATATTATCAGCTGTGTCAATTTCAAGAAAGGAGCCCTGCCGGCTGTAGGAGACGTATACTTTAAACGGTCCGCCGGATGAACCCAGAGCAAAATTCAACCCGTATGTCAAACCTCCCGAAATATGAAATTCACCTTCATAACTCTGGATTTTTGCACCTGTCTGGTATCCTGCAAAGGGGATTACCTCAAATCTCTGGGCAAAGATATCTGACATGCAGAAGAGAGTAATAAACAGAGCTGCAGTTAATGAATATCTGAATTTATTTTTCATAGATTAATGATCAAATTAAAATTCCGGGACAACAATACTACAAATATACTAATAATGTAAAACAGGATTAATGATATTTAACCACGAAGGTAACAAAGGATTACACAAAGTAACTCAAAGGGAATTCCTTAGTGCGCCTTTGTGATTTACTTTGAGCGCCTTAGTGGTTAAGTAAGTCATTCTGTGCCCTTCAGGATATGATATCTGACGGCTACCTGGAACATCATATCTGTTTTCACAAAGCTGTCTTCATTTGTGTTCCGTGACCGTTGCCCATAGTATTTGAATTCGGCTCTGAGTCTTCGTGTAAAGGCATATCCGACACCTGTCATAAACCTGTTACGTGCCGCATATCTTTCAAAAGCCTCACCATTGAAGTTAATAAAATACTCAGCATAGAATGGTATGTACCAGGTATTCTTATCGATAAAGATGTTATTAATGATAAATCTTCCGCCCAGCCTTGGCCTAAACCTTATTTTCTGATCTGTGGTTCCGTCCTCATAATTAAGAAACCTGTTGTCGAGCCGGAAGTAGAAATATGGTAACTCAAGATGGATTTTTTCAATAAAAGTGGTGAAAAAGAATTTCTGACCGATATACATGTATATTTCATTGTTATTCTGAGCCTGTGGATCTATTGTCTTATGCAATTCAAGGCCTGCTTCCGCCTGGTACCAGTTGATGCGCTGGTAAGTGAGTGTATTGGCAATGTAATAATCATTCCAGCCATTATCGGCGAATAGAAATGCTGCCCCCAGGTTTCCTTCGTATTCGAAATATCCGAATGGTTTTACCACATAAGCATCCATCCATCCCTGGACATCCTGAGAATTGGTTTCGGGTGGCAATAAAAAGAAACCTAATATTGCGACCAGGTAAATTTTAAATTTTGTCTTTATCAGCATAAGTTCATTTTATGTTATTTTATTATCAGAAGGGATATCCTATTGCCAGGTTAAAGGTAGTACCTCCCACGATATCCCTTGTCTTTCTTACCCAGTTAGAGTCTTCTATAAGATAAGCTGTCCTGAGAGGGAATCCCAGATCGGTACGGAGAACAAAGAATGAGAAATCAAACCTCAGGCCGAATCCTGTTCCCATATAAAGCTGATCGGCAAAGGTATTAAAGTGAAACTCTGCTCCGGGCCTGTTTACATCGGGTCGCAGAAGCCATATGTTCCCTGCATCTACAAACAATGCTCCATGAAGCACTTTGGAAAGTCTGAACCGGTACTCCATGTTTCCTTCAAGTTTTATATCTCCTGTCTGATCGATGATATCAGAGGTTTCATCAGGTTTAAGGCTTCCGGGGCCCAGCGATCTCGCAATAAAAGCCCTGATGCTGTTTGAGCCGCCGCTGTAGAACTGTTCAACATATGGCATAACAACTGAATTGCTGTAAGGGATTCCCAGGCCAGAATAGAAACGGAATACCAGACTTTTATCCTGTAATTTCCTGTAATACCTGATATCAGTTGTGAATTTCATGAACTGTGAGTAGATATTCCTTCCTATTGAATAAGGCCTTTCCTCATCCTTTGATGTTGCAGTTTTAACAATATCGATCAGATTTCCGGATGAACTTATCCCTGCCTGGAAATAGAATCCATTTCGTTTTCCGGATGTGCTGTTGTCATAAATGAAATCGTACTTCATCCCTGCAATAAATTGCTCTTCAAAGCTTTTCCTAATGTATGGATTCTCGTTCAGGATCGAATCAAATTCAGGGGTGGTCTTAAGCAGGTCAACTGAATTGAACCAGAGGGGATAAAAGACATGTGTTATTTTATCAGGTTTTTTCCACTGGTATCCAAATCCCAGGTTCAGGGAACTCATCCGGTAATACTGGATCTTATTCAGGAAGTCAAAACCGGCAGTCAGTGATGTCTGGGGCAGGTTAAAACTGTCTGAATTGAAAAGTTTTGCAGGTTTTATCAGCTTCGGAAATGTTAGGGATGTTGAGACACCGACATTGTATGATACCTGCCCCAGTGTGCTGTTGGAGTTCCCGTTAATCTGCCATTCGATACCTCCGTTAAGTTTCAGCTGAAGCCTGTTTGCCGCCTTTGAAAGATTACCGTGCGCCAGTTTAGCCTCAAATCCGGGTCCGGCAAAACCGGTTGACTTGGTTACAACATTGGACTCAAGATCGAGACTGATGTTTTTCATGAGTGTGAGATCCATCAGGGCATCCATCTTATTAAAGGAAGTATCGGTGTCTGGTATATACTGAAGGTTGATAAACCTGAATACTCCATAGCTGTTAAGATGGCTCAGCGTTTGCCTGTGCTTAAGTGCAGAATAGCATTCACCTTTCCTGAAATAGATACTGCGGGCAAGAACTTCAGGCTTAAGACTCATTCCGCGGGAAATTATATTTATCCCGTTGAAAATGATAGTATCTTCCGCCAGATATTGATCATTTATATCAGTTGAATTAATTATTCTTGCAGTGATGTTACCTATAAAAAATTTTCTGCCTGCATTTTGCATCAGTTCATCATTTGTTCCGATCCTCAGATCGATCTTGTATGGAATATGGTTGGTGTCGGCAGTCCATTTAACATGGTTGGGAGTAAAATAGAAATATCCCTTTTCCAGTACCTGCGATGAGATCCTTTTTGCTTCACTCTTTACTGTCTCAAGAGAGAATATATCATTGGGTTTAATCATCAGATCTTTCTGAACACTGCTTATTATACTGTCAACTTCATCAACCGGGGGATCAAACGATATTTCATGATAACGGAAAGGCTGACCGGGTTTGATATTGTAGTTTATTTTTGCCTTATGTCTGTTTCTTCGTGAGGTATCAATTTCCGACCAGACCCGTGAATGGAAATATCCGTTGCCAAAAAGTTCGGATTTAAGCTTCTGACTTCTTAAATGAGGTTCAACCTTTGAGACCAGAACGGGTTCTTTTGAAAAAGTCCTGAAAAGCCAGCCGGGCTTCTTTCCCTCTTTTGGTTTCATGTAATTATAGATCCACAGGCCCAGAGGTGGCAGCAGCCTTTTCCCTGCCAGCGAGTTATTTGGCTGGTATGCCGTAACCGATTCAATTGTCTGTTTGGCGTTGATATCGGAAAACTTTGCGGAGTCGCTTATTATTATCGTTTTCCTGCCTGTGTACAACAATTGATCACCGGCAAGAAATTTCGTGTTGGAACATGAACACATGATCATGGTTACCAGTACATAAAGGAGATTGTATTTAATATGTTTATTGCTCATCCCCGGTGTTCAATTCCTTTGAATCTTTTTTATTCTGACGTCTCCAGATATCACCAAGCCTGTTATAATTTTTCCGGTATATATAACCTATGCCTGATTTTATTACTTCTCCTTCAAGAAGGTCCTCATAATTCTGCTGACGGTAGACCTTCAGATATTTTGATCTTGCTGAATCGAGGGCATACTCAAATATGAAATTTTCGAGCATGTTGTTAGTTGGGGCTCCGGCCTGGCTGTTATCATTCATTCTGCCTGAAACCATTACTGTACCCCTTTCATTGAACATTTCTTTTTTTACTTCGTATGTTAAGGAGGTATATGTCTGCTCGCCACCTCCTTCCTTTGCCCCGGTGTAAGTATCGATTCCAAATGAAAGATCCACACCTTTAATAGCCGATTTTGTGAGCTGATTGAGCTGTGATTCCCAGAACTGGTTTATCTGCTGGGTCACATAATCAGATGAACTTGCCATATTTGGCAACTCAACCCGTTCAAATATCAAAAGGTTTATTGCCTGCTTCATCCTTTCATCGGCAGATAATGTATTGAATACGCTGGTTAAATACTGATCATTACTGCTGACATCAAACAGAATTTCTAGCTGTGAAAGTCTGTTAAAAATTTTCATATTGACAATGAAATTTACTTCCCTGTTTTTACTGTCAACGGGATTATAGTATGACCCCCTTACCTTGCTTGTTGTTTCAATATTAAGTTCCGGATCATCTGCAGCCCCGTTCCATTTTACAGAACTGCCGGTGGTGATTATAAAATCTTTCCGGGGCCATCCGGGAATCTTAAGTTCTGACTTTCCCTGGTTTATTCCATAGGTACCGCTCAGACTTATTGTCCCGTTAGGAAGTGAGGCATAATTCAGAAAGCCTCCGCCGGTGATAGATATACCTATATCATAACCCCTCGATATTTCGAAGCTGAAAAGACTGTTCGGGTTTACTTCAATGGAGGCCTCAATATTCGGAAATCTGGAAATCAGATTTACTTTGGGTTTTTCAGATCCGGCATCTTCATTAAGACTGGCAAATGTAACTGTCTTTTCCGTTTCAGATACATTCAGGTTTTCCGTAAGCTTATATTTTACATTGGTTCCTTCTGCAAGGACAATACTTCCTGAAATAGCCGGTTTCTGGACAGGTCCTGTTACAGTAAGCCTGGAATCCACAAATACAGATCCGTTAAAAGCAGGATTTTTGCTGGCAGAGGTATTCATAACCTGCAAATGATCGGATGTTATTTTTAAGTCAGCAGTAACATTTCCGGGCTGACTGAAGTCTATTTTACCGTTTAGACTCAGCTCCTTATTTAGTGAATCCAGAACTCTGAATTGTTCGAATATCAGGTTGCTGTTTTCAATAAGGATATTATCGTCATCCAGAAAGAACATGGCATTGAGAGGTACAACCTTCAGTTCAGTGTTCCTTATAATTATTTCACCATCCAGCCTTGGCTTTTCAGAAACAGATGCAATTTTAAGATTCCCGCTCACCTCACCTTTCAGACCGCTGACATACTTGGTGGTAAATGATTCCAGCAAATTAAGGGGGATATCCCTTAATTCAGAGCTTATGCTGTTCTGCTTAGTCTTCCGGTCTGACCTTATGGTAATATCTAATCCGGAAGTATCATTCAGAATGCTTCTTATTTCACCTGATGTATTTCCAAGGGTATCGCTGGTATAATTACCGTCGATACTAAGATCTCCAAGAATATTCCCCGATAGTTTCATCTGGTTCAGATCCATCCTGACATTCAGTTCATTCCCGTTTTTGCCCTGGTAATCAATAAGACCTGTCAGCTCGGCTTCATAACCAAATATGTTCATGCCCGGAATGGCCAGCATACTCAGCCAGACCTTTTCCAGTCCAAGAAAGAGCTTTTCAGATTTTCTGCCATAAAAATCGATTGTGTGATCACCGTTCTTCCAGTGAAGATCTGCAGTGAGATCTTTTCCTGAAGGGTCAATAACCAAAAACACACCTGGATTAACAGTCCAGTGATTACCATTTATTACCCATTCAGGCTGATTTGTTATCATTTTTATGCTTTGGTCATCCTTGAAGGCAGCTCCAGAAATGCTGTACAACATAGTATCTTTTTTACTCACTGCCTTCAACCTGTAAAGAAGGGTATCCCCATCAGCTTCAATTTCAGCCCTCAGACCTGCAAGTGAAATACCTCTGAATCTTATGCTGTCTGATTTAAGTTGAAAAACAGAACTATCGGAATGACTGTTAAAATTCATAACAATGGAATAACTGCTGCTCGTTCCCAGCTTAATCCTGTCAACAGTCATATCAGCTCTTGCCGTCCCTTCAGGATCCTTGGTTATAAAAACTTTGATTCTGTTATAACTGAGGCCAGAGTCACTTATGAAAAGGCCTAAAAGAGGATCATAGGTTGTCTCAAGAGAGAAGTTCAGGGCCGGAAGTACCGAAACAAAAGGTATCCTGTTGCTTACCGTTGAATCGACAAGGTAGAAGCCTTTTATTCGGTTTCCTGAAAAAATGCCGGCTATATCGTCCAGAGAGCCTGAAAGTCTGAGATCTGCCTTAGCAAAGTCAGTTTTAAGGCTTCCGGTGACCAGACTGTCACCTGAATGAAACCTGATTGCCAGACTGTCAAGTTTCTCAGTCTGTGATCCATTGCTGACAACTAGATCTTTAATGGAGCCTGAAGCTTCTATTTCGCTTCCGGATCTTCGGAGAGCTGCATCCAGGAATCCTCTGGCAGTTATTCCCCTGTAGATATTCAGTTTTCCTGCATCGGCATCAAAACTGCCCGAAAGAGTTGCATCTGTCAAAGTTTTTTGAAGGGCAGCTGTGCCTTTAAGATCAAGTAAAAGAGATGGATCGACAGAGCGCAGGGAATAGTCAAACATACCATTATCACCCGATACTTCGGCATTAATTCCATGATATAAATATCCCCTGTAATTCGCAGAATCAACTTTAACAGATGCCTTCAGTTCAATTTTTTCAGGTGAATATTCCCGGCCCGATATATTAAGTCTGCCTGAGATCCTTCCCAGGTCTTTCATCCCGGTAAGCTTTCCGGCCTCCAGGCCTGAATAATCCATTTGCAGTTTATATCTTTTATCTTTCAGACTGAAAGAACCTGTAGCTTCAATATTACCTGACATTCCCCCGAGACTGATAAGAAAATCCTGTGAAGTTAAGTTCCCCTCCAGCTTCCCCTTGAGTGAAGTTGGTTCGAAATCAGGTAAGTCTGACGGAGATCCTTTAAACAGAAGGATTTCCTCAATTCGCGAGGCTGTTATCGGACTGGTCTGAAAACCGATATTTATCCTGGCAGAATCAGGATTTAAAATATCTTTAATTTGTCCGTTAAATGAAAGGCTGTTGCCTGCAGGAGTCCTGAAATTCAGATCCCTGATACAAAGTGAATCTGAAGTGCCGGTTATGTTACAGTTTAACACGAGTTTTAATTTGCTCTCCCGCCAGGGAGTGGATTTTTCATTATGTGTTGGGAGGAATGCAAGAATGTCAACCAATGACACTTCTGTCTTATCAACATTCAGGGAAAAGGGAACATTTTTCCATGATCTTAATATGGCAGCCAGATCATCTTCTGCTTCAATCCTGAAATGGATACTGCTCAGTTCAGTCACCAAGCTGGATTGAAGCGTAGTGTAACGTGTTGAATCAGAATGAAATGAAATCTCACCATTATCCAGTCTTAAACCGTTATCCAGGACCAGTGTAATACCGTTCATTGTGAAACCTGATTCGGAACTGCTAAGATTAATGTCGGTCATTTCAGCTGATAATCCGGCTATCTGAAGGATTGGTTTTTCAGTTAAAGATGCTGATGTGTCTGCAAATGACCCTGAGTTATAAAATCCGTTGTTAAACTTTACATTTTTACCTGAAATAATCCACGGTCCGGGGAAGAAGGAGGAGGCTGTCTCAGAAGCAACTTTATTTAAATACACCCCTAAATCCCCCAGGGGGGACTTATTGAATGACAAAGGATTGTAAAGCCCCCCTTGGGGGGTTTGGGGGTTAATACCTGCTTCTGAGACAACCTCATTCTTTCCTGTTTCAGAGGGTGAGGAAAATACCTCGACACCGGGCTCCTCCAGAGAAAGACTGATTGCAGAAATCCTTTTACCTGCAAGTTCAAATCCTGCCTCTGAAATATTGCTTTTGCCCATGTAAAAATCAATTTGCTGCTTATTCTGCGGCTGAAGGAGAGTGAACTTTATATCTTTCAGATTGCCTCTCCGAAGTTTAAATTTCCAGTCGGCCGGAGTTATTTTTAAAGTATCGGTTTCTGGAGCAGATTGTAAAAGCTCAACCCCTCCAATGGCATTTTCAAGATCTATATAATCAGCAAAGATTTCCTTTTCCTGGAGTGAGAACCTGTCAATACCAATTTTCAGATTTTCAACATATTGAAATACGCTGGTTCCATTCTTTTTATCATTGAAGGTGAAACGGATATTCTTCAGACTGACATTATTAATGCCGATATCCGGTATTTTTCCGGGAGTGCTGTCTGGTTTTTTTGTATTTTCTTCACCTGAGAAGGCCCTGACAAGATTAAGATTACCTGTAGTGCTGTCGATTGACAGATTCACAACCGCATCAATAATCGAGATGTTGTCAACTTTAATTTTTTTGAAAACAAGTGGCAGCATTTTTACAGAAACTTTTATCATGCCTGCATAAATAACTGTATCAGATTTATTTATAATTAATTCCGGTTTGGTGATTCCTACTCTGCCGTCGATAAGCAATGTTACCTTTTCAACATGCAATGGGATATTTTTCTGAATAAAGGCATTATTTACCTTTGAGGTAATGAACCTTTGCACGAATGGCAGGTTTACACCGGCCAGCACCACGACGAAAAGTATTGCCAGAGAGAATATGAGGTATTTAACAAAGGCAAGAACCCTGTTAAACAGTTTAAAAAAGGTTAGCATCATTCAAATTTACTACATATTTCCTTCCTTTTTCTATTTATAGTTAATTGTAATATTAGACGGGGAGGTTTAATATTTTTGAAAAAAATAGATTATTTTAGTGTCCTCATTTAAAAAAATAAATCTATGAAAAAGGTAACATTATTATTTGCTGCGTTATTAATGTTTGCATATGTAAACGCACAGTCTGCAAAGGAAGAACTTGATCTGATGCAGGCTGCATTCGGCATGGAGAAAAAAGCCATGGTTGCTGAGTTTGTAAAAGTTGATGCAGCTCAGAAAGATGCTTTCTGGAAATTATATGATGAATATGAAACAGCCCGTAAGGACCTTGGAGCAAAGAGGGTTCAGCTGCTGGACAAGTATGCCACTGAATTTGATAAGCTTACGAATGAATCTATGGATAAAATGTTAACTGAGACCATTGATCTTCAGAAGAAGACAGATGCTCTCATATTATCATATACAAACAAGATTAAAAAGGTAACCAGTCCTGTTGTGGCTTTTCAGTTTTACCAGGTAGAAAACTATATTCTTTCAGGTATCCGTCTTTCAATACTCGAAGCGCTTCCTCTTCCTGATCTGAAATAATGAATTCAGAATAGAATAAGGTTTAAATATTAATCCGGACAGCGACTATCTGGCCGGATTTTTTTTGCAATATGTTTTCACTGGTTTTACTTGAAATTAGAATACCGGTTTTGACAATAAAAATTACTGAAAGATGAAAAGATATTTATTGGCTTTTGTTTTCATGGTAACAGGCTATGTGGCTAATTCACAGATCCTCATTTCCCTTTTGCTTGGAGATGTCCTGAATTCAGATAAAATTGAATTCGGGTTAGACGGCGGAGTAAACTTCGCTAAAATTGCCAACCTTGAACCGAGTGAATCTCTCAGAATATTTAACCTGGGTTTCTATTTTGATATCAGGCTGAAACAGCAGCTGATGTTGCATACAGGTGTCCTTGTAAAATCTAACCAGGGTGCAGATAAACTCAATACATACCCGATAAATAATCCATATCTGAATAGTTTATTCTCATCCGGATCCGGATATGTTACCAGGAAAATCAACAACTTCAGTGTCCCGATATTGATGAAATACAGGTTTGCCACTCTTTTTCATGTTGAGGCAGGTCCTATGCTTGCTCTCAGGACCAGAGGCTATGACGAATTTAAAATTTCGGTTGTTGATGATGATGATACCAGTTACAAAGTCGACATAAAGGATAATTACAAACGGATAGATGCGGGTATTATGTGTGGTGCCGGTATGAAGTTATCAAAAGTCCCCAAGAGTTCACAAATAGGAATCAGATACTATTATGGTCTTATTGATCCTCTGAAGGTTAATTCAGGAGATGCCCAGAATTTCTCATCGCTTTATCTATATTTCTCAATCCCCATAGGAGTAACCAGTACTGTAATAGAAAATTAGTACCTTTCATTAATATTTAAATGTTGTGAAAATGGAAAGCAGGGATGAGAAGAACTTTATAATGGAGAACAAAAGTATTGACCTCACGCTAAGGATCATGTTAATAGCAGGTCTATTTGCCTGGTGTATAATGATCATTCTTCCCTTTGTAATCCCTGTGCTTTGGGGAGTTATCCTTGCCATAACATTATTCCCCTTATACAGCAAGTTTCTTATTCTCTTCAGGGGAAGAAGAGTACTCGCAAGCTCTGTCACTTCGGGCATACTTCTTGTGATATTAATTGTACCTTCTGCCTGGCTCATATCTGCAGTTGTGGAAGGTACGCGTTTATTCATCGAATCAATCCGGTCGAATACTCTTAAGATACCTGCTCCTGATCCGGCTGTGGCAAATTGGCCAGTGATTGGCGATCCGATATACAATGTATGGCTGGCGCTTACCACTAATCTTGAAGCTTCAATCATAAAATACAGTGAGCAAATATTAAAGCTGAGTGACAGATTTTTTCTTGCTCTCACTAATTTTGCTTCAGGTCTGGGGATGTTTCTTCTGTCTGTAATCATAGCCGGAATTTTCATGGCCGGCAGCGGGAAATCGGGAAAATCAATCAGTAGCTTTGCCTTAAGGATAGGCGGTAAACAAGGTGAGGAGTTTATAAAAATTATAATACTTACAGTCCGCAATGTTGCCAAAGGAATTCTAGGTGTTGCATTTATGCAGTTCATGCTGCTTGGTGCGGCTTTTGTCCTTGCTAAGATTCCCTTTGCAGGCCTGTGGGCAGTCATCGTTCTTCTGCTGGCGATCGTTCAGCTACCTTCAGGTATTGTAGGCATTCCGGTTATGATTTACCTCTTCACAACGAGGGAGCCTCTGCCTGCTGTTTTATGGTCGGTGCTGATAGTTGTATTATCATTAAGTGATAACATCCTGAAGCCATGGCTTATGGGAATGGGAGCTCCTGTCCCTATGATAGTGATTTTCCTGGGCGCCATAGGAGGTATGCTCATGTCGGGATTCCTCGGGCTTTTTACAGGAGCAATTATTCTTTCTCTTGGTTATAAGCTGGCAACTATGTGGATGAATGGCGATATAGCAGAAACTAAAGCTGATTGAAGAGAAGAATCTATGAGTTCTGTAATAATACGTCCGGTCGTAAGAAAAGTACATCCGGCCGTCAGCATCACACTGTCACCCGTCAGCGCCTTACTGTAACACCCCAGCAGCCCACTGTCACCGGCCAGCACCAGGCTCTCACCCGTCATTATTCGACTGTAACTCTTTAGCAGGCCACTTTCACCCGCCAGCATTCGACTGTCACTCGTCAGCCGCCGACTGTTACCAGCCAGCCCCTGACTGTCACATGCTTCAGACTTGGTTTTAAATCCTATAGGTACATAAGGAAATTTGGCAAAAACCAAAACAGCCTCAAATCTCGAAAGACATTTTTCATCTCACCAAAATGGAAGTTAGTGTATGAAGAATTATTCCCTTTTGTTAACCCGGGGCAAGTTTTTTTCATAGCCCCATCCGTCTTAGTGGTTCGTACTTTTTAAAAATCTTGTTTAATTGAAAGCCTCCTATATGGCAATACCTTTTTACATTCATTTGCTTCTTAATTCTCTGCTATTATTTACAAGCATCAAGCAGTCTCTAAGGATATTGTTATTTCTCTATCAATCTTAGAATAAGAAGTTGTTGCAGGATTATTTGTTAGAAATTCTACAACAAATGAATTCTTGATACGGTAACCACTATGTGGAAGCCACAAGTCGTAAAAAGTATGCAGTCCTTGAAATGTCTGTTTGGAATTACCTCTTAAATGAAAGCTGGCGTATTTGCCGCCCTCTACTGTCAGACTGCTTATTTCGTCAGGAATCTTCTGTTGGATATTAACAAGCACTGCTGCACAATACCGATCCTGATGAGGATAAATGAGTCCTGCAAACTTGGGTTTCGAAGCAATTAAGTTGTTAACCTCTGCTAACTGCATGATTTTTATGAATGCAAGCCTGATTTTGTCATTGTCTGATAAAGGTGCTTTTATATAGATAAATCTTGTTGTTGGAATACGCAGTACTTTAACATCTAACTTTTGTTTCCATCGCCTGTCGTTGTATACATTGTCATGGTTTTGGATACTCTCTTTTGGGTCTTGCATCTTTTTAACTGAAAACTCTCCAATTGGTGTTGTCTGGCGAAGCTGTCCAGCAGAAATTCCAAAGTAATTTTTAAATGTCCTTGCAAAAACTGAAGATGAAGAAAAACCGTTCTCCAAAGCTATTCCCTTTATTGACTTATGTCTATGCAATAGAACCGAGTGGGCGACTTTCTCCAGCCGCAGCTTATTCAGGTATTGCTTAGGTGAAGTGCCAACTACTTCTTTAAATATTTTTTGAAAATGAAAAGGTGAGTAGTTGGCGACTGATGCTAATTTTTCCAGGGCATATGAACCAATCAGATCGTCTGAAATGAAATTGAGAACCTTGTTTACTCTTTTTACATGGTCCTTGGAAATTTCATTTTGCTTCATGGTTGATATTCTGAATTATTTCATGGTGAATGTTGCCAGCAGTTCCAGAATGAAAGTGGTGGACAATTCCATGAATTACAGTAGCAAAGAAAAACACATGTAATAATACAACAATTGTCTTACTAATATGAGAATACCATTTGGCAAGTTGCTGTTTGCCTACATAAATGTGGAGTGCAACGGCACCAGTCAAAGCTAAAAGTTGAAGGGTTAATAAACCCAGGATTTGGATGTGAATCATGATTGCTTAAATTTTAAAGTTTGACATTTAAATTATGGAGCAAATATTCAAAATCAAATGTATTAAGTGTTCCCATTTCTTGTCAGATAGTTTGCAAATCTTGCGATTGTGTCGTTTAATTTTTCTTCGTTTTTCACTGCAAGATTGAAATATATTGACCAGGACTCACCTTTTTTTGAAGAGTTATTCTTAACGATTTAACTGATTATCAAATCAGTGATGTATGACCACTAACTTGTTTTTAGTGTTATTGTTCTTGTTCTTAAACTCTTCCTCATGAATTGCAGTATTGTTAATTTATTAACAGACATGATATCGTGGCTTTACAATCCTTTTAAAACCAGTTTTGCAGGAACAAAATTTGATAGATCGCTAATAGCCTGATTTTAAAGGATTTTTTAAGAAGTTAATAAGAGAAGAATATCATTTACCTTTTGTTAACCCGGGGCGAGTGTTTTTCATAGCCCCATCCGTATTATGGATAGTTCTGTTTTCTTTATTCATTCATTCGGTGGTAAATTCTATGTCGCCACCTTGTTCCCTAACTTCCTTTACCCTTTTTTGCAAGATGGGAGGTAAAGTATCGAGTGGTAAGATTAGTCCATCTACCATTACAAGGTTGTTAAACGGATTATCTTTTATCATCTTTTGTGTGGAAAATTCATGATTAAAATGCCATAGATTTAGCATCTCCTTAATTTCACGGGCTTTGTTGGAAACCGTCGAATTTTTTGTTCCAAAATATTCACTAATCTGAGCAGATGTCACATATGGTATAAATGATTTATCGAATAAGAAATTGATTGAACCTAACGCCTGGATAACAGCAGCAGCCCAAATCTCAATTTTCCCTCTTTGGAATGGGACATCACGTTTTCGTCCAAGCTTTTTAATTAATTTTACACAAAGAGATTTGTACTCATTATCTAGGTTGTTGTCACAAAATGAGTTAGTTAACTCAATTAACTGTTCTTCTAGCTTTTTGATTTCTTGTTTATCCATAAGTCAAATCTTCATATAGAAATTTTTGAATCCCAATGTATCAATATTATAATAAATCAAAGTTAATCAATCGAACAACATGAGCGATGGCTTGATTCAGGAATTGATCAGAATTTTTACGTTGGCAACATGCATTATTTATTTATATCCTCAAAATATTCAAAAATGTATTCAGGGTGTACACATGGAGGCAAAGCAGTTGCAGATATTTTATAAATATTTGCAGAGACTTAGGCTTCTCTGTCTTAAGGTTATCTTAAGCAATGCCTTTACCGTTCGTATATCAGGTGTTATTTTTCTCAATTCTAAATTTATATCTAAGTTTCAGATAATAAGTTGAATAAATCGAGATTCAAAAATATTATTTCCTTACTTATTTTTTGAGATGTCATGATCCCGAGTTCTTCCATCTGCCTTAAATATTTCTTTGCTGTATTTAGGCTTCTGATATCATGACCAAGTATTTTCTTAGGACTTATATAAGGCTGTTCAAAGATTTTTTCTACTGTTTCCTTTCGAATATGGGGTAATTTACGACTGATAAGGTCATTAGTCCTATGAAACAGATAGTCTATTTCGGTTATTTTCTTAACAGTATAAAGTGAGGTTTCTTCTATTGCTTTGAGCATGTAAAGAATCCATTCTCTCCAATTTCTTAATGTTGTCACGTTATTAAGAAGGTGGTAATAATCATCCTTATTCTCTATAATATAGGCACTTAAATAAAGAATAGGCACATCCAAAAGTTTTTTTGGGACAATAGCAATGGACTCAGAATCCTTCCTGCTCTGCCATTCCCATTTCTAAATGGATGAATTGCCTCAAACTGATAATGTGAAATGGCAAGTTTAATTAATGCATCATGTGAATATTTGTTATCATCATTCAGGTATGATACAAGGTTTTCTAATTTTTGTTTGATCACTTTTTCACCACGGGGAGGTGTATAAACCACTGTCCCTCCCAGATTACCACTCCCTCTTTTTTTGATTACGGTTTCTGTTTGCGGAGGTCGTATACCATCATTTACTTGCTTGATCTCCTGATAGATTTTAATCATTAAATCTATACTGAGACCTCCTTTAGTCCGGATGTTATTAAAGCCCGACAAGAGTGCCTGACGATATCTCAATACCTCTTTTGCATTACCCTTTAATCCATCATCTTCACCCGAAAGGGCTTTATAGAGTTCATCATCGGTAGTAAATATATTTTCGATCTCTGTACTTGCTTTTGCTTCCCGAAGGGAGATTGTGTTTACCAGCATTGACTGGTTCGGGAGTGTTTTAGCTAACCCTTTCAATTCTGCTAAAGCCTTGTTTGCACCAATTGCTGCTTGCAGGATCTCTACAGTTATTACCTTTTCATAAGGAGGCGGAAGTAAAGGTAGTTCATTGTATGGCTGATTCCGATCGTATGGAGTTTTTTTTGACATTTAATATTCTTTTTGTCAAATATAGTTATAAATTGACAGATTTATTAATCTTATGTCATTTTCTTAATCATTATGATATTTACAATATGAAATCATCACATCTGACAGATAAAGTGTCAATTGTCAATTTTGAGTGCTTTTTGACAGTTCGAAGGCTCCGGTGTTAGCGGTACATTGGCTATAACTTGCATTTTGTATTAATCGCCTATACTTTTTATCCTGAATTGCAGGAGTGTTAATTTAGGGTTTGGTGAAATAGTTATAAACAATTGATTGTTAATAATATACGAGGTTTTAGTGATTAATAAATGCATGTTTTTTGTAACTTACATTCAGAAATCCATGCAGTTATGATCAGATA